>Ga0209652_1000631_pt1 | contig 29848 bp, 26 predicted proteins | sample SaaInl74LU_5_DNA_FD_184641 | JGI IMG/M metagenome (GOLD analysis project Ga0209652, IMG submission 184641) | Marine microbial communities from expanding oxygen minimum zones in the Saanich Inlet - ESP_74LU_5_DNA (SPAdes) (version 2) | ecosystem: Environmental > Aquatic > Marine > Intertidal zone... | reverse complement strand
AGTAAACTGGGCGCGAGGCAATCTTTTCACAGGGTCCTCATACAATAGTCAAACGCGCTTTGTCGCGATTAATCAGATTCTTTGGTCAGATAAACTATGCCTATAGAAAAAAATACGGTGGTGACTTTTCACTACGATTTAAGTGACGAGACGGGCGAAATCATCGAGTCAAGCCGCGATGGTGAGCCTCAAGTGTATCTACACGGCTATGACGGTATCTTGGCGGGTCTAGCGAATGCGCTTGAAGGTAAAGAGGCCGAGGATAACGTGGTTGTCACACTGGCACCCGAGGAGGCTTATGGTTTGATAAAACCTGAGTCTATGCAACGGATATCGCTAAAGCACCTGATGGGCGCCAAAAAATGGCGTCCCGGTATGATCGCTCAGGTCAATACCGACCAAGGACGCCGGCATGTGCGGGTAGTTAAAGTCGGGCATAAATTTGTCGACGTTGATACTAACCATCCATTGGCAGGGCAAACGCTGACCTTCACTATCGATATTGCGAGTACACGTGACGCCGATCCGGAAGAGATAGCGCATGGCCACGTACACGGTGCGGGTGGTCATCACCACTGATGTCTCTTTTAGGCAGCGTTTATTCTCGAGCGCTTAGCTCTTACACTCGCTAAACGCTACATCATTACGGAGATCAGCATGGCGCCATTTAAACATCTCAGTCCCGACGGTTTGGTATCGCTCATGGCTGAAGGCTCGGTTCAGATTGTCGATATTCGCGACGAGCGCTCGTTTGAAGTAGGGCGAATTCGCGGTGCGCTGCATCTCGATAACACTGGCGTGCAGCGATTCGTTGAAACCGCCGATCTCGATGCTCCGCTCGTTGTTTGTTGTTATCACGGTAACTCAAGCCAGCCGGCGGCCGCATTCATGAACGAGAAGGGGTTCGATGATGTTTACAGCCTCGATGGTGGTTTCAGCCAATGGCAGCTAGAGCAACCTACGCTGGTGGAAAGTAGCTGACACCCATTGGTGGAGCGCGTGTACAACTGCGGAGTTTCAGCGACTCCCGTGCAGCTGAAAACGCGAGCCAGAGTACCCGACTTTCAAGTGTAAATTGGTGCTTCAACGCAGAGTCACTATGCCCTTATGCGGAGAGTCACTATGCCCTTATGCGCAGAGTCACTATGCCCTTATGCGTAGAGTCACTATGCCCTTTTGCGTAGAGTCACTATGCCGTTATGCGTAGAGTCATTATGCCGTTATGATAGTCACTCGAATCTCACCGAGTAAGTACGCATGACACTGTCTCGCCGCTTTTTCACTGTTGTTTTTGCCGCTGTTGTTCCTCAAGTAGGCTTTGCCGATTTGTCGCCTGCTATGGAGGAGACTATTGCATCTGTGATGCCAAATGTCGTCGCATGGCGACGCGATTTTCACGAGCACCCAGAGCTTGGTAACAGCGAGTTTCGCACCGCGGGTATCATTGCTGAGCATCTACGTGCACTCGGTATGGAGGTTCAGACTGAGGTCGCACATACAGGCGTTGTCGGTATTTTACGTGGCGGAAACGGCCCGGTTGTCGCCTTGCGTGCAGACATGGATGCACTACCGGTCAAAGAGCTTGTCGATTTACCCTTTGCCTCAAAAGCCATCGGAGAATATCAAGGGCGCGAAGTGGGTGTTATGCATGCCTGTGGTCACGATAATCATGTGGCGATTCTCATGGGCGTGGCCGAGGTGCTGGCTGGATTAGGGAAAGACTTACCGGGCACTGTGAAATTTATTTTCCAGCCTGCGGAAGAGGGCACTCCCGATCAATCGGTGGGCGGCGCTGAACTCATGGTCAAAGAGGGAGCCTTCAATGATCCCAAGCCCGATGCAGTATTTGGCCTTCATGTTTTCCCTTACCCGGTTGGTGTCGTAGCCACGCGCCCCGGCGGCCTTATGGCGTCATCGGACTTCTTTCGTATAACCGTCAAAGGTAAGCAGACACATGGTGCTGTCCCCTGGGCAGGTGTGGACCCTATTGTCACCGCGAGTCAAATCGTACTTGGCTTACAAACCATAGTCTCTCGTCAGCTTGATGCGACCCTTACGCCGTCAATAGTGACCGTCGGCAAAATTGAAGGTGGCATTAGAAACAATATTATTCCTGAGTCGGTCGAGATGGTGGGCACTATTCGGACCTTCGACGCCGACACTCGGTTAGATATTCACGAGCGTGTTCGCCGCATCGCTACCCAGACGGCTGCTGCTGCCGGTGCGACAGCAGAGGTTGAAATTGATTTGGGTTACGGCGTAACGCGAAACGATCCTGCATTATTCCGCCAAATGTCTCCGACTCTCCGCTCGGTTGCGGGTGACGGCTTTATTGAAGCGAATCAAACGACAACGGCAGAGGATTTCTCGTATTTTGCTAACGAGGCACCGGGTCTATTCTTATTCTTAGGTGTGGCTCCGGAAGACTCGTCGTTGGTGTATCCCAATCACTCACCACGTTTCTATGCCGATGAGCGGGCGTTACCAGTAGGTGTTCGAGCGCTCACAGCTCTGACCCTTGACTACTTAGCCGCGCAATAAGCGCGATGTATCTCTTTTAGGGGGAGAGTCCAGTGAATTCACAAAACGATCGAGCATTCGACATTGTCCTATTCGGGGCCACCGGTTTCACCGGTGAATTAGTCGCCGAGTATTTGGCTGAAGGGGCCGATGCAGGAACACGCTGGGCTATTGCCGGTCGCGATAAGGCGAAACTTGAGGCTGTACATGCGCGTTTAGGCCTTTCAAGTGACGTGGCTATTTTGATCGCAGACTCTACCGATGCTGATGCACTTCATTCGCTAGTGGCCCAAACTAAAGTGATATGCACTACGGTGGGACCCTATGCGCAGTTAGGTACAGCGCTTTTACATGCATGCGCTGAAGGCGGAACTGATTACTGCGACTTGACGGGCGAAGTACAGTGGATGGCAGCGGTCTTTGACACCATTAACCCGGTGGCACAAAAAAGTGGCGCAAGACTCGTACATTGCTGTGGCTTCGACTCGATTCCCTTTGATCTCGGTGTTTTCGTCGCTCAAGAAGCGATGCACGAGCGCTTTGGTGTCTATTCCCGCCATGTGCGTGGTCGCATGGGTACGTTCAGTGGTGCATTCAGTGGCGGCACTGCAGCTAGCATGCTGTTTATGATGGAGCAGGCCACTCGAGATCCCTCAGTACGAAAGCGTATGATGGATCCGTATGCTTTGTATCCCGCGGGCACGGCTCCGGGTCTCGATGAGGCAGATCAAATGGGCGCTCGTTGGGACGATATTTTTGGAAGCTGGACAGGCCCATTCCTGATGGCGCCATGCAATACCCGTGTCATTCGCCGTTCAAATGCCTTAATGGGCTTTCCTTACGGCGCTGATTTTCGATATGACGAATCCCAGTTATGTGGCAATCGCTTTAAAGCGATTGGTTTGGCAGCAGGATTGGGTGGTTTTATGGGCGCGGCATTATTTCCTCCGACGCGTTACTTGGTAAAAAAAGCGTTACCCAGTTCGGGTGAGGGCCCAGATCGGAAAGCACGCGAGAATGGTCATTTTGAATACGTTGTTTATGCGCATCATCCGACGGATTCCGCGAGTGATATTCGGGTGACGGTGAAAGGTAAACGCGACCCGGGCTATGGCGCAACATCACGAATGATTGCTCAATCGGCACTGTGTCTAGCGCATGATGATTTGGACGTTGGTGGCGGTATTTGGACAACTGCGTCAGCCATGGGGCAAACGCTTGTGACACGACTCGCGACTGTTGATATCACTTTTGAGTCTGACTAAAGCACATCCCTGAAAGGAATGCGTGTGAATACCTACTCGGTGCGAGTCGCCACGGCCGTTGTTATTGCCAACATGATCGGCACCGGGGTTTTTACCTCGCTAGGCTTTCAGCTCCTAGATATTCAATCGACCACGGGTATTTTGTGGTTATGGGCCATTGGTGGTGTGTGCGCGTTATCCGGTGCGCTCTGCTATGCCGAGCTTGGTGCTCGCAATGTGGGCTCTGGGGGCGAGTATCATTTCTTAACCGAGCTTGTGCATCCTTATGCAGGTTTTGTTTCAGGTTGCGTGTCTGCAACGGTTGGCTTCGCGGCCCCCATTGCATTAGCGTCGCTAACCTTCGGTGTTTATCTTGCTACCGCATTGCCCGCTGTACCTGCAAAGCTGAGCGCAACGCTACTGATTTTGGTTATGGTAGCGCTTCATACACGCACTCGGCGAGACAGCGCCCAAGGACAGTTTGCGCTCACGTTGCTAAAGATAGTATTGATCGTCGTGTTCATTGCAACTGCACTAGTTGTAGGCGCCGATTATGACCACCAATTATCTGGGCCAGTATTCTCGGGCGCTGATGACATGCTGTCGGGTGGTGGGGCGGTTGCTCTTATTTATGTGATGTACGCCTATTCAGGTTGGAATGCCGCGACCTACATCCTTGGGGAGCTCGAGAATCCGCAGCGTGATTTACCGCGAGCACTGATCGTTGGTTGCATTATCGTCACATGCATTTACGTTGCTCTCAATGCAGTTTTCTTGATCTCTGCACCTATCGATGAGCTACGCGGAGAGGTCGAGGTTGCTTATATTGTTGCCGATTACGTAGTGGGAGAGCAGGGCGCATTCGCCGTTTCGCTCTTACTCTCTGGCATTTTGATATCGACTGTCAGCGCTATGATTATGGCGGGACCTAGGGCCCTGCAGCGTCTCGGTGAAGCCTATTCGGGCTTCAGTTTACTAGGTCGCCCAAACAAAGCAGGAATCCCGGCTAATGCCATTTTTTTTATGGGGTTTATGGCACTGATATTTCTATGGACGTCTACCTTCGAAAAAATTCTTTTGTTCTCCGGTTTCGTAATGGCTGCGAATACCTTCATCACCGTCCTTGCAGTCTTTGTAAGTCGTCGTAGGCATCCAAAGAGCAACGCTTTTGGCATGCCCTGGTATCCGCTTCCTGCCATCGTATTTTTGCTAATAACGGGATGGACTTTGGTCTATACCGGGATGCAGTTTCCACTGCAGGTGATGCTCGCCACGGCTATCATCGCGCTCGGTTATCCACTGTTTGTTTTTTCTAGTCGACGGCGAGCTCGATAGTCATGGGCGTTTTTAGGCAGCGTTGACCGATGAATTACTTAGCGCATCTTTATTTGGCCAGCGATCACCCTGAAGCAGCAGTGGGGAGTTTGATGGGTGATTTCGTAAAGGGATCGATTGATCACAAATATCCACGCGTGATGCGCGCGGCGATTGCCCAGCACCGCGCCATCGATTCCTTTACCGATGCTCATCCAATAGTTCTTCGCAGCAAGTCGCGTATCGAGCCGCCATTTCGACGTTATGCGGGCATATTAGTCGATATGATTTATGATCATTTTCTCGCGACTGAGTGGTCGCGTTATGCACGGTCAGAGCTTCCTGATTTTATCGCTGATTGCTATCGTCAGATCGATACGCATTTCCACTGGTTACCTGAGCGTATGCATCGTACAGCGCGTTATATGATTGATTACGACTTGTTAGGGAGCTATACCAGCATGAAAGGAATTGAGCGCGCGCTGCGCGGCATTGAGACGCGGCTGTCTCGACCGAGTCGGTTGGGTGATGCAACCCTTGAATTGAGCAGGCTGCTTGAGCCGTTGCGCGAAGATTTTCATGATTTTTTTCCGGACCTCATAGCCTATGTGGACACCACTGACTATGCATGTGGTCGCATAACTGGCAGTGACTATCGTCATCGTTATTTCTCATCAGACATATTACCCACCGATCGAGAACACCCATGAGTAAACTATTGTTTACATTGACCACCGCGCCGCAGCGATAGGAGAACACCCAGTGTCATTATTTGCTCAAATGCGTATGCCGCTCGTAGTGGCCCCTATGTTCCTCGTATCATCGCCAGAGCTAGTGATTGCAGCAGCTCGCTCAGGTGTCATTGGTGGGCTACCAGGCCCCAATGCGCGCTCACTGGGCACGCTTAGCGACTGGATGGAGAGAATCCATGACGCATTAGCACCAGAATCACTGCCCTGGTTGTTTAATATGATTGTGCATCCAACCTATGATCGATTTGATGGTGAAGTGGAATTAGTTAAACGGTACCGGCCAGCCATCGTATCGACTGCTTTAGGATCTCCCACCCGTGTGATTGATGCGATCAAAAGTTACGGGGGCTCGGTGTATGCAGACGTGATCACCCCGGAAATGGCGCGTAAATCAGTAGCCGCTGGAGTAGACGCATTGATTCTTGTCACTCAAGGCGCTGGTGGCCATACGGGGCGCTATCACCCTCTCGCTTTCATTGCGGAGGTACGTGAATTTTGGGATGGCCCCGTTGGCATTGCAGGTTGCATCTCTCGAGGTGATGATGTCGCCGCAATGTTGGTCGCGGGTGCTGACTTTGTAGTGGCAGGCACACGTTTTATCGGCACCGATGAAAGTTTTGCCTCTCCGGGCTATAAAGCCATGCTGACTCAATCATCCATCAATGACATTGTTGAAAGTAAAACAATAACGGGCGTCACCGCGAACTGGATGAAACGAAGTTTAGAGCAGGCAGGAGTTCCCCTCGATGCTCTGGGACAAGAGACGAGCGTTGATTTTTCGGGTAACGCGGGAAGCGACGACAAAGCGTGGAAGGACGTTTGGTCTGCGGGGCAGGGCGTCGGCGTTGTTGAGCGCATAGAGCCCTGCCAAGCAATAGTCGATCAGATGGTGGTTGAGTTCCACCAAGCGATCAAAAGAACCGCCTCCCTACAGTCCTGATGCCGTTTGCTGGATAACCTCAGAGTTTGCGGGCAGCGAAAATGAAACGCCGTCCTCGCCAACTGTGTACGTGGGGAAGATAGCTTCTGCACCATTGAGCCAGAGTTTTTCCTGTCCGGGAATCACCATAGGCGGCACAATGTGGTAGTACAGCAAGTGCCCTACATCGGCATTTTTGGCGGTTTGTGCGGCTTCAGCCGGGCTTGCATGGTAGTCGAGGATGTCGACAAATATTTTCGCAACGCCCTCGTTACCTGCATTCTTTGCTGCGCTATGCATTTTCAGCACCAGATTCGGTGCCAGTGCTTCGTGCACAAGAAGATCGACACCGTGTGCAAGTGTCTCGATGTTGCTCGATTGTTTAGTATCACCTGTAATGAGAAGACTGCGCCCTTTATAGCTAAACTTATAGCCCACTGCGGGGTGCACGGGAGTGTGATCGACAAGTAGTGCTTCAACAATCAGTCCGTTTTTCTCGAGCACTGTCAACAGCTCGCCCTGCTTTGGCGTGGCGAATGGTTGAGCGGATAGACCCGCGCCTGACATTGGGACTACTGTGGCACCATGATGTGCGTGACGATAAGTCATATCCTGTGCATAGGCACTATTGAAACCGGTAACGACTTGCTCAACCCCGGTAGGACCGTATACCGGGAGTGGCTCTGTATGCTGCCCGGCAGCCCAACGAATGGTCCCCATTTCGCCCAAGCCGTCAATGTGATCCGAGTGAAAGTGTGTCAGGAACACACTATCAATCATCCCTGCCGGGTATCCCATGCGACTTAAGTTACGCAAGCCATCCGTGCCAGCGTCGACGATATATAGATCTGTACCCGCCACCACTGCCACACAGGGTCCCGATGCTTTGGTCCCAGGTAGTGGTCCGCCGGCGCCGCACAATGCTAAATGAAGACCATCATCGAGATCATTAATTCGGTTTGTGAGAATGCGCTCCTCAAGCCCACGATCGAGGATTTTCTCGGCAATTGCCGCGCGTTGATTAATAACCGCGACAGCGCCTATCAATATGACGCCTAAACCAATAAGTAGCTTTTTCAAAGGTGGCACCTCGCGATGCATTGGATAACTAAGTTCACATTAGTCAGGCGTTGTCGTTGCTTCAGATTCTTTAACCGGTGCTGTGATCGGTGCTGTGAGCCCTAGTGTGGCAGGCGTTTCATTAAACAGTAACAAGGGCTGCGATGAGCCCTTGTTATGCTCTAAAAAGAACTTACTGAGCCGAGGCGGCCGCTATGCTAGGAGCCTGTGCATCACCATTGGCGACAGCGAGCCAAGCCTGCTGCAGAACGTAAGCACGAATTGCATCGGTCTCTTCCTTGGACAAGTGGTCGGCGAACGACACCATACCTCGGTCAGTCAACAAACCTTCGCGGACGATTTTGTCCCATGCAGCGTCATTGCCTGCATAAGCAGACCACCGCAAATCGGGTAAAACACCTGAACTCACTGCGAGTCCGCCATGGCAGAACTGGCAATTGTCAGCAAAGCGCTTCATACCGAGCAGTGCAATAGCGTCATCACCGAAGGCTTCACCTTTCGGTGTTCTCGCCACTGAAGGCAATACGCTTGCGGGGAGCTCACCGGTGCCGCCAATTTTGAACGTGATGACTTTGCCCGGCTGAGGCGCTGCTTGCTCACTCCAGGCGAAACCATAGGTTACGCCCCATGAGCCGCCAACGCCTGTCGCCGTAGCGAGATACTGTTCTCCGTCGACCTTGTAGGTCATTACAGGTGCGGAAGTGGGGTTATTTAAAGGAGATGACCAAAGGCGCTCGCCTGTGCGTGCGTCATAGGCAACGATTTCACCCATTAACGTGTTTTGGAAAACAAGTCCCGATGCAGTGCTCAATATTCCGCCGTTACCGGTCGTAATATGAGGCACTTCCCATGCGGGTTTTCCGGCTACGGGATCCCATGCCAATAAGGAACCGCTTATCTCTTTGCCGATAGCTTCGAGGGTACCTTTCGGATAGACAGAGGGGAGACCTGCGGCGAGATCATAACCAATGTTCCAGAACGAATTAGAGGGGTCATCTGGATTCAGGTCGCCGTATCCCTGTGGGACTCTATTCGCTGGAATGTACGCGAGCTGCGTGTCAGGGCTGTAAGCCATGGGGTGCCAGTTGTGCGCGCCCATGGGGCCGGGTAGCGCAATGTAGCCAGGCGCCAAACTTCGTGCATCGGGGTTTTCAATGGGTCGACCCTCTTCGGTCAGTCCCGTTGCCCATGTTTGCAATTCATAAGGATTGCCCGAGATGAATTGCCCAGTCTCAGCGTCTAGAACGTAGAAAAAACCATTTTTGGGCGCTTGCATGACGACCCGTCGATCCGCGCCGTTTTCACCTAAGGGGAGGTCGGCGATCACGATACCTTGCGTGGCCGTGTAGTCCCATTTATCCCGCGGGGTAGTCTGGAAATGCCATCGGTAAGCACCGGTGTCGGCATCGACGGCGACGATTGAGGATAGAAATAGGTTGTCGCCGTTACCCTCTGGGTCTCGTACATTATCGTTCCATGGAGAGCCATTGCCGAAACCGATAACAACTTGATTATTGACGGGATCGTAAACCATGGAGTCCCAAGCTGTGCCACCACCACCGTCGGTGGTCCAAGCTCCCGTATCACCCCAAGTGTCGTTGGCGAGTTCAGCAAAAATCGCGTCCGATGCAGCGTTATCGGGCTTTTTCTCCGGATTGGGTGTCGCATAAAAACGCCAGGCCAACTCACCGGTATTGGTGTCATAGGCCGTGACGTAACCGCGTACGCCAAGTTCCGCTCCACCGTTACCAATAATAACTTTGTCGTTGAACGCTCGTGGCGCGCCGGTAATAGTATAGGGCTTGCTTTGATCCACTGTGACGGTGCTCCACAGCAACTCGCCAGTCGCCGCATCAAGCGCCTCAAGACGACCATCAAACACGCCAACGAAGACTTTGCCTTGATAAACTGCAAGGCCTCGGTTTACGACGTCACAGCAGCCTTTTGCTGCATCTTGGCCCGATACTTCGGGGTCATAAACCCAAAGTTCTTCGCCGGTTGTTGCATCCAGTGCGTACACGACTGACCAGGAACCACTGACGTACATCACGCCGTCGACCACCACCGGCGTCGCTTCAACGCCGCGGGTCTTACGCATTTCGTAGGTCCAGCCAACGCCCAAATCGCTCAGCGTATCGCGGTTAATTGTTGTGAGTCCCGAGTGACGCTGCTCTTCATAGCCACCGCTGTAGGTCATCCACTGTTCGGGCTGCTGAGCGGCGCTTTCAATGCGAGCGGTATCAACTTGCGCGACTTGCGCCGGTTTCTCCATTGAAGTTTCCGCTGCTGCACCTGCAGGTTGGTCCCCGCTTGCAGTTGTTGCAGCCTGCTCGCCCCCACAGGCTGTAAGCACTGATAAAACAGCGAGACCTAAAAGCTTTGTTGAGTAGTTTCCCATGACCTAACCTCTTGCCTTGTCGTTGTTATTTACGCGATGCTCGAACCTCACGCTTTTGAGCAGAGTATAAGAGAATTTAAGTGGTATGTGGTTTAGATTCTATGATCTATCTTGGTTAAAGACACTGGGCGAAGGAGGCAGGCCAGTATTTGCAACTCATAGGCATTGCGTTCATGCTCGCGAGTGCGTAGGTGTTGCTGTGATATTTCGCTATCTAGGCTAAGGGCTAAGGGCCAAGTGCCAAGTATAAGAAGGAGCGCACAATGTTTAAGCTTGTTACACGTACCGCGATCGCGGTTGTTCTGTTGCCTAGCCTAAGTCTCGCCGACACATTAGAAGGTGTGTGGCAGCATGAGGATGATCCGGTGTGGATCCAAATGCAGCCCGGCAAGGGCTTAGCCACAATACTGCGAAACGACAATAAGCCCGACTCCGCAGGTTTTCAGCTGGTGCGAGGCTTGCAAAGCGAAGCCAGCGATGGCTTACAGTGGACGGGTGAGGTTTACGCTGCTGCCCTCGGTAAATATAAAGATGCGGAGATCACCCTTGTTGAGCCCGATGTAATGCGTTTTAAAGTTAAAGTTGGCTTTATCAGTCGGTCTGTAACGTGGCAACGCATCGCGGCATTGCCCGACAAAACATTGCCTGAGAAAGCATTGCCTGAAAAAGCATTACCTGAAAAAGCATCGCCCGAGAAATGAGCGCGCTCCGGTGTGTGGGTTAAACGACGTCATTGTGTAGATTTATGAGGGCGAGTTATGGCTCAGCAATTTAAAGATCAAGGAGGTGCTGCCGCATCGGACCCGAGTTGGCTCAGGCGTCGTATCGTATCGCGGGTTATGTCTAGGCTGTCAACACCTGAAACGCTCCTCGAGCGGCGAGCGAGGGCAGAGAAGGAGAGAGTCGACGACGGCAGGCCACATTGTGTTGAGTACTTTCATCAAGTGGATGACGGCTATAGTCATTTGATTGCGCAGCGGTTGCAGCAGTTTGCGCTGCGTTACGACGTATCAGTTAAGAGCCACTTAGTAGGGCCTCCAAAAGGTAAAAACGTTGCGGAACCCGATTTGCTGTCGCGACTGTCGCGTTACGACTCTTATCACATAGCCCATGGCTATGGGCTCACTTTTCCTCACCATCCGGATGCTCCAGACCCCAAGCTCGTAACGCTAGCTACCGCCATACTTGCGAATCAACATGATGAACACTTCTTGTCGTTGGTCGAGCCAATCGGCAGGGCCCTCTGGAACGCGGATAAGCCCGCATTAGAGAGGCTGGCGGCGGCTCATGGCCACGTTGACGGCGGGCAGGTGGACGACGTTCTCGAGCGAGGGAACGCGCGTCGAGCAGCATTAAAACATTACTCCGGCGCCATGCTCTATTACGAGGGTGAGTGGTACTGGGGCATCGACCGTCTCTATCAGCTTGAATTACGTTTAGTGGCGCTGGGACTTGATAAAGACCCTGAAAAACCGTTACTCGCGCCACGGCCGACAGTGGAATCGGGTGTCTTACGTGATGATGGCTCCTTACGGCTCGAGGTGTACGCCTCGTTACGAAGCCCCTATACCGCGGTTATCTTCGATAAAGCCGTGCAGCTTGCGAGAGATACAGGTGTCACTCTCGACGTGCGGCCTGTTTTACCCATGGTCATGCGCGGTGTCCCCGCTACACGAGAGAAGGGCATGTACATATTCATGGATGCCGCGCGCGAGGCTAGGTCTCAAGGTGTGCCCTACGGTAAGTTTTTCGATCCAATCGGGAATCCTGCACGCCGGTGCTACTCGTTGTATCCATGGGCGAAATCCCAAGGGAAGGATAGTGAGCTTATTTCTAGCTTTTTGCGGCACGCTTTTGTGTTAGGTGTGAATACCAACAACAACCGCGGGCTTCGCAAAGTGGTTGAAGCTGCAGGTCTCAATTGGCGGGAGGCGAAACAGCATTTAGGCACTGATGGCTGGCAGGAAATTCTGGAAAGAAACCGCCAGGCAATGTATGAATCAGGCTTATGGGGTGTGCCGAGCTTTCGATTGCTAGATTGCCAGGGAAAGACGCTTCTCGCGCTTTGGGGTCAGGATCGGCTTTGGGTCATCGCGGAAACCATCCGCGAGCAACTGTTACTACGCGCTGAAAGCGCTAACGAATAGCGTGTCCTTTGCTCGTGGAAGATTTTGGGTTTAAAGATGTATGGTATCGAGCGACTATCTCGCCCTTGGAAAACACTAAAAGTTCCTGAGCGTCCATGGCCTGCCATTCTTCGTCCGTTGTAAGCGGTTCGGTGGCGATGACGGTGACAATATCCTTAGGTGTTGTCTCGGTACCGAAATCGACACGCATCTCTACATCTTTCAATGTCGCCTTTCCAAAAGGTGCGCGTCTGGTAATGTGATTCAGTCGATTAGAGCAATGAGCAATAAGGAAACGGCCGTCGCTCAACAGAAAATTGCTAACGCCCATCTCATGCAGTGTCCTCGCACAGTGGTTAATAATGTCCCACACGAGCTTATCCCCAGAGTCCTCGCTACACTGATCTGCAATGCACTTGAGAAGCCAGCAAAATACATGTTCGCTATCGGTTGTTCCTATGGGCCTGTGTTGCCCCAAGGGTAATGTTACAAACCGCTCAGCATCTAACTGACCATTGTGCGCAAAGGTCCAGTTACGCCCCCACAGTTCGCGGCAAAATGGATGTGTGTTCTCTAAACCAATACCGCCGACGTTGGCTTGCCGAATGTGGCTGATAACCGTCTCACTGCGTATGGGGTGAGAGCTGACCAAGCTCGCAATGTCTGATGCCACACTAGGCTCTGGGTCTTTAAAGGTTTGAATACCTTTGCCCCGATAAAACACAATGCCCCAACCATCTTGATGTATGTCGGTGCCACCACCGCGTTGAACGAGGCCTGTGAAGCTAAAGATGGCGTCGGTGGGGACATTGGCAGACATGCCCATGAGCTGACACATGTGAGTACCTAGCATAGAGTTTTTGAATATACGTGATTATCTGACACGAAGACCTTTGAGAGAAGGTTTATTGATCACATAGCCTTAACGCCTTTTTCGGTAGCAAAGATAATACGCGGTTGGGACCACGAGCAGAGTGAGTACGAGTGCTGAACCCATGCCGCCGATCATAGGTGCAGCAATGCGCTGCATCATTTGTGAGCCCGCTTCGTCGCCAAACATAATGGGTAGCAGGCCCAAAATAACGGTTGCGGTGGTCATCATGACCGGCCTCAGGCGGTCGCCTGCAGCCTCTATCACAAGCGTTTTCAAGGACGTGTTATCGGCGGCTGTCATAGCCTCGCGCGCATTCTTTAGACTGACCAGCATGACTATGCCGTCCTCAATCGCCAACCCAACGAGCGCGATCAAGCCAACTACCACGGCAACCGACAACGCATAGTCGAGAGACCATAACAGCCAGATGGCGCCTGTGAGTGCGAGGGGCAGGGTAGCAACAGTAATCATGACTTCGGTCCATCGCTTAAATGCGAGGTATAGAAGAAGTAGGATAATCGCCAGTGTCATAGGAATGACCGTCGACAAACGCTCTTTTGCGCGTTCAGCTGCACGGTACGCGCCGGTCCACTCAATGGAGTACCCCGCGGGTATTTTTATCGCGTGTCCCAATACTTTTTTAGCAGAGTCTAAATACTGATCAGCATCTACGTCCTCGAGATCAATCAGAATCCAAGACGAGGGTTTCGCGTTTTCACTTTTTATAGCTGCCGGTCCATCTTCGATACGGATATCGGCGACGTCCCCGAGAGCGATAAGTGCACCGCTCGGCGTAATAAAAGGCAGTATTTCGAGTGCTTCGGGTGTGTCGCGCCATGCCTGCGGGTAACGCACGTTAATGGGATAGCGCGCGACACCTTCGACAGCTTCAGTAACTTTGATACCACCAATGGCATGACGTATTTGGGCATGTACATCGTCAATATTTAAACCATAGCGGGCAGCTGCGTCTCGTTTGACATCGATCACGACATAGCGGCCGCCGGATGAACGTTCAGCATAGATAGACGATGTACCCGGATGATTTTTAAGCGCCTGTTCAATACTCACAGCGAGTTCTTGCAGCGTATCGAGATCGGGCCCCGACACTTTAATGCCGATGGGTGTTTTTATGCCCGTTGATAACATATCGATGCGGGCTTTAATTGGCATGACCCAGGCGTTAGATACACCCGGTAGGTCTACTAGCCCATTGAGCTCTTGCTTGATCTTCTCGGTTGTCATCCCCTCCCGCCATTGAGCTCGGGGTTTCAGTGTGATGAATGTTTCGATCATAGTGAGTGGTGCGGGGTCGGTGGCTGTCTCAGCGCGACCAACTTTGCCAAATACTCGGTCGACCTCCGGCATCGAGGCAATGAGTCGATCGGTGCGCTGCAACAATGCTCGCGCCTCTGCGATGGAAATGCCAGGTAAGGTTGTCGGCATGTACATCAAATCGCCCTCGTCGAGAGGAGGCATAAACTCAGAGCCCAGCTGTTTCGCGGGCCAGTAACAGCTCAATGTGACTAATAGCACGAGACTTAACGCAGCCCATGGGTAGTGGAGGGTGTAGTTAAGTAATGTGTGATACCGATTGAGTAACCATTGGTGAGCGACACTCTCTCGAGGGCTCGATGTACGCCCTTTGACCGCGTAGCCAAGTAGCACCGGCACGAGGGTAATAGCGAATCCTGCACTTACCGCCATCGCCCACGTTTTGGTGTATGCCAGTGGCGCGAATAATCGACCTTCTTCAGCTGTGAGCGCCAGAACGGGAACGAAGCTTACCGTGATAATGAGCAGGCTAAAAAATAGTGCGGGGCCTACTTCTGCAGTCGCCTCACCGACCACGTTCCAGTGAGTTTTGTCGGGAGTGGCTCTACTCAAATGTTTGTGGAGGTTATCGATCATGACAATCGCGCCATCGCTCATTGCGCCAATGGCAATCGCAATACCGCCAAGAGACATAATATTAGCGTTGAGTCCTTGCGCCGACATAATGAGAAAAGCACCCAATATGCCTGCAGGCAAGGTGATGATGGCGACGAGGCTTGAGCCTAGGTGGCGCAGGAATAAAAAGCTCACTGCAGCAACGACTAATAACTCTTGCAGTAACTTACTTTGTAGATTGTCGATTGCGCGGCTTATGAGTTGCGAGCGGTCATAAGTGGTTACAACCTCAACACCTTCGGGTAAGCCTACTGATAGCTCTGCCAGCCGTTCCTTGACACGGGCAATGGTATTTTGTGCATTCTCGCCTGAGCGCATGATGACAATACCCCCAGCCACTTCGCCCTCGCCATTGAGATCGGCGACGCCGCGCCGCATGGCGGGTCCCGTTTGAACATGAGCGACATCTGCAATGGTAACGGCACGTCCATTATTAGGTTGAGTAATCGGAATCGCGCGAATATCGTCGAGAGACTCAATGTAGCCCGTCGTTCGAATCATATATTCAGCTTCAGCTAACTCTATGACTGACGCCCCTTGTTCGGCATTGCCTCGTTGCAGTGCGAGAGCAACTTGTGGGGTAGTTAGACCGTGTGCCGCTAGTTTCATTGGGTCGACAATGATTTGATATTCACGCACCATGCCGCCGACGGAAGCTACTTCAGCGACCCCAGGTAGACTCTGTAGCTCGTACTTCAAATACCAATCTTGGAGACTACGCATTTGCGCTAAATCATGTGCGCCTGTGCGGTCGATAAGTGCATACATGTAAATCCAGCCAACACCGGTTGCGTCGGGGCCTAATGCTGGCTTGGCTTGGGACGGTAGCGAAGCAGCTACCTGAGACAGTGACTCGAGTACCCGAGATCGTGCCCAATAAAGGTCCGTGCCCTCTTCGAATAGCACATAGACATAGGAGTCTCCGTAGAAAGAAAAGCCACGTACGTCAGTAGATCCCGGTACAGCGAGCATTGCCGTGGTGAGTGGATAGGTAACTTGGTCCTCGACAACCTGAGGTGCTTGCCCAGGGTAGCTCGTTTTTATGATCACCTGAACATCGGATAAGTCAGGGATTGCGTCGACAGGGGTCTCCCGCATCGCCCAAAAGCCCGAAAATGCGAGGATGATGGCCGCAAGTAACACGACCACGCGGTTACCAATGGACCAGTAAATAATGCGCTCAATCATGGTCATGTTCCCCGGCGTGCTGGCTATGGTCCATGCCCTCCATAGAATGATCCATGCCCTCCATAGAGTGATCCATGCCCTCCATAGAGTGATTCATGTCCTCCATAGAGTGATCCATGCCCTCCATAGAGTGATCCATGCCCTCCATAGAATGATCCATGCCCTCCATAGAGTGATCACTCATTGACGCTGGCTGACAGCTAGCACTGTCATTGTGACTCATGCGCTGAAAGTCGCTGTCTTTACTTGACTCGGAATCAATCAGGAACTGGGCTGATGTGACGACTTGGTCTCCATGGCGTAATCCTTTGCGGATTTCGACCCAATCCCCAATGACATTACCACGCGTAATCTCCACCGATTTAAAGCTGCCGTCAGAGCAGATCATGACTACACGGTCTTGCCCCGCTGTTCGGATGAGCGCTTCAATAGGAATCGCAAGCTCTGGTGTGCTGGGTGGCAGCTTAATGGTCGCTTGAGCGTACATGCCAGGCTTGAGTGTGCCTTCCGTATGGGTGAGTGGCGCTCTAAAACGAAGGGTTCGACGATACGCATCTACTTGGGGGTACACGTAATCAATCTTCGTTTGCCACTGAGGCAACGGTCGTCCCGCGAGGTTTACTGTTATTGGTGCGGCCGATAAGTCGGTGACATTGGCATCGTGCGTGACTTCGCCGATAACCCACAGTGACGTAGGATCTGCTATCGCCATGAGCTGTGTGCCTGGCTGAACGTACATACCTTGTCGAATAGTTAAGTCGGTGACGACACCCGACATTGGCGCTAAATGCGTCACCGCACGTTCAATTTTTTTCGATGCGCTAATAGCCTCAATAGTTGATTCGGAGACGCCTAATGTACGTAGCCGATCTTTAGCGCTGTTAATAAGCGCTTGCTGCCCGCGCTCGAGGGCGACAAGTAACTCCTCTTGCACATTAACCAGAGTCGGTGAGTACAACGTATACAGCGGTTGGCCTTTGGTGACCGCGTCCCCTTTCGTAACGACCCCCATTGCTTCTATCCAACCGTCAACGTGCGGGTGGACGCGTGTTATGTACGCTTCGTTAAACTCTATAGTAGTCGTGGCTTCATACTGTTGTACTAATGAGCGATGGACGACTTCTGTCGTTCGGACGCCCAACCCTTGGCGGATCTCTGGCGCAAGCTGAACACTACCTACTAACGCACCATGGGTTTTGTTTCCATAAACAGGCACCAAGTCCATCCCCATAGGCGATTTCCCCGGTTTGTCTCGGCGGTAGTTAGCGTCCATGGGTGCTACCCAGTAGAGCGGATCTTGTACTTCTTTCGCTGCAGGTTTGGGTTCTGATGACCACCATTGGCTTACTAAAAAGCCCGTTGCCATCGCGAGCACTAATAAAACGCTAGTGAGAGTACGGTTCTGCATCACAGATCCTCCGAAGGCAGGGCTTGGGTTTGTGTATAGCCACTTAGGTAGTTTAGTTCCGCGACGCTAGAGTGCTGAGCTACCGCGATTGTTAGCAACTCAATATGGGCGTCGATCATCGCAATACGGGCTCGAATAACGTCTTGGAGTTCACCTTGGTCATTGGCGTAATCGGTCATCGTTGCATCAGCTTGTTGAGTGAGTTGTGGCAGCAGCCGTTGCTCATAGAGCGCCTTGCGTTCATTGAGGCCCCGCCAGTCCACTAATGCGGCACGCATCCGTGTGACAAGATCGCGAACAACTAACTGCTGGTCAGTTCGTATACTTTCAGCACGTGCTTTGCTGGCGCGTACGTTTCGGTCTTGCTTATCAGCTGTGAACAGAGGCACGTCAAAGCTGACGCCAAAAGAAAATAGGTCAGCGCGATCCATGCCCGTGCTGGTGTCAGCACGGTAGCCATAGCTCGCTTCCAGCGCCCATTCAGTTTTGTATTGTTGTTCTGCGATATGGGTACCAATGTGAGCTGCCGCAATGTTCGCATCGATGGCACGTAATTGAGGATGGTCAAGCACGCGCTCATAAAGGGTCTGGTTGTCCGGAAATGTCGGTGTTGTGAGCAATTGCCTTAGGCTTTCGTGGGGAGCAATCTGACTTTCAGCGCTATTGCTGGTCACAGGTCTATAAGCTGCGAGACCAACCCACTCGGCGAGGCGTTGTTGCGCAACATCTCGGCGTTGTTGCGCGGCAGTTAGACGATCTTGCAACCGCGTAAGCTCGAGCTCTGCTTGCACAAGATTGGTATGCCCGACATTTTGGCTGCCGCTGCGAAATTTGGCATGAGCGAGGGACTGTAGTTCGCTGACAAGTGGCTCAAAGTCATGCAGTAGGCTCAGTGTGTGCTGGGCTCGATAGACCGCAAGCCAGAGCTCGGTCACATCGCGTTCGACTACCAGTCGTCTATTGTGCCGCTGCCAGCGCTCAGCATCTGCGTGCTTGTTACTGGTTTGGCGCGCAAGATCAAGGGAGTCGCCCCGAGGTAGCTTCTGTTGAACACCCACAGACATCTGAGTCATGCCTTCCTGAGAGAGCGACCAACTATCGACGGGTAGGTTACCCGCCATGAGCTTGATACGTGGATCAGGTAGTTGCGCGCGAGCTTCACCTTGATCAATAAACGATTGCTCTCGGAGCTCACTGCTCTCAGCCCACGGGTCACCTTTTACTGCGAGTAGCCGTGCTTCGCGTAAACTCAGTTCAGATGTTTCTCCGCGTGCCTCGAGTGTGCAGAGCATTAATGTTGCGCTTAAAAAAGCGGTAAGCAGGCGATGTAAATGCATGGAGTGTCTCCATAACCGAAAAGAAGGTACGCGCCCTTGAACACTAGGCGCAATTATCCTGCTTTAGGCGGAAATGGGTGGTCTAAGAAGTGCGCCGCGCTCACGAAAGTGAGGGGAAGAGGTGTCAGCGAGGTAGGGCACGCCCGCTAGGATTAAGCCGTCATTAAAAGCACTTAAGACATGTAGGCCTACAGGTGCTGAGCAACCGGAACTATCACAAGCCGTGTGATCACAACAGCTTTCGGCAATCATACTTGAGTGCATGTTGAGAGAGGTGTTGAGAGTGCTGTCGAGAGTGCTGTCGGTCAAATGGTGCGCCATTGCCATGCCATCGAGCATGGAGGCTTGGTGAGTCATAGATGGGTTGTTACTCGAATGCACACTGGAGTGCATGTCGTCGATGGAATGTTTGTTACCCGCGAGCTCAGAACAGCAGCGCGCACTAAGTGATGGACACAGCAGGGCGATAACGCAAAAAAGCGCTAGGTATTGCCGATACGTCGCTGTGACTTGTTTACCCATCGAGCTAATCTCCAACTCCACGCCAAGAGAATAACACGCGGACCCCCAACTCCCAACTAACGCATTTAAGTCTTGATGAGCGCGTTAAGGGCGGAAACCCAGGTCGATTCCTGCGCATTCGCAATAGTCATCAACTGCGCCACGCGCTTCTCTATGGTGAGTATGGTTGAGAGAAACGCCTCGGCTTGTTCTTGCTCGGAGCCTGCGACAGCAGACGGGTCGACGAGACTCCAGTGCAGCTGGTGCGCGTGGCCGAAGTAGAGCGGGCAGGTTTCTTGGGCGGCTCGATCGCACACGGTAATCACCACGTCCGGTTCCCAGTCGGCAAAGTCATCCCATGATTTGCTGCACAGTCCTCCTGTGGCATAACTGTGCTGCTCGAGATGGTGCAGCGTCATCGGATGAACTTCGCCTGCGGGCGAACTTCCCGCGCTGCGAGCCTCTATCAGACCCGCCGCTCGCTGTTGAGTGATTGCTTCTGAGAGTATGCTTCTACAGCGGTTGTGGGTGCAGATATAAAGTAGCTTCATAGGAAGATCGTGTGCTCGAACGTTCTGTTAGCGGATACGGAAGTAAAATTTCACAGCAGTAACCTGACATTCTTGGTTAGCAGGCAGGCTCTTAAAAGACAGTCTCTTCGAAGAGAGCCTCTTAAGCGAGAGCCTCCTAAACGAGAGGCTCTTAGCTGAGAGTGACAGTTTGATCACTCAAGTATCTCGCCCGGAAAGTTCCCTTCAACCCCGTTGCCACACGGGTCGTAGCAAAATACTTGAGAAATATTAAAGTCGGGAATGTATTTGGTGTTGTATTCAACCGATAAGGTGTCCAAGCGCTCTATGTAAGCAGCGATATCACTCATTTGAAAGGCAACGTGGTCGAGATGGGGTGGTGTTTCTGGCGCGCGATGGACGTCGCTCTCCACGAGATGAACAATGGCTTTTCCCTCGCCATAGAGCCAAAATCCCCGAAATGAAAAGTTAGGCCGTGGGCCTTCTTCAAGTCCTAGCGCGAAACAATAAAAATCACGAACCTTGGTGAGTAAGTCCATGGGCGCGGCAATATTGATGTGATCGATTCTCATGGAAACACTCCGCCTCTTCTCGGCTGGTTACTTATATCTCGCGCGCTTGTTATGTCTGGTGCGTCACTTAGTAGTGGTTAATGTCGTCGGTTTCTTTGGTGGTTTTTAAAACCCATCGCCTGAGCGGGAAGAGAATGACGACCGACGCGATCCCAAAGGTAGTAACAGTGCTCTCCCAGGTTTTAAAAAGATCAGCGTCTGCGAATATGAGCATACCGAGGCCAGTGACAAGACCACCAATGCCAAAGGATAGGGCGAAGAATTCAAGCCCCAGAGCAATGTCCAATACAATGAGCACCAGTCCCAGAATCAACCAAGTTTCGTAGCGCATGAGTAGCGATAGCATGGAGTAATCCTCTTTTAGTTAGATTTGACTAGATCTTGTAAGGCAGACAAGGCGCCAATGGTTTTGGTGACGTCGGTCGGCAATACGATCGTTTTAGCATTGTCAGACGATGCCAGCACGCCGATAGCCTCGACTTGTCGTTTTAGAATATCGTAATCAATGGCGGGCTTGCCGTTATCAGCAATCGCCTGGGCGATGACTGTTGTCTGTTGCGCTGCGGCTTCTGCGGTTTTAATAGTGGCGTAGGCGTCCGCGTCGGCCGTTATTTTAACGGCCTCAGCCTGTTGCTGCGCAGCATAGAGCTCAGCATCGGCCTCTAGCTGCACTCGCGCACGCTCCCCTTCAGCCCGTGCGACGGTGGCGCGACGCTCGCGCTCGGCGTTTAACTGTTGGCGCTGCGCATCTTTGGTTTGTTGGTCAACCTGTACGTCGGTGATTTCCGAGCGAGTAACCTCAAGGCCCCACAGCGCCGCGGCTTCCCGCAAATTCTCTAGAATTCGCTCATTCATTTGATCGCGCGAGCTTTGTAGTGCGTCAAGTTCAAGCTTGCCCGCTTCGTTACGAATGGTTGATTCGGCGGTAGTTTTCAAGGCCAGCGGTATGTCGCGAATACGGTAAACACTTTTTGCGGCATCGATAACGCGGAAAAACGTCGTGGTCTCTAACTGGATTTCTACGTTATCGGCGGTGATAACGGAAACTTTGAAGGCATCGAGCTGGCGTTCTAGTACCACCACTTTGTGGGCTATGTTATCGAGCCATGGCACTAAAATATTGATACCAGCTGACAGAGTGATCCTGAATTTCCCCAGTCGTTCGACTACGTATTCTTCACTTTGAGGAACGATCGCCACGGCTTTTATGCCAGTGAGGATCATGAGAACTAAAAAGGTGAGGGTAAGAGCTGTACTTAACGCCATGTTGCTTTCTCCAGTCAGTGCAGAGGTACCGTGTATCAAAAAGAATCGATTGTCGCTGTTAGATCAACGCTAAACCGCTTTACCGATGCCGGCAAGTTTTCTAAGGCATCATCTGGTAGTGTGTGTCCGGTCATTACGTTGGATGACGTGGTTTGAAAAATATTTTTCTAACCTACACTATTTCAAAGCATTGCCTAAGCCATAGTTGCGAAAGCGGTTGAGTTGTAACGGAAACAGGAGATCACTTCATGAAAGCAATAGCCTTAAACACCCCCGGCGGAATCGATCAGCTTCATGCGATTGACGTCGCGCCGCGAGATCCTGGTCCACGTGATATCCAAGTCCAAATTAAAGCGACATCCCTCAATTTTCATGATTATGCCGTGGTCGTCGGGTTGCTGCCAGTCGATGATGGTCGGATTCCTATGTCCGATGGTGCAGGTGTGGTCACGGCGGTGGGTGACGCGGTGACGGACTTTACCGTCGGTGACAACGTTATTAGCCATTTCTTCCCCAATTGGATAAGCGGACGTCCCGCTATGAAAAACCTCCTGGGCGTCCCGGGGGATCACATTGATGGTTTTGCTTCGCAAACCGTCACCATGCCCGCTACCACATTTGGACGTATGCCGAGTAATCTAGATTTTGCTGGTGCATCTACATTGAGCTGTGCCGCGCTGACGGCTTGGAGAGCGCTCGTTGTTGAGACGGATCTTAGGCCTGGCGATTGGGTGTTGGTTCAAGGCAGCGGTGGTGTATCGGTATTCGCGCTTCAGTTTGCACGGATCATGGGTTGTCGCGTTATTGCTACCTCATCGTCTGATGAGAAATTGGCGCGTCTGAAAGCCTTAGGGGCAGAGCATGTCATCAACTACCGCGACGTTCCTAATTGGGGTGAGACGGCCTTTGAGATGACCGGGGGGGAGGGTGTTGATCTCGTTGTCGAAGTGGGTGGCCCCGGAAATTTACCTCAGTCAGTGAAGGCGTTAGCCGTCGACGGCTGCATCAGTTTAATTGGGGTGCTCACGGGTTTTGCGGGTGAGTTGCCGACAGCCGAGCTTATGACCAAGAACGGCCGCTTGAGCGGCATCACTGTTGGCAGCCATAGTGAACAAGCGGCGATGGTGGCTGCGATTGAGGCGCACAATATTTTACCCGTTATTGATAAAACGTTTGCCCTGGAAGAGTTGGGCGCAGCATTCCGCTATCAAGAGTCACAAAAGCATTTTGGGAAAATCTGCATTGAACTTTAAAGAATGTCCGATCGCCCAGAGCCAAAACCCGAGCAGTCTACGTTTGATTCCGCTCGTCGTATAAGCTGACTTGCGTAGAGAGTCTCGTCTGTTAGCTTTTGACTGTCATTGGCACTCGCGATCGAGAAAATCGTGGGTGCTAGCGAGTAGCTCGTCGCGATGATTATTAAAGCTATGGTCATCAGCGAGTAATTGATAAGTCACAGGCACGTTAGCTTTTCGCATTGCATCTGCGAGCTCTTCAATTCGGGTGAGCGGGATAACGTCACTATCGGCAGCTATTAAGAGCACGGGACGGCTACCAATAGCTGTGACGTAATTGCGCAGATCAAGCTGTGCTTGATTGGATTCGACTTCCCGTTTGGATTTTTCCCCGGACCAACCACGCAGCATAAAGAGACTGTCACCGTAGGCTACCCAGCTTGCGGCTCTATCGGCATCGGCTGCGCTAAATGTAACGCCAATATTGGCCGTATCGTATGCCACGGCGCACTTAATAGTCTCGTTTTGTTGCAGACCAGCGAGAGCCATATGGCCACCCATGCTGTGGCCAACCAGTGAGAGCCGGTCAATATTAACGTTGAGATCACGCGCTCGGTTACTGTCCGAGAGAAAGGCAATGGCGGCCTGAACATCCGCTTCCGCATTTAAGAAACCAAACTCCCCCTCTGCGCCCCATGCGCCGCGGTAGTGAAAGAACATGACGTTGTAACCGTAAGCGCGTAAACCCTGAGCAATATCGAGGTTTTTTTCATTGCCGGGATAGCCATGTAGCAGTATGACCGTCGGATGTGGTCCCGGGCCTGCCGCGCCGTAGTAGAGGGCGGGAAGCCAGCTTCCCTCGGATTGGAAGCGAAGCTCTTTTGAGTATTTGATGGAACTTGCACCGTGCACGTGAGCTTGCACCAGCAGTGACGCTGTGAGGAGTAGTTTTATCAACAGCAGATGGCTTTTATTTTTTGACACAATCCGATCTCTATTTGCTATGTCTAACGCCAGTGTAAGCCACTGAAGTCTAGATCGTGATATTTTCGGCGATTATTACGAGCAAAAAAAAGCGACCCGCAAGGGCCGCTGCTCACGCACAACAGTTATTAGATTGACGATACCGACACGTTATCGTACAGCACGCCCGAAGAGTTGTAATTGGTTGCGGTGTTCGAGAAGCCAAACTGGACCAGAAGCCCCGCTTGCGTGGCACCATCGATACTGAAGCTAATGGTTTTGGTGCTATAACTGTCACTGCTGGCACTGGTTGTGTCAACTTCGACAAGAGAAACTGTTTGGAAGCCGTTCGCGGGATCCAAAACTTTCACAAAGGCCGAGGCAACGCTCGGCGCAGTCACAGCAGCGCTGGTGTCGCTCGGCCGCTTTACGTCAAATTCAAAAATAAACTCACCTGAATCGGATGTCTTAATAGTGAACTCTCGATACAGATTTACCTCAATATCCCAACCTTTCGCATGGTCTTGGTTACTGTAGTCCGAGTACACGTTGAGAGCTTGCGTGCCTTGATTCGCCCCAACTTCATCGGAAATGTTTGAAATTTGCTCCGAGTTTGAAACAGCGGATCCGCCGTAGCCACCTTTGTAGGCCGCTCCGTCAAAGACATTGACGTACCAGGTCCAGCCCGTAATGGCCGCCCCGTTAGTGGCGTCAGCTTCCTCGAAGTCATCGATGAATATAAAGCCAGCGGGGCTATTTGAGGGTGGCGTTGTGGGTGGGGGAGACGTGGGTGAGGCTGTCTGGTCGCCGATAATCGCATCGTCGTCTGCGCAAAAATCGCTGCCAAAGCTGGCTTCTTGTGATCCTATGATCAGACCCTCGGGGCAACCTGGCGTGTAGCTATTGATATCGCCATCGGTCGTAATCAAATCGAAAGTATTGTCTACAATAAGGGTGTTATCGCCCGCAGTGACGGCATGGACTGCTTTCCCTTTGAACGTATTTCGAGCAAGGCTTGCATCACTTAGGCGCATTAAGCCGTCCGGTGCAGTGCTCTCGGTGTCGGCCGTTGTGATCAATTTATTGCCAGTCACAGTATGCAAGCCACTCGAGGCCGATAAGTTAATCGACGTGCTGTCAGTGGCAGCGGTCGCCTCGAAAGTGTTGTCCTGCAGGCTAAACTGCGACTGCACATTGGTATCGGTAGTGGCGGCCACAGCATAGTCAGCGAAGTAGCACTCGTTACCACGCATAACGACAGAGGCTCTCGATTTCCCGAACAGGGTAAAGCAGTTGCCACTCGTTATTTGCGAGTTGGTGATGGTAATGCTCGCGTTGTCGGTCATGGAGGCGAAGATACCCCCATCGTTGCTTTCGGAAACATAGTTCAGCCGATTGACTCGGAGTGAACCCGTCATTGCAGAGCTGGATTCAGAGCAGGCTACAGGTCTGCGAAGATTGATCACTGCTGTATTGTCGTCATTAGAGGGGCTTGTTACGTCGACTCGGTCCATATTGCCGAAAACCGTTCGCTCGCTACAGTCGCTTGGGTCGCCGGTAAACCAAAACAGTGCATCGTACGCCAGCGGGCAGTTCTCACTGCGTGTAACCGCCATGTTGCGGACCTCGACATTTCCGTTCTCAAACGTAATAGCTGCAGAGATAGTATTTTCATCGTCAGATTCTGGACACGGACTGCCAACAGTTAGCTGCGTGTTGGATCGTCCTGAGCCCGCGAATTGTCCTCTGAAATCAGACACATTCACCGATGAAATCGAAAAATCGCCCTCTAGCAATCTGACAGATTGCACGCCAACCCTAGCAGCCTCTTGCAAGGCGCATTGAACGGTTTCTGTATCGTCGGCACCTGTTGGCTTGACTTCAATGTTTGCTCCTCTCACCAGCACAAGGTCTTCATCGCAGTTGATCTCTACGGCCCCAGTGTTTGCGGCGAAGCTCGCTAACGTGATGAGTAAAATCTTTAAAAGTGTAGGCATCTTCGTTCATGCTCCTAACAGCAAAAATGGACGTTTTTTAAATTCAACAATCAAACATAGCAGAGAACCGAACGAGGAACACTAGCGACTCTGGACCGCTCATCGTGTTTGTAGTCCGTGCTGTCGATGAAATTAGACAAAACCTTTGCAAATTGAGTTGCTCAGTTTCGAACATACTGCAGATAACGTGTTTTGTGAGTGCTGTTTCAGCAAGAGTCCCGAGCGCGCAGGCGCTAAATGTGCGCACGGTGCGCACGAAAACCTGCGGTCAGCCGAGTAACCCGCGCCGGTGTTGAAGGGCAAGCACCACAAACAGGCATTGCAACCGCAAGTTATGCACGACGAGTCAAATGCTATGCAGCCCAGGAGTTTTTAGAGGGTATCGACGGTTATCCAGTGGTATCGTGCGTCTCATAACCTAGCGACGAGAGCTGTAAATGAAGAATCTGGGGCATACCTTTAGCGCCAACGTGTTACGCGAAGTACCGATGGGACTTATTTTAGACCTTGAAGATGACGGCGAAGTGCTGTTGCCACGCAAATATTGTCCTGCCATGCAGACAGACAGCGTCGTCGTTTTTCTTTACCTCGACGCCCAGGGTCGACCAATAGCCACGACCCAGAAGCCCAAAGCAGAAGTGGGGCAGTTTGCCTATCTAGAGGTCGTTGAGAACTCGGAGTTTGGTGCCTTTCTCCATTGGGGGTTGGATAAAGACCTGTTCGTACCCTTTGGCGAGCAGCATCGGCCGATGGTCAAAGGTAAATCTTATCTTGTGTACATTTATATCAGCAAAGCTGATGGGCGGATTGTCGCGTCATCGAAGGTCGACAAGTATTTAAGTGATGAGCGACCTCATACCTTTCGTGTTGGTCAGCCCGTACAGTTGATTATTGCCAACAGTACAGAGCTCGGCTTTAAAGCCATTGTGGATCACAGTCACTGGGGTGTGCTGTATAAGAATGAAGTGCATTCTCGCCTAAGTTTTGGGCAGAGCCTCGCGGGGTTCATTAAGTTTGTTCGCCCCGATGGCCGATTGGATCTTTCTCTCCAAGAAGCGGGCGTAGTGCGTGACAAGAACGCCGAGATTATTCTGAAGTATCTGCGAGATCACGACAATTTCTCGACCCTGAATGATAAGTCCGACCCTGCACTCATCCAGAAAGAGCTAGGTATCAGTAAGGCTGCTTTTAAGAAGGGGATAGGCGCGTTATACAAACGGCGTGTCATCTCACTCGAGGAGGCGGGTATTCGCCTCTTAACGTCAGAGCAAAGCTAGTTCTTGTTGGCACTGCGCTTGCTCATATTAGACGTTCCATACCCCGAATTGCGCGGACATTTTCGTGTTTAGTATGCCCTTTGACAGTGTTGCTCAGGGTTTCGCACTCAGCTTTGGTCTCATTGTTGCTATTGGTGCGCAGAATGCCTTTGTGTTGCGTCAGGGTTTGCGGCGAGAGCACATTGTTAGCATTGTGCTGTTCTGCGCCGCAGTCGACGCGGCGCTCATTACAGCGGGCGTTCTCGGAATGGCCGAGATTATTGGCAAAAACGTAGTTATAACGCGGGCGCTGGCAGCTTGTGGCGCAATATTTCTGCTGATTTATGGCTGGGTCGCATTGCGTCGCGCAATGTCTCCGGGACGGCTCGAGGCAGCGCGTGGTGGAGAGGCGCTAAGTTATACCGCGGCGCTGTTACAGGTTGCGGCGTTTACATTGCTAAACCCTCACGTTTATCTCGACACTCTTCTACTCGTAGGCAGTATCGGCGCACAACACCCCGATTCCTTGCGGGGCTGGTTTATTTTGGGTGCGTGTAGCGCGAGCGTTGTTTGGTTTTCTCTACTGGGGTTTGGTGCCGTGTGGTTAGCGCCGCTGTTTGCGAGGCCAAGAGCGTGGCAGGTACTCGACACACTGATCGGCATTATCATGTGGCTGCTTGCTCTGTCACTAGTGAGCTATCTTGTGACGACCCTGTGACGACCTTGTGACCCTGCAATAAGGTTTAAAAAGCATGAACTGTGAAACGCCAATGGCCCTCTGACTATCCCTAACGGGCCGGCTTGGCCGTTCCAGGCAGTCGCCTTGATGCTGTTCGCGGGAGAGTGAGAGGTTTTACATCCGCAGTGGAAGACTGACTACTGCGCCAAGGGTAAGACAATGTTTGCACGCACACCTTGGTCACAATTAACAAGCTCAAGCGACCCACCGGCCGACGTTACGATGCCGTGGCTTACTGATAAACCTAGGCCCGTGCCAGAGCCAATAGGCTTGGAAGTAACGAACGGTTCCATGATCTTCTCTTTGATAGACTCGTCAATACCTGCGCCGTTGTCCTGAACCCTTATTTCCGTATGCGTTGGCGTGTACGAAAGACTGATAAGCAATTTGCCTTGGTAGCGCGGCGAGTCGGTATCTCTTCGGTACTGGTTAATAGCATCTTTAGCGTTCCCGATTAAATTCATCAAGACCTGCTCAAGTTTGATTAAATTACACGTTACCTCTTTGTCGGCGTTGCCACTGCCAGAGTGCTTTTCAGGACTGGGGAGCTCAATGTCGAGCGCTATATTATCGACGTTCAACGTTTGCTCTACCATCTGCGCTATGTTGTTTATTGCCGCGATTGGACTGCACTGCTGGTGGGTGTCATCGGCTTCGCGCCCAAAGAGTAACAGTTGCCTGACTATTTCGCCGGCGCGGTTAACTTGTGTTTTTATTTTTTCTAAAGATCCTGTCGTTTTCGCATCAGTGACATCTGATCGTTTGAGATGATTAGCCAAATTAGCGAGTGCTAGCGCTATAGTGTTTAGCGGCTGATTAATCTCATGAGCGATGCCAGCGGCAAGCTCACCGAGTGAGGCGAGTTTAGTCGTTTGAATAAGTCTCGCTTCTTCTATTTTCTTTTGCGTGATATCTCGAATACTTAAGCAGAGATAGGGTTCATCTGAATCATCAGTTTCGAGTAAGAAGAGCGAATAACTTCGCCACTCCGTTTCGCCGTTTATGGTAAGAGGCAAGTCTCTGTGCGCGACCGAGTTGCCGTCTAAGAGCTCTTGATAGTGCTGCCGCGCGAGCGCTCGAATTTCATCACTTAACATATTGTAAATCGAGGAATCGTCGGACTCGCGCTCGTGAACGCCCAGAAGCATGCGAGCCATCGGGTTCGCAAACACTTCCCGGCCTGCAGCGGTCGTGATTAATACACCGAAGTCTGCGCTTCGAGAAAAGGCCTCGAACAGTGCAGCGCCGTGTCCCAGCTTTTGGAAGATTTTTCTCTGTTCGGTTATGTCGCGTGCGAGGCCCTCGACGCCGGTGGGCTTGCCATCGTCGTCATAAATGACTTGTGCGCTCGTCGATATCCAAAAGGCGCCATTTTCTCCCACCATTTCGGCTTCAAAGTCATCCACCTTGCCATTGCCTTGGGCCAATGCTTCCAGAAAGCGCGCCCGCCCGGCAGGATGAGCGTAATAGTCACCGATGTTGATACCTATCGCGCGATCGAATGTGGTAAAACCAAAAATACTAGCCATGCGCTGACTGACTGCGACTATGTTGCCGTCGAGGTCAGCACGATAATAGGCGAAGGGGAGCGTGTTGATAACCTCCAGTGCTTCTTCAGAAGAGAGAGGCAGCAGGCCCTGCAGATCGGCTAGTCTTTTCATAAATCCAGACCTTTGTTT
>Ga0209652_1000630_pt1 | contig 29854 bp, 25 predicted proteins | sample SaaInl74LU_5_DNA_FD_184641 | JGI IMG/M metagenome (GOLD analysis project Ga0209652, IMG submission 184641) | Marine microbial communities from expanding oxygen minimum zones in the Saanich Inlet - ESP_74LU_5_DNA (SPAdes) (version 2) | ecosystem: Environmental > Aquatic > Marine > Intertidal zone... | reverse complement strand
CCTCAACTACCAACAACATGATGTTGTGGATGGCATAGTAGATTGCTGCGCCTTCAATCCGATACTACCATAACGCCTAAACAATGAACAAAGAACAGCAGACTCGCTCGAAGAAGCTTCATGAGTTAAGCCAACTCTTGAAGAAAAATAAATCTAACACAGCCTACTCAAATTCCGCAGCTTCATCGGGCGTAACTTTGCCTGATGCCGATGATAATGATGGTTCCAATAAAAACAACAATCAAAAAGAGGTTGAGTCCACAATTGATGCAGTAAAATCTGCATTGGCTGGGTTTGGAGTACTAGCACCCACATCATCACAGCAACAGGTCTGGAATAGATCAATACCCTCGACGCTCTACCAAACTCCAAAATGCACGCCTTCGCTTACAACCATCATGCCATTGTCGCGTGTGCCTCCTGGTGCTAAAATTTGTGGTCAGCAGCCTGGTGATAATGATGGTAATATTGATGTACTGGTTGAAGTTTGGAAGCACTCTTTGACATCCAATGATGAGAATGGGAATCAGACTACTGCTGATGTACAGCATCGTCCACTGCAGGGCAACTTGTCATCTAAACTTAGTGAATATACTAGGGGCACAATGGGTGTGAGACGACCATTTCGTCCTGGTGGGATGGATGACGATGATGAAGATGAATACCAAAACGATGGTACAAAAGGAAACATTACAGCAACTGTAGAATCTGAATACTTGTCAGAGGAGGCTATAACCAATGCAAGGCGGGCGCTCACCTTGGGATCCAAAAAGGCGTGGGAAGAGGGATTACTAATTACTTCACCACCGGGCATGTCGTTTCGTGTTGGGTTGAGCTATGATGATGTATTCAATGATGGTGGCGATTTAGAAATGGTGGACAATGGCGGAGGCGATGATGAAGATGGGGATGAACTTGCAGCGAATGTTGCTGCGTTGAGCATGGAAGATGGTGTAGGAGGAGCGGCGGCTACATTTAATGGTAATGCATTTGCAGTACCTTCGTCTACAATCTGGGACAAAAAATACTTTGACGATGATTCTTTATTTGGTGAGAGTACTAGTGGAAGTGAAAGTGATAGTGAGGAGAGCGATGACGAAAGCATGGAAGAGGAGGGCACTGATGATGTGGAAACATTTGAAGTGGCAAAAGAGGAACCTACTGCAAAAACACCAGAATTTCTATCACCAGAAGAGGAGGTTGATTCTCTCCTTTCTGAAATGAAACATACTTTACAATCACCTATCGATCGAGCAATGGCGGAGAAGAAGACATCTACTGCAATCCACCCTTCTTTATCTACTGGCAGCAGCGACGATCAAAAGAATGCCAAAGACAGAAAGTCATGGGCTGTTACAGACTACATTCCTCTTACTGAAGAGGCAGATTTTCATACACTCTGCCCTAATCCCGCCCTTACATTTCCATTCGAGCTGGATGACTTTCAAAAACAGGCAATTTTGCGGTTGGAGAAGCGCCAGTGCGTCTTCCTTGCCGCGCATACTTCTGCGGGGAAAACAGTATGTGCCGAGTATGCTGTTGCTTTGGCAAAAAAACATTGCACCAGGGCTATTTACACCAGTCCAATCAAAGCACTGAGTAATCAAAAATACAGAGACTTCAGAAGTAAGTTCGGAGAAGATGTTGGACTTATTACAGGTGATATGCAAATTGGAGCAGATGGTAGTTGTTTGATCATGACAACTGAGATTCTTCGCTCTATGCTATACCGAGGTGCAGATTTGATTCGAGATATTGAATGGTGAGTAGTTTACTACAACGTCGGCTCTCTTGCTGCTTCTAGCACTGCTCTATTTGCTAACGTTTTGTTTTCACCCTAGGGTCATTTTTGATGAGGTGCATTACATAAACGATTCTGAGAGAGGGGTCGTTTGGGAAGAAGTCATTATCATGCTCCCAGAATATGTCAACATGATTTTCCTCTCAGCGACAACACCAAACACAATAGAGTTCTCTGAGTGGATTGGGAGGACCAAGCGCAAACCTGTCCACGTGATTCGAACCAACTACCGACCTGTTCCACTGAGTCATCATTTATGGGCTGGACACAAGATGCATAAAATCATGGAAGGGAAGCAAGGTTTCGACTCCAAAGGATACTCTGCTGCATCTAAAGCACTCCTTCCAGCCTCTGCTCGAGCAAAAGCTGATGCAAAGAGCAATAAGGGAGGAAGCAAAGCTAACTCAACTGCTGGAAAGCAATCGTCTTTGCCTGGGAAACCAGCAACTGGTTCAAAACTGACATCATGGCAGCAGCAAGGAAGTAAGCAAGATTGGATATCATTGACAAGATATTTAGAAAAGGAGGGGCTCATGCCTACTGTCACATTTTCCTTTTCAAAGAAAAAATGTGAGGAGATTGCGAATCAATTGCGATCTCTAGATCTCAATACAGCTGCCGAAAGAAATTTAGTACAGAGTTTTGCTATCCAGACAGTCGCAAGATTGTCACCAAAAGATCAAGATCTTCCTCAGGTCGTCAATACAGTTGAAATGGTGAAACGAGGGGTAGGAGTACACCATGGAGGGCTCCTTCCCATTCTGAAGGAAATGGTGGAAATTCTGTTCTCAAGGAACTTGATCAAGATACTTTTTGCCACTGAGACATTTGCGATGGGTGAGTATGTGTAGTTGATTTTTATGTACTTTTTATTTGAACCTCATTGACTGATGATACTGTGTCCACATTCAACAGGTGTGAATATGCCCGCACGATCGGTAGTTTTCAATTCCATCAGGAAACACGATGGTGTTCAATTTCGAGAGCTACAACCAGGAGAGTATGTGCAGATGGCAGGGCGAGCTGGGAGGAGAGGTCTTGACACTGTGGGGACTGTAGTCCTTTGTTGTTTTGGAGACCAGCCACCACCACAGACTATGCTAAAGAATATGTTGACAGGATCGTCCACGAAGCTGCAATCGCAATTTAGGTTGACATACACGATGATTCTAAACTTGCTTCGTGTAGAAGATATGTCGGTGGAGGGCATGATAAAACGATCTTTTTCAGAGTTTGCAACACAGCGAGCTTTGACAAACAATGAATATCCAAAGCTTCTCACCCGAGGAACCAAGACACTGATCAAACTAGACGAAGCGTTCAAGCACGATGTTGATAGTAGGATCGGAGCAGAGGACATTGAAGAGTACTATGCAGCTAGCTCTAATGTCCTTTCTTCTGCAAAAGATCTGCTGACGTACGTTCTTTCTTCGGGTGGTACTGGTGGGGGTGCACTGGTTGCGGGGCGGCTTGTTCTAGTAACTTCTGCTCGAAAACATGGCTACGTGCGAGCGCCTGCTGTTGTGTTGAAACCGCCAGCTGCTTCTTCAAATAATAGTTCAGCTTCCTCGAATGAAGGTGAAGGTATCATTTGTATTGTTTTGCTGCCACAAAGCTACACCTCTGACAAAGACAAAGAAGGTCAACCAGTACTAGGAGACTTGAATTATGTCGGGCTTCAAAGAGACCGTTTCTACACCATTCATGAGTTAAGCTTGGATGAAATACTTCTCGTGTCTGACAAGAAGTGCAAAATAGACAGCAAAGTCTTTTTGAAGGAAAAATCAAACTCCAAGTCAACTGGGCGAGGTTCTTTGGGGAATCCATTTGCTGGTGCAAGATCAATGCAAAGAGCGGATGATCCCTTCGCTGGTATGATGGCCCGAGGGAAAAAAGGTAATGACACTTCTAGCGGTAACAAGCCCAGTGTGAGCCAAGAAATCCAAGTAGTTGACGATGTCGTGGCTTTCCTAATGAACAGCGAAGAGACAGAGTTGCAAACGGGTCTGAATGTGTTAGATCTCAAGGAATGTGCAAAAAATATGCACCAAGGAAACTCGGCTGTCGAATTCGGAGGAGCTTACGCGCGATATGAACAAAATATTGCAATGCTTCGTCACTTCAGATCTCATTATCACCCTAATCTGGAGACTCACTACAAGGTTGTAGACAGAAGAGAAATTCTACGTTCAAGAGTCAATACACTGCGTAAACTTCTGTCGAACGAATCACTACAACTCTTTCCAGATTTCTTACAGCGGAAGGCGCTACTCCAAACGCTTGGTTACGTTGACGAGAATGATACAGTTTGCCTCAAAGGAAGAGTAGCGTGCGAAGTCAATACCTGTGAGGGTCTCATCGTAACTGAAATGGTGTTCGGTGGCTTGCTAAGTGAGTTAGAACCGACGGAGATAGTCGCGGCGTTGAGTGCTCTCATATTTCAGGAGAAGACGGACGAAGAATTTGATTCTGAACTCCCAGAACGGCTTGTGGCTAGTTGCAATGGGATGAAGGCAATCGCAATCGACTTGGGTCAACGTCAAAAAGATCATGGTTTACCTGTTGATCCTCTTGAATATTGTGCAACGAGTCTCAAAATGGGTTTGGTTCACGTTGTTTATGAATGGGCTTGTGGAGTGCCATTCAGTTCAATCTGTGAATTGACTGATGTGCAGGAAGGGTCCATCGTGCGATGCATAACCAGGCTCGACGAATTGTGTCGGGAGGTCAGGAACTGCGCACGAGTTGTTGGTAACCCAACCTTGTATCGTAAGATGGAAATGGCTAGTGAGGCTATCAAACGAGACATTGTTTTTGCCTCCAGTCTTTACGTGAGCTAAACAATAAGTCTTTGATTTTATGAGAGTACAATATCGTATTGATAATCATTTTGTCTCCATCTCTTCTCCTAATTCGTCGAGTTTTTTTGTCACCTCTTCTAACTGGCTTTGGATTACCTCAAGTTCGCAAGCAACATCTTCACCAGAGTGCTCCATTTGTTCTTTTGCCTTAGTCAGCATGTCAACTGCGTTTTCCCAGTAATGCCGTGCAGAGTCTGGGTTTGGTGGCGAGCACGACATGAAAGCACAGCCAAGTAAATACCAAACTTCAATTACCTCGTCATTCTCAGACAATAAACTACCTAAAACTTGAATTGCCGACTCAGAGCATCTCTCCTTAGTGTTGTTGTTTCCATCGTCTACGAGTGATGTACATTCTAGCATGATCTTAGCGGTTTGAAGTCTGAAACCATATTCAGGTAAAGTCGAAGCGGCGTCTAATTCTAGCAGCTCACGTGCCTTTGCTTCCTGTACCCCCTCCTTATCATCCGTTGCCAACCCTACTAAACCTGACATTGCCTCACAGCCAACTTTCATTCTATCATAGGTTTTCATGATACAATCAAGCGCTTCTGCGACTCTGGATTGGCTTAAGCGGAGATTGGCCATTGTCTGTAGTGCATCTGGCGGAGATGGACCTATTTCACTCTCAAAAGGTCCACTTTCTATTTGAGCCGACGCATCGATCTCCACAGCTGCTTTCAAGGCGGCCTCACAAGAATTTTCAGCGTCGGGTTCTTCACACAGGTCCGTCAGATAGAGCTCACCAATGGAACAATAAGCAGCACAAAGTTGTCTTTTCGTTTCAACCATGAATCGTTTTAGATTCAATGAGTTCAAATCCCCATCAATATCCATTCCATTTGCTTCATCATCTTTGAAGGTTGCAAGCCGGTCCAATATTGACACTGTCCGTTGTAATTCACTCACGCCTATACGCAATGCAGTCAACGCTTCAGTACCAGTCGAAAGCTGACCTAAATACAAATATAAACCAGCTTTGCTCTCAGAATTTTGTGCAGTTGAAATATTGCATTCGCCATCATCGCCCTGCATCATATCGGTAGCTTCTTGTTGATTCCCCAGTAGTTCAATTGCATCCAAGAAGTCATTTCTTGCACCTTCGACATCTCCGCAAGATGCTTTGAGTTCACCCATCTTTCCAAGAACATTTGCAAGTGTACATTTGTCTTGCTCGCTACCATTCCCAGCATCATCACCGTGTATACGAGACCGAAGAAGTTGCGTCGCATATCCAAAAAGCTTCATAGCCATATCTATATCTGACATCTCCATGGCAGATTCTGCTTGAGTAAGCACATCCTCGAGTGATGGCGCAGGTTTCTTACCGCCACTACTACTACTGCCATTCTTCCGAGATTTGCCTCTTTGTTGTTTCTTCTTTTTGTTGCCGCCAGCCATAATGTAATAATATGACGAGAACTGTAATTAGGGAGGCAAGTTGATACTGGCTACCGGCTACCAATTTGTTTGGTGGAGCGGCATGCAGAGCAAATAAAATCACTCCGCTGCGTTTGGATGGTTCAAATGAGGCATCAACCGCTACGTAGGAATAGTACTCAATAGAGCGCCCTCCACACAACATGCCTCACCTACAATCCATTCTGACCAATCTACAATCTACCACACCACCACCGCACCATGCCATGAAAACAAAGGACACGCTCCATTCCCACTGTCACCATGGATCACCTGTTATCTACGAACCACTGCAAATTGCTTAAATGCGCTTTAGAAGTCATCGATCGCACCAAATCTGCTGATACAATGAGAATTACAACTGTGCCGGTTGATAATATTATTACTGCCAAACCGACGACACCAGCAACAAAAACCAATCCTCATTCTGACCAAAATGAACACCAAGATCGAGAGCAGCGTCGAAAAGAAAAGAAGCGACGGAAAATAGAACTTCGTAAACAGCGTCTGAAAATATCAACGATTACATCTGAGGTAGTAACAACCACATCGTTTTGCAACTTTTGTTCAAACACAACCTCATCAGTTTCATCGGATAGCACTACAATAGTATCAGTACCGCAGCCGGTACGAGCCATCATTCATGTGAAGCCCCTTATTATATTAGATGTGAATGGCATTCTATGCCATCGCTTGCGTCAAAAATATCAAGAATTACAATTGTCTCCAGCATCCTATAGAAGAACAATATCCTTTCGGCCATCTATTGGACATGTTGCCAACACAGACATTGTCCCACGATCCGACCTACACCAGTTTCTAACTTTGTTGAACAACAATTTTTCCTTAGCTGTATGTAAGTATTATTGCAGTATTTTCGCAATGAATATGCATCTATCTATGTTATACCTATGCTCACATTTGCATTCTTCGTTTTGCATCGTGCATGTACTATCAGGGACTAGCGCAACAAGAAAAACGGCAAAGCAGCTGGTGCGGTTACTCTTCCCAGATGAAGTCAGAGAAAACTTGGTGTTCATATGGCATCGAAACTTTTGTAACCTAGTTGATAGTGCAGATAAAGGAAAAAGTGATGACAGCAATAATCCAAAGATGGAGAGTGACTCAAACAACAACCATGAATCTGAAGAAACCCAAAAGAAACCATCACATGAAGATCTAATTGCAATCAAATCGTTGGCCAAGGTATGGGCATCATATCCTATTTGGAATGCTACAAACACTCTGCTGCTGGATGATTCTCCAGAAAAATGCCCAATAAAGTACAGAAAGAATGCATTACATCCTGTACAAATTAGCGGCACGACAACTAACATCGAAGGAGGTGCATATGTCGATAATGACGAAGAGAATGAGAAGAATCAGAGAAGCTTCTTTGAACTCCTTGCAAATAATTGGTCAGAGTCATCATCTTCAGAGTTCTTGCTGTCGTTTTTGAAAGACAATGCAAAGGAGTACAATATGGGATGGTGTATGTCGGAATCATAACGGTGGAAGTCCTTAACTCTTATAGACTGGTGACCCTATTTTCCTCTGCATAACCCTGGTGTGTTTCAAGAAGTACACCAGGGGCATCCCATCCCTTCTCTCTTAGTGCATTCGCCAAGTAGTTGATCCTTTTGGCATTCACTCCGAAATCAAGATACCCAAGTCTGCTTGCGCTTCGAACCTGCACAACATTGTCTTCTTTGTTAATGACTGCAAATTCCAAGTCATCTACGTATCCATTTTTCAGACTTTCAAACTGGACATAAATGTATCCAGCTTCAGGATCAAATGTGACAATATTGAATCCACCACCATCAATGTTAGATTGACCAGGTTGATATGCTTTCACAACCTCATGCAATTGCTGAAATGCATCCTGTCTTGAAGATAGCTTGCTAGTATCCCATTTGAAAGGAGGGATATTGGTATCCGGAGAATCTTCAATCGAATCAGTGGAACAAAAACAGTTGGGAGCCGCTCCGCATTCCTTTAAACCAATGTATTCGCCACCCGCCATGTCTTTGCGCTTGCCGATTCCTAGGTTCTTTGGCTTTGAGCCTCTTTGTTTTGGACGGTCATCATATTTGTCGGATATCTTGTTGGGAAATGCATTTGCAGCGTCAGATGGTATCACGACCCCTGCTGCCACAACTCCTGCTAGCAATGATTTGGTCAAAGACTCTCTTCTTGTCAACAATGGTGCTTCGATGTCCACATCGTTGTTTTTTGCGCGTAATAATGTATTCCGGCACGTACGAGAAGCAGTAAATGCCGATGCAGACAACGCAACACTAGCGAGGATGGGAGCAAAGAACTTCATGGTCGCTGTGTACACTAATAATATGTTGCAGCATGCATCCATCAGTCGGACGCGTGCGTCGGCAAAGCAAGATGATGATGTTAGTTGAGTTCGATGACTCACTCTCCAGAGCAGGTAAAGGGTATTTGTCTACGCACGTCTCTATGGAAGTTTAGGTAAAGACTTTGTCGGCGAAGTAGGTACCCATCACATTGCCGTACGTTATTCAGATAATAAGGAATGTTCTATTTTAAAAGAACGACACACGCACGGCAACCAGAGACCGATTTGATAACCGCTACAGTAATGTAATGATAGTTCCTTGAAGTTGGTCGTGAAAGATGTGGTAATACCATTTGAAGAAGCGACATGGAATCTATTTCAAATCCAAATCTCGCCATTCTACTGCAACCACATGGCACTTCCGCGGATAACATTGTCACTTCCTTTCTGTTATTCACTACTCCCGCTACATTCTCTGCCGACTAAGTGAAAGTGAAGTACTGCACGCCATGAGACTGCAATCATTGTAAAATAGATACTGAAATGACCGACTTGACGAAATCCCCTCCTGCAGCAGAAGAAGCTGCCGCAAAGAGTAGCGAGGAAAACAATACTTGTCAGCCCGTCGCCGACGAGCAGCCGCATCGCAATCAAGACGACGATAACAATGAAGAGCAAGGCACCATTGTTTTCCACCATGGAGCATCCGCCGCAACAGTCCACGTGCCCCCAGCCGTTCCAGCATCAACTGAAGAGACGCGGGGAATAAGTGATGGTTCAAGGAATAGTATCGACTTTTCACTGCCGGGTGCTTATCGGGTTGATCCTATTCGTCCTCTTGTTGTGGATCCTCCTGCGCCACTCCAGGAGGAGGAGGAGGAGGAGGCCGCCATCCCTAGCGTTCATGAAGCAGATGTTGAGCTAACGCCCCATCTTCATGAAGCGTGGGTGGTCGATGGGGATGTCCAAGTGGCCGTGGAGATTATATGTGATGATGAGCCTGAAGACGAACACGGCGGCGAGCAGACTAATGACACTGCCAATGTCGATGAAGAGCAGGGACTGTCGGAAGTCGACGAGGCTTCTCAAGACGGTTCTCTATATTCAAGTGAGAGTGAGAGTGGAAAACGTGTTGGACTGCTCAAGAATCCTAGACATGTACTAGCAGTGCTCCTCGCCATTATGGTGAGTGGAGGTATCATAGCTGCTGTGGCTATCTCTGTCAACAACAAGAACGAAAGAGGAGAAGGTGATGAAGCCACAACAACGGCTGAGGAGACGACAATCCCGCTATCACCGCCGACTATGAACGAAGGTGATCAAGTAGAACAAGATGCCTTGTTGTTGGATAACTCTACTTTTTCTACCAGTCTTGGCTCTACAGTAATCATGGATGACGGTCGATCCATCTACGCACCACCCATGCCCCCTGAAATATCTGATATCCTTGCTGTCAAGGCTGGATTGTATCGGATTGGTGTTCTTGCCCCCTTGGCATTTTCAAGAGATTGCTCGATTGTCGCCACATCTCTTGTTGATGAATGGAAAGCCATCGTTCAAACGATACAGTATAATGAGTCAGATGGCGAATGGACGTTGTTAGGTGAAAAGATGGATGAAGGAAAAACTCCTGGGGATAGGTTTGGTGCATTCCTAGATTTGTCAGATGATGGGGCAGTCATGGCTGTTGCCTCGCCAAGGGATGATCCGAATAAGATGCCTGATGCTGGTTCGGTAAGAGTTTACTGCCGCGGGTGTAGTGATAGTTCTACCTCTCAAAAAGCTTGGAATCCGATGGGATCTGACATTCACGGCAAATATGACCATGGATGGTTCGGGACAACACTATCGTTGTCCGCGGATGGTACTATGGTTGCCGCAGCCGCCAGTCGTGCTGACAATGAAGCAGGCCGAGTGAGGGTGCATCGCTTCAATGCATCTGATAACGAATGGAAACAAGTGGGGAGCGATATTGTAGGTGAGGGTGATATGTCGTCATCACATAGTCGTTTGACGTTTGTGAAAATGAGTTCCGATGGCAATACTCTTGCGGTTGGTGCACATCTTCATAGCACAACAGAAAAAGACTACGCTAAAGCTGGCTCGGTAAGAATACTTCGTTTGAATAATCCTAGTACGGAAGAGGAAGAGTGGGTTCAGGTAGGAGATAGTATCTATGGCAAGGCCGATAATGAACAATATGGGATCCATCCTCTTATCTCAGATGATGGCTCGACAATTGCCTTTTCTGGATTAGGAAGTAATGGTTTTGTAGCTTTTGTTTACCGGTACAATAAGGAACTGGATCGTTGGGCCCAAGTTGGTGGAAACTATGAAAAAATGGCCTGTATTCGCTTGTTAAGAGATGGAAGTGCGGCAATCTTTTGTTCGGTTAGTATGTCGTCGTGTTCCGTTTTCAGCTCAGACCATGAGGGCAGCAATGATAACTGGAAAGAAATGACATCGTTTGATGCAAAGCGATTTATACCCTTATCCTTTTCTCGCGATGATGGGAAGGAAGTGTGTGGCATTGTACAACAAGATATACCAGGTTCAGACAATGCCAAATTCACAATCGGGATGGTTCCATTTTGATTGAGCTTAAAGATTTGCGGCTGTCCCGTGCCATCATGAACAATTCAAGGCAAGTGCATTGGAGGTGTGATACGTAGAAGCAGGCGTGAAGGCTGCGAGTTCTTTGTTGTGAATTCTTTGTTATTTCGTAGTGTTGGGGTGGGGTAGGTATGGATTCTGTTGGGTAACGTTGTAGATTAGATGTGAGACTTAAAATAATTTAGAAACTCAGTGTATGTAACCAACTTCATACAGTTTTGTTCGGAGCACACGAGATTTCTTCTGTCTGGTAAATTGTTGAGATCATACGAGATGTAACGAAGCTCTTGATCCCGCTGCCAGTTTTGCTGCTTGACGCTGAACCTCTTGTGGTACACTCCACACCCTCTCTTGACCACGGGGACCTCTCTCGACCTTTACTTTCCTTCTTGTCATTGTCAGCCAAGTTATAAGCCAAACTTACTTACTTTCGATCTCTTGATTTGGTCAGCACTCAGCACGTACTCATCCGATGTCGATGCCGATGCTCACTGATTTGATTTCCCAGATGATTGCAGCATAGAGAACTAGTTTGAATATTGCGAGGTATGTATTTGCCTTCAGCAAGCTTCAGCACGTCAGGCGGGCAGGATACTGTAAAGCCCTCATACTAAACCGGTTCCGGTCATGCTGCCTGTGTCCTGTCACGCTGCGTCAGTCGCAGTCATTCGTGCTCTTGATGTCCATCGACCGCCATCACGAAGCAAGAGGCAAGGCAAGAGCAAAGCAAGGACAAGCCGACAGATGTCGAGGTGACGCAGGCGAGTTCAGCACGTCAGTAATGTTTATCCAGCGCAAGGCAATCGGTATTGCAGGCCTAGTCCTTTGGGGCATGGTTTTCAATGCATTTTTTGTACCAAAACATCGGGAACCTGAAAGCAGCGGATATGAGGACACCACTCTACGGCACCCTTCTTATGTCCGGTCACGAGGAGGTAGTGATTGGGCAGCTGAAACTGAGCTAATATCGAGTCCACTTGAATATGCACATCTTATAATCAACTATCACAAGACCGGCCATGAGTTAGCATACTCTCTCCAGGAACTTGTGCTTTCTAACTTCCCAGATATGGAACGGGAGAACGGAGCTAGACCAAGACAACATCCTTCTACAGCACAAAGATGTAGTCATATCGAGCTACCACCTGGTAAAGTTGTTGTGCAAGAGGCGCCACACTTCTTTTGTGATACGAACAATCTTGCAGAGATGCTACTTGAAAATAAAGGTCGCTTTCATCGTGAGGGAGAACAGCGGATACCAAAACGAGGAGTTAAGATTCTTCATTTGGTGAGAGACCCATTTTCAATGGCAATCAGTAATTACAATTATCATTCTCAAGATCCGACGCCAGAGGGATGGGTTAAAGACAAAACACGAAACATTTGTGGGAAAAAAGAATTCTTTGGAGATACGCTGGCAGAACTTCTTCTTCCTACTCTTGTATCTCCCGGCGTGGACTTTGATAAGCCACCAATAGTAACCAACTTGGAGTTTGATATGCTTTATGACAAGTGCAATCGTCTATTCAGAGCGCAGCGTGGTTTTGAAGACGAGAGTTACTACTTTCATCTACGCCAGTTAGATCCCTCGCACGGAATCAAATTGTCAACACTCCAACAGATGGTGAATGGTGGAGATATTTTCTTGATGGCCAACAACATAATAAAGCTGAACCAAATACGAACAATTCAAAGTCGAGTCAATGATATAAACGACGGAGGCAATACTATGAAATCAAAATACGATAAGATTCAAATTCTGACAATGTCTCTGTCAGACTTCACGCATTACCCTCGAAGGTCAACTCTGAAATATTTGAATTTTGTGTACGGCAACGCCTTGTCTAGAGAAGAGAAAGGCAGAATAGCTACACAATATGAAAACGCCTACGTTGAAAGAGTTGAGACAGGAGATCTGCACATAACACATGGAAACGATAATGAAGAGATGCTACGTAAAGCTTTGCAAAATGATATGATAGGAAAATACTTGGGTAACATTGAAAGTGTCGTGTCGGAGACGTTGGCAGCAGATGAACAAAGTAAAAAATAGACACTATCTAGAACCAGTCGCATGTGTGTTGTCGGTGGACAATAGATAAATAATTAATATGTATTAAGGTAAAATTGAAGAAAGAGTTGGCAATGTAGATTTTTCCACTATGCACGAAATGAGGGAACTGCCTTGGAAGGCAATTCGCTCTATGGCCTCTTGAAATCAATGACTGATACAACGTTGGAAGAGAAACAAGCTGCCACTCTCGTCTCTTCAGTGTTCCATGCAACTTCGAATATATCTCCGTTACCCTTGAAGCTCTTAATATGCGCACCATTACTGACATTCCATATATAAAGCTGACCAGCGAGTGAACCACTGGAAAGGAAGTCACCCGATGGAGAAAATGCAACTGAATAAACAGACTCACGATGGCGAGACAAAACGCGCATACATGCACCATCAGCAACACTCCATAATCGGACGGATCCGTCGAACGAGGCTGTGGCCAGCAAGAGAGGCTTACTTGGATTCTTAGAGCCTGGTCCTGTTGGACTCCACTTGACGGTATATATTTCTTGTTGGTGAGACTTGAAATCCCACTTGGGGTCATTTCGCGGAGAGTTAATATCCCAAACCTTGGCGGTGCAATCGTCAGAGCAGGATGCAAGGAGTGTCCCCGACGGATCCCATTTGACAGCATTTACCTCGTCGTTATGGCCAGAGTATGTCTTGACAGGACGGGAGAAGCCGACTCGACATATTTGAACAGTCTTATCAGTCGAGCAAGATGCGAATGTCAAGTCGTCTTTCCAGTCAACATCTAACGCAGGAGCTAAGTGGAATGAAAACTGCTGTTTGACGAAGCCAACATCGCCTGTGACATCCCATACTATTGTTGACTTATCATATGAGCCAGATAGTAGGAAGTTGCCACGTTTGTTCCATTTCAAGCTAAAAATGGGGCCTCTGTGACCTTTGAGCGTTTGTAGCAATTCTCCAGAACGCGACCACACCCTCGCAACGCCGTCATAAGAACCGGTAGCGAGAACCTCCCCACTAGACGACCATTCTAGTGTTGTGACATCCTTGTTTTTCTTGTCTGCAGTGTCATGTCCGTGTGGTAGAAGGATGGAATGGCTAGTTTTGTCACTGTTAAGGGTCCAAATGCGCGCCGAGGCATCCCCACTGCCAGTAGCAATTAGGTTCGTAAACTTTGGATTCCAAGCGCACATGAATACTTCCGAGGTATGTTGAGCTAGTTCCATAACGTCAGATGGGTTGATGGCAGTCCGCTTATCTTCTTCCTCTATGAGTGTTAGCTTCTCGTCATCAATCGCAACGTTGTTTCCCCGTCGATCCTGAGCTCCTCGCTTCTCACCAGGCATCATCGGCTGGTTATTTTGCTGCTGTATTTGTAGCTGCTGTCGCTGCCCCGCAGCAGACATTAGAGCAGCAATAGCAGTTGCGCGAGCGGCATCCTCGCTTCCACCACCTCCTCCTCCTCCGAGACTTGCCTGCTTTTGAACAGCCTGCTGGCGTTGTGCCAACACTGCTTGAATCTCAGCACGCTGTCGAGCCAAATCAACCGCCTCGTTGTGAGTTGGATCAGTTTGGTTTTGAAACGTCTGAGGAACTGGTCGGTTTACTTGCTGCATTGCTTGTTGTTGCTGCTGATGTTGTTGTACCGCAACATTCGTAGCAATGTCAGCTCCTCCCCCTTCCACTTCCATCGGACTTTCCTTAGAAGTCACTTTCTTTTCCTTCTCTTCTTCTTCGGTTGCTGCAGCCTTGTTTTTCTTCTTCTTTCTTTTCTTAGGAGTCACTACAGGCTCAACTGCAGCCTCACCCACCTCTAGTGACTCCCTTTCCCCCTTCCTTTGAACTTCATCGAAGGGTTGGTTTACATTCGCTCCGATCTTTCTCCTCTCCTCCTCCATGGATATGCGCTCTCTCGTGAGCTTTTCTTTCATTTCCATCATAGCCTTAGTAGCAGCCGCAGCCGATGCAGCTGGAACACGAAGTTTGATGGGGGGCTCTTTCCGAGTGAGGGTATGAAGGGCACGCGGACAAAGGAGGGAAAAGTCAGGACCCATGTAGACAGCCTGACCCTCCGAGTCCTCCACCTTGTGCTTCTTCGCCGCTGGCTCCGAATTATTAGCCGCAGCAGAAGAGGAATCCCCCGAACGTAACTCTCGCATCACACTCTCCTCCATCCCTATGTACTGCAGCCCCTTTTGTAGAAACATCACAAGAGCTCCAGGGGGGATGGATGATGAATTCCGCGGACGTGTCCGACCCACAAGTGATTCATGTGCAAACGAAAACGCCGAGTGGGCAAAGCCAGACTCCTGCAGATATCTGTACACGAGGAAGTTGACCTCCTCGGCAGTGACAGACAGCGGGGCGGGGGGTTGATTAAGGGCGGCGAGGTCCGGTGGTCTCAGCGGATGTGATTGCTGGACCGCGTAGGTCAGCGGCCGCGTTGCCGTCTCCTCCCCATCCTCATCGCCGCTGAACTCATCATCATGATCTGGAGATGGATTATTCGACTGCGATGATGATTTCCCATTGGTGAGAGCAGCATCACCCTCTTCGCCGTCGTCGGCGCCCCCAGTGGTGATGGGTGTAGTTGTGTCTCCATTACTTTTCAAACCATCTGATGTATCTGGTTCTTTCAGCTCGCCTTCTTCCTCCTCGTCATCAGTCTCCATTGGCGACGACTGATGAAAGATCTTTTCCTCATCATTCTGCGGCTTGAGTTGCCCATCCATGGCCCTGCTTGTCCCCAACATTTTAACTCACGTTAGCAGTCCTGCAGCATGCACAAATAAGAGCGGGGTATGTGCACCGCAGATATGGGCCTATATATGTGTCCTATGCAATAACTTATGTCTGAATAAGTAACTAAATTCAGTAATATTAAAGAGACTAATCTCACGGATTATGTGGCTGGCTGTTTCTTTTCAAACGAGGCCGCCGTTGTATTACACAGTTTCAATTTTAGGGTGCGAAAAGTAGCAACGCCTCTGCGCCATGAGACAGAGCTGCGCGTTGATTTGAAATCCTGCGCTTCCAAGGTGAGGAGAGATCGATGGCCTGTCCGTGTGACCGAAAATCAAACCCCCTTCCTTTTCTGAAGAGCGTGAAGAGGCAAAACACAAAACAGCAACGCAACTCATGCAATCAACGTTGTTTTTCACTTGAACTTCTATCTAAGATAATACATCATTGATAATAATCATGTCTTTGGTCGCCTCTCTAGCTCGCAGATGCACCGTCCGTGCTGCATCAAATGCACGCAGTTTACCAGCAAAGTCCTCATCATCTGCCACCGCAGTGCAACGCCGTTTCATGGGAGGGGGACAACCCATCTCTCGATCAATGGAGGCTGAATTATGGCAGGGACATCCAAAGGAACCAGAGGGTTGGGAAACTACTATTTATTTGACCTATGCTGCGTCTGCGGTTATTTTGACATTTGCGCTGGGTTTTGCACCTGATACATCTATCAAGACTGTAAGTGATTTTATAATTATATGCACAATTGATTGTTTTCGTTGAGGAGAGCACAAATCTGACATTTGTCTCTTTTAATTCATAATTCTTTTACTTTTTAGTGGGCATCAAGTGAAGCACAAGCACGTTTGACCTTGCAAGCTGAGGGGAAACTTGATAAACCAGTGTTTGGAGTTCATTATGATACACCTGAGAATAAATTTGATTTCGAGAGTGTTAATCCCGATAATCCATTTAATGAAGATGATGACGACGACGATGATGATGATGGTGAGTTATTTTTGACACGTAATTGTGAGTGTTATGATTTGTCAGACTTTCACTAACGGATTATTCTATTGCAGATGAAGAAGAGGAGGAGGAGGAAGAAGAAGATGACGAGTAAGCAGTAATGCCTACAAAAGAAATGGAAATAAATTCCATATAGAAGGGGATGGGGGTGATTGGGAAACATATAAATTGAAGGGGGCAGTTATTGCGTTTGGATTTGATGCACAAATCCTTATGACCTCCATAGTTATCCTCAATGCTTTGAACTTTGATTTCAGTCAAAGCACACACTCGCGTGTAAAATAAATAGTGTAATTGCAAAACTTTTCTGTGATCTATCTCTTTGCTGCCTGGATGATGGCAAGTTGCAAGCATTGCCCATGACTTCAATCAAATACAAGGAAGTTCATGAAATGATGGAAAGATCAAACACACAGTTGTAACCGAATCTAGCTCTCTTGATGAGATGAATTATAGTGTATAGATGAATGACTGCAGTTGACTCTAGAGTATAACAGACGATTAGGTAGGGTTACTTATATAAAGCACTAATGGATTCACATGACAATGACCGGACAGTGCTCTACAAAACACAGGAATATGTGTGTCTACCCACCCTCGACGACAGACATAAAATATAGTATGAAGATGTTTCTTTTTCACGCGCAGAAAAATTGCCGCTGCAGTATAGAATTTCGCCACAATGCGCACACAAACGAAGGATGTGTCTCTGAACCAGAACAATCACTTGGTATAAGCAAGTGATATCAGATTTAGAACTTCTTCTTTGACTTGGTTGATTTATTGATGAGCGACTTGTGGATGTGTGGGATAACACCTCCACCGGCAATTGTGGCCTTGATAAGTGTGTCAAGTTCCTCGTCTCCACGAATGGCAAGCTGCAAGTGACGAGGAGTGATACGCTTCACTTTAAGATCTTTACATGCGTTACCGGCCAACTCAAGGACTTCGGCTGTAAGGTACTCCAAAATAGCCGACGTGTAAACGGCAGCGGTAGCACCAACACGTTGGCTTTGCTGTACGGATCCCTTCAAGAAACGGTGTACACGACCGACCGGGAACTATCATGGTGTTAGAAATTGGAAAAGATGTTAGTTGGAGAATCATAGATGTGTCAAATCCGATCAAATTTAAATTTTGCACAAGATGTGCTCACCTGCAAACCAGCCTTAGATGAACGAGATTGAGGAGCCTTCTTGATGGTTGGGGCCTTTCCACCCTTTCCTCCCTTGCCGCCTTTGCCTCCTTTTCCGGACTACGAGTGAAAGAAAAACATGATGAATTGTCATTAGAAACGGTAAGTTAAGGATATGTTATGGCACATGACATGAAACGATGAAGCCGCTGGTTCTGCAGGCAGTAGAGTGCAGTACACAGCATCATCGACTACCCAATCTATGGTCACTCAAATACGGTCAGCTGAGGCTATCAACTACCGTAGCATACTGCCAGAGGAACGTACCATGGTGATGATATGATGAGAAGTTGTAGGTAGATGCGGTTGGCGGTTCACCTGCGTTTTATCATTGTCATGTCGAGAGGGTGATGGAGAAGAGAGAACGAAAATCGCGAGAAAAAACGGCCGAACGACGATTGAACTGCTGCTGCGCCAGGATTTGAGCTCATTTGAATTTCCCTTCTTTTACTTTGACGTAGATATACCATGTTGGAATCAGTTGGAAACTTGAGTGGTCTGTTTTATGTCTTCGTCTCTTTGGCTTTGACACGTACATAAGGTACTGTATACGTATATTTTTCCGTATTGTATGTGTAAACTCTTTTCTATGTATCTGAGATTTTGCAAATTATTTTCAGTCACAAATCACAAAAATCTGCAACATCAACCACAACAAAAGACGACTAAGACCATGAACCGGGTCCGGTAGGCTCCTATCTCAACTCAACAAACCAAACATAGAAGTAGAGTACGGAACACTAGCACTGATAGAAGAAGCATTTTATGATGGAATCCCTTGACGATGAATTAGCTGCTATTGAAGAGGCCGCCAGCTGCCGCCACAAGTTGACACCGCAATCAGCGGTTGCATCTTCAAGCTGTCCAGAGACATATTCCGATAATTCCGATCAGGGGGGTACTGCCGGCTCGACACACAATAATGAAAAAGGAAGTTTATTCAGCGTCTCTGAAAAAGGAGATATAAAAGAAATGAAAGACTTTGCAGCGGCATCAACAAAAGCAAAGCAAAGGAATAGTGTTAGTATCAATGCTATGATGCCGAATGCTCTTGCGGAACTTCAAGACTTGGTTGACTCTGACAGTGATGATGAAGAGCCATCGTCTGCACCAGCTCCACATGTTCCTAATCTAAAGGCAAGTGGAGGACCAGAACACAGGCCGTTGGTTGGAGGCTTTGCAGCTGCTGCATATGAGGCTGCAAGAGTGGACTACTACAAAAAAAAGGGTGTAAATAATGTTAATGGTCACCAGCCACCACCGAGGCCTCCACGAAGCTACCCCCGGTATCCGTGAAGAGTTGTCTGGCCAATAACGTTCTCATGACGTGATGCCTTTAAATATCTTGACATCTAAATATACAACTTATTTACTTTATGAGATCAGATTGCGACAAGTCTACATAATGTGTCCATTTCCTTGGTTCTGACATGGATTCCCAATCAAAATCAAAAGGAACAGCTCCTTTCCTTTTCATTAGTTGCGTTAGCCTTTGGTGCCATGAATACCATCTTTCATCAGGAACTGCATTTGGGCCACACAGATTAAGCATTTCGTGTGGGTCTTCTTGCAAGCTGTACATTTCGTACTCCATTATCTTGCCATCGCTTGTGAAGTAAACTGAATATTTGATATCATGAGTGCGTATGCATCTAATATAACCTGGGATGCCACTCGGGGCTAACTGCTCGTCAAACGTGAAAAGGATTTCTTCTTCACTTTTGCAGGATGTGCTTTCGTTTTGTAAGAATGGGACAAGAGATGTTCCACGATATTGGTACTGACTACAATCTACGCCCGCTAGATCAGCTATTGTTGGTAAAATGTCAATAGAAGATACCAGATTCGAGATGACTTGTGTGGTTGACTTTGGGCTGTTTGTGTCTCCACCATTGAACCATTTGCTTGGGTAATTAATTACCAGAGGAATACCCATTGTCTCTTCGTAGCATTGCATCCTCTTTTCTCTAAGACAAGCATGGTGATGGTGGGATTGATTGTAATAAAAGTGTGAAAAACAGTAGAAAAAGATGGGAATGCTCGTTCCATGAAAATAAATTGCTTACCTCATTGCATGAGAAAGTCCCAACTCGCCATGATCAGCCAAACGTACGATTATAGTATTTTCCATTTGTCCTGTAGCTTCCAGTTCGTCCAAGAGAGAACCAATTTCATCATCAACCAATTTGTGTAGGTAGGCGTAAAATCGGATATACCGCAATGCATCACTCTTACGCTGCTGATCATCAATGTTGTTGGAATCAGATAAGTCACCAAACACAGGATGCGAACTCATAAGCGACTGGATAGAAGGCTTAGAGGATAAATCATCAGTACGGCTGGGTGGTAAGTCGATCGGTATTGACTCAAAATCACGGGGATGATACCCAGTCTCAAGATAAAATTCTTCATCAGAGAGTTTGGAAAAGCAAGATGAGGCCCACACGTCATGTGGATTGACAAGTGAAGCTATTAGGCAGAATGGTTGTGCTCTGTTTCCATCTGCGTCAAGCTTTTGCTTTGAGAGAAAGTCGAAAACTGACTCTGTTTCAGTCTCTTCTATCGATTCATCACTATCCGATGGAGTTTTTTCCAGGCCACCATCTACAGATTGTTGTTGCTTCAAAAAGACATCAAACCTTCTCTTGGTACCTCTTAAGAATCGTCCATCGTGATTAAATTTCATTCCTCCTCCAAGAGTGTATGATACAGATAGAGAATGACCAGCATCTGGAGGATTCCATGGACTCGTAGCTCCATAGTAATTGAGTAGATTTGGATCATTTGAGTGATTCAAGTGCCATTTGCCCTTCCAAGATACATTATATCCTTTAGTATCTACTGAGTTTGTATGTTGGGCTGACAAGAGTCGTAACAGATTCGGTCTCAGTGATCTTTCAATTGCATCCTCATTTGATGAAACACCACGATCAGTAATTGGGTCCAGAACGCCTGGAGTTGTAATAACGCCGTGCTCAGTAGGGTAGGAAGATGTTAACAGAGATGCTCGGCTTGGGGAGCACTCCGTAGTGGCAGTGAATGCATTTGTGAAAACAGCCGATGATCTACTTTGGTCGCTGCACCCAATTAGTCGATCGTAGTGTACTCGTAGATTTTGTTCCGCCCACCCCTTCGGCCAGTGCTTGTGTGAGCGCTCTTGATCTGTTATAATTACTACAATATTCGGCCGACGATCCATTGCATTGATTAAGTTGTGTGTGGTGGCTGTTTTTGCTCCAGCGACCAGCGACCAGCGACCAAACTCAAAACTCACCCCAAAAAAATCGTCTGCACTCACGTTGCCGCCGCCTCCCATCGATCCATAGGGCCGCCTGCAAACAATATTCGAAGCCTACCATTAACTATGTTGAGCCAAATGTCACGGCGATTAGCGCCAGTGCTCGGCCGAGCAGCAAAAGCTGATACTTTGCCGCGTCTGTTCAGCGGTTTGAATATTACGATGAGAAACAACACATCAAACCTTACAGCTGCGAGATCGATTGGTACTATGGCATCACTGCCGTCAGCTGCACCCATTAGAAGTGGAACAACTATGAACAGCTTGATGACACGAAGCGTATTTGCCAATACAGACTTCGCTACAAATAATAGCATAATGTTGGGTACTTCATCCGTCACCTCACAACATCAAGCACGTGGATTTGCATCAAAAAAGCATAAACGTGTGATCAAACTCTCCAAAGGCTTTCGTGGACGAGCCAATCGGTGCTTCCGTGTCGCGATACGTCGCCTTGAAAAGTCATGGCAGTATGCGTATAGAGATAGGAAGGTGAAGAAACGTGAATTCCGAAAATTGTGGATACAAAGATTGAATGCAGGTGTGAGGCAGCAGGGGTTGTCGTATTCCAGATTTATTCAAATGGAAGGGAAAAGTGGCGTCAAGTTGGATAGGAAGATTTTGAGTGGGTTGGCGATGTATGAACCATTTAGTTTCAAGGCAGTGGTTGATGTTGTCAAGAAGATGTCAGCAGAGGGGAATTGAGAGAAGTGGTGCTCAAGAGTTCACAAAAGTTTATGCGATAGGGGGGTAACAGTTGAGATAACGGAAGTAGCTTAATTTGACAATTAAATCGATCTAAATCTAGACTGTACATAAAGATTTTGCTCGTGCATGTGCGTTATGGTGAAGCACGGGTCCGCTTCGAAGGGGGCGAATCTGACATTAACTGCCGTTTCACTTTCTTCTCCTTCTCCGCTTCTGATATTTTAGCAAGTCCCTCTTTCGAACTCTTGTTCAATGCATTTTCTTCCACGAGAGAACGCAGTGTTGATACTGCTTCGCTTGGGTGAGGTGATGTAGGAGACTTGGTTCCGAGGTCCACCAAGTTGGTAGTTTCTTTCGACTGTCGTCTACTCTCTTTACGCTCTCCCACATCTGGAGCGCCCTCTTCTTCCTTGGTATCTAGCACTTGCTCATTCAAGCGGTGGATCATGTTGATGAACAAGCGTTCGTCTTCATATAGACCCGATTTGCCCTCGTCAATTAGTGATTGGGACACCTCCTCGTACATGCTCTCGATGCGGGTGATCATTTGCATCAGCTTCGGGTAATGAGTGAAGTTCGCCTTATTGACAACGTTCTTCATGAAGGCGATTCTTGTGTTATGACCAGTAACCTTGTCGTGCTTCTTCAGTATCTTGGAAAACGAGCAATAGGTCATGATAGCGTAGGTCTCTAATAGTAGCAAATCCTTATACAGTCGATACAAACTCTTGGCCATTAAAGACCACTTTTCATTCACCATCAGTGAGTTGGCCTTTTTCATTATCTCAGTGCCCTCACGTACACGAGCCTCGCGAATATCAAACTCCAACTGCGCCTTGTCGAAGAAATGTATAGCCTTTTTGAGTTCTGAATTTAGCAGTTTGAAGAAGGCAACCTCTCCTGGGTTGCGGCTCATTTTAGCAGCAGCGCGGCGACCATCAGTGCGTTTGATTGGTCCCCCCTCCTCCTCAGTTTGTTTTGGATCGTGTTCGCCGAGATCCATTTCATGTTGATCCGTCGGTGGAATATCATTGGCCTCGCACTCGTCATGGACATCCCCACCTTCGCATGAATGCATGGATGTTGTGTCGGAATCGGGGTCTTCTTTGACTAGCGCTCCCGTGGCTGCGTCTGATGGCACGAGTGATGGCATCTTTTTGAGAAATTTCTTGAGCATTTTGTAGTTTGTCCAGTAGGGCGCCCATTCTGGATCAGTGATATCAATGACGCGTTGCAGATTTCGACAGAACTTCATACTGGATATGATATTATATCAAAACTATCTTTCAAACACAGCCGAAATATTGTTTACATCGATCAGACTCGGGGGGATGAATAATGTAAGTACAGCTCATGCAGGATTGTTCTTCTTCCTCCAACTATTTCTGCTGAAGAGGCAGAATATGAACTAGCTGTATTGAAGTAACGACGATCTAGCTTCCCAGATTCATATCAAATGTTGTCAGAATCAGCCGGCGCATCTTGCTGTGCGTTGTGCGTGGTCTTGTGTTGCTTCACGGGGATTCAGAAGATTCGATTTTGAATGTTTGTGAATCTTTAGAAAGTACTGGTATTCGGACATACCCGACGTACCTCGACTAGCCGACCTCTCTCTATTGTACAATACATACCTCTCTATCTAATAGAGGAGAGAGAGAGCCAGAACAAGGCCGTAGTAGCAAGGGTTTAGTTCATAAGCATAGAAGGACAGAGAGATTTGGCGGCTGCTAGAGCGATCAAGAGACCAATACAGACTCTCATCAAAGTCAAAGGGGTTTGTGTTTGTTTAAGAGAGTCTTGTCAGTTTCTAGCTCAAGAAGAAGATGTCGAGCAAGGTTACATTTGCCTAGTCTAGATGTCCTGACCAATTGTGGCATCGTGCACTGGCAATATAGCATGGCAGTCAATACGTCGATGCTTTGAAAAGATTATGATTGAGGTTGTTTAGCAACATTACTTCTTACATATTATCAGTTCGTAGCCTTGAAATAAAATCGGCTGTAACTATGTACAAAATTGAGGCCACTATGCCATCCTTGCGGCTTGTGTCTTGGCCCCTAGCTGACCAGTGATTGGGATCCCTGTGCTCTCGCCAATACGTTTCGTAAAAGATGAACGTGGACTTGAACTTGATAGATGTTGAGATCTGAGGTCCATCTGTATTCTTTGCAGGTCGTCCTGTAGAGCATCGTGTGAGGCGTCAGTTTCTTTCTTTCTCTCACGCCAATCATCTCTACACGCTCGTTGAATGATCTTGACTACCTTGATATCTGACTCACTCAATAAAGCATATTCTACGGCATTCATCTCGTCGTTATCTTCAAGGTTGAAACTATGGGGTGAAGCAGTCTTGAGCATATCGACAATAGACAACATACTATCTGTCACTGACGTGGGCATGAGCGATGTATCTTGGGACATGATCGATGCATCTTGATAATTCAGCACAAAGGACTGGCACAAGTGGTGAATGGGGGCCTTGCCCTCGTTGTCTTGTATCGACGCGGCGACCGGATGTTCATCAATGAGAAATTGAATAGTGGCTGGAGATGCTCCCCAAGCACAAGCAATCTTTTGAGTGAGAATGTTGAGTGAAGAATATTGTGAGTATTTGAGCGATGCGATATATCAATACATCAGAAGCAATGCAATATTCTGGCTTACATGAATTGGGAATCTACCCAGTGCATCGGCACAATGAAGACTCTCTGGATATGTTTTCGCAACGATGCGCACAATTGAAATAGGCGCTTGGAAGCGGCATACAAAATGAACCAGGAGATCACTGGTAATGGGATGGCCAACAGCATCGTCGATGGGTATTATTTCTGGGTCGTCTTGTCGCAGCAGCTCGCCAAGTAGGCTCCACTGTCTCCGGCAGACGAGTCTCGTGATGGTTGCATTTCCTGAAGCTACCATTGATCGCGCATTTCTTTTCTTTTTTGACATTCTTTTCAATAGATTCGTCATCATCGGCACGATGAACACTTTCGGGCGGCGGTCTTACTACTTTAAAGTATGGCAGGCTACTGCGCTGTGATACTTTTGCAAGAAGATGATTTATGCCGGTTTTGCATGTGTTCTGCGAGCGCTTCAGGCAGGTAGAATTTACAGAACTGCAAACGACTCTCATACAATTGCATAATCGTGCAATTGTAAGCAGTTTCCATTACTTCTTGGTGACGGAAGTTGTTTGATTGTCTGCCGTGATTGAAAAAGGACAAAAGTGGAGGGTGAAAGACATTCGAAAGCTGCTTGGCGAGGAGGTGTGGTATCCCGAAATTCAAAACTGTCCTGAACCGGTTCTCAAGGGGTCACGGGGTCATCCAACCGGCCCAATGACCGTCTATGTATCTAAAGCATATTGTACCTACAAATAACTCACTTGTAAGTAGTAAGTAAGAGATCCTCCGGCTGTCTGCGTTTTGATTTGCGCTTGGGAGAGCTTGGCTTCAATCTTGGATGCTTCAGCAGACTTCACTCCCGACTTCAGAAAGATGATAGAGCTACCTACATAGCCAGCATGCACCAGCTCTAGCTGCCCCTTCCTCGCAAAGTTTCAATCATTCTATATTGCTCTTATCAGCATCTCGCCACTCTTGTCTTGATTGAAAGAGTTTCAGTTGATGATAATGATAACTATTTTACTGTGATCCATACCTGCTTACAATTGCTACAGCTACTATTTCCCTCATTGTCTTTAATGGTTTGTTGGCTCTAATTCTACTTGTGTTGGCTGCACGGTACGACGACTGCCTGAGAGGCAGATCTCACTTCTCAAATTCTGATGTCCGGAAAGAAAAGGGAACGAATTTTGATTTTGATTTTGAGTGATGTCTACGTAGGAATTCAGTATCCTTAGGGTGTCAACACCCAATGCAATGACACCGAAACCACCGACCCATCACTTCACCACTAATAACGGCTCATAAATACCGACGCTTCGACAATAATACAACCAAACCAGACTTACAATGAAAATCTCCGCTCTTATCTGCACCATCGGTGCCACGGCTGTTGCACCTAGCAGTGCCTTTTTATCGTTGAGTAAGTAGTGAAACTTTGTGTTGCATGGTTTCGTCACTGCACCTCTGCATCATCTAACCATTTGCCCACCAATCTCGCCTCTCTACAGTCAACAAGGCAAATCCATCCCTCTCTAAGTATGCCGAAGCGCAAGAGGATGCCATGATCAAGATCCATCTAGACATTGGTCAGGTTGAGATGAAAGATGGCAAACCGTTGATTACAGGCAACCGGCTCGGCATTGATAACCTGCTTCTTCAGCTTCGGGGCAAGGAGAGCGCTAGTCCAAAGCATGCAAGTCTTCCAGGTGCTGACGGGCCAAATCCTCAACTGAGCTCTGGCCCTAAATCGCTTGTGGTTGTCAATCAAGGCAGCTACGTCGATCTCGCAGGCACGCAACGCGTCAATTTGGAAGATGGTGCTTGGGAAATTATTTGGCGGAGCAATGCAAGAGCTGGAGCTCTAATTTGTGCCTTCAACCTTGCCGAAGAAGTCAAGAGAAATGATGCTGCAATCCCCAAAGGACGTTTCTTTTTGACTTTCCCTTTGTGGACGTCTGAGTCTTTGCAAGACCTACGTGATAGAAAGGCAAAGGCGGAAGAAAAAGCTACCGAGGCTATTGAAAGGCATGCGAGTGAGGTTCGCATGATGCAAGAAACAAATAACCCTCTGATGAAAGCTTTGCATTTCCGTAATGCATGCAAGGCACATGAAGATCTCGACTATTCTGGCTACAGGGTAAGTGTTTGTATGAAAAAGTAATTTATCTTGCTTCATAGAGAAGTCTAACCAAGATTACGTTGAATTGCAGTCCTATCAGAAAATGCCATTGGAGCGTGACATGATCCAATTGGAGGGTAACCTTCATCTCTGTAGTTTGGGTACTATTTGGACAAAGAAAGAAGGATGGTTTGCAGACCATGAGTTGCTTGGATCGGCTCGCGCCTTCCAAGATGATTTGGCAAAGGTGACTGGTGTTGCGGATAAGAAGATCTCCAATCTCCATCCCTAAGCTGCCAAGTATCCCAAGTATCCACTTGTATGATTTGCACAAAGATGATGTTGTAAACAGAGAAGAACGTCAAGAAAGTTATGGTTCATGACCTAAATGTACATACACACATACGAAAAACAAAAGCGGCCAAGGTTGTTTAAAGTCTCCTTGTTTATCCTAGAGGCCGCTTGCCGTGTATCAATATCAGAACGTCATTAAATAAGATTGTAAAGAAAACGTTAGCTACATGTATTGAATTTTCTTATTACCATAAAGCTGCGCATTCGATTAATTAATTATCTACATATCCAGGGGAAATGTGTTGATCGTTCCTAATGTATATCCTCTAGCGACTTTTTTCGTTTTAGGTGCTTGATCATCATCTTCGCTGGCGTCGTCAAATTGCCCATCGTCGCCACCCATGAATCCAATTCCACTCAAACTCTGGCCCCTATCAAGAGATATCTCTGACATTGCAAGACTGTGACCTCTATCAAGTGAAGCTTCCGAGAGGGGTAAGCTCTTGATTTTCTGAGAAAAGTTGCGATTGAGACTGACTCCTCTTGATAAAAGGTCAGCATCTCTGAGACCTTCTGATTTGTGTGCAAAGCGGTCCAATTCTGAATCTTCTACGCCCTTTGTTTTGAGTTTACTGTGTTTGGAATGCTCTTCAACACTGACATTAGTTTCAGCGGTACGTTTGCGCTTATTTGTCAAAAACTTGATGACACCGTCATCCGAGTCATCGTCCACTAGACTCGAGTCGTTTACTCCTAGTTTTGGCATAGCAGTCTTATTATCTTTCCCCTTCTTCAATGGCCTTTTCTTTGCTTTCACGCGATTACAAAAGTCCCTAACCTTATCGTCCTCGTCGTCGTCCTTGTTGTAGCTTTCTTTGGCCAGATCTGGATGAGTACTAATCGCCTGCATTTCATTCAAAGCTGCAGCCCTACATAAATCATCTAATGACGCAGACACTCCCCTCTTCGGGACAGAAGGTGCAGGTACAGAAATTTCTGCATCATCTCTGGACGAATTAAGTTGTTGCGCAGCCACGGGATTGAGATGAGGGGCTTCTGCCCTGTTTTTCTTCATGAGTTGTTCAAATTTCATTTGCGCCATCACTGCAGAAACGCTTGGATGTAGTGCTGTCAAGCCAGTGATCCCACCATTACCTATATATTGCCCCGAATCAATCGATGGGGCTGGCTGAGTAAGCTGACCGCCAAATGAACTCTCATTTCGTAGTGCTGGATGGGAGAGCCGACCGAGAGAGCTCATCGAGTAGAGGTTCGTAGGATCTAACCGGGTCATTGTGTTGCCTCTGAGTGGATTGTTCATTAATGCCTTTTGTTGTTCTAGGAGTCTTGCAATCGTATTAGAATCCGCCTGTGAGATGAAGTTGCTCCCTGAGCCCATTGCTGTGTTTCCCAGCATACTGTTCGTATAATTGTTGTTGCCCGGATAATTATTTGGTCTCCCTAAAGCTGCTGCTTGAGAAGAGAGACTGGAAGATCGGAGTAACTCCGTCATCAGCTGAGGTCTGTCAAGCGGAACGCCAGTTGGTCTGCTCCAACCAACATCATTATTCAGGCTTGGTATTATTTGTCCTGGTTGATGTCTCATCGCCGGTGCAGCTTGATTCGTCATTTGCAGCCCAGCCCGTGCGGAATCGGCGGCTTTCTGCGCCAATTCATTGTAACTCATCATTGTGCCATTCCCAAGATTAAGATGTTGTGGGTTTGTTTTCATGAATCGAGTGTCAAGAACAGATCCATTAGTGGAATGTCCACTCAATTTCCTAGACATGACAGTTTGTGGATATATCATGTCACGCTGAAGTAACTGCCTTGGGTCCTGTCTTGATGCTAAGGAACCGAATTGTTGTGGTTGTAATTGTGACGGTAGTTGTTGTGACAATTGTTGTTGTGGCAGCAGTTGTTGTGGTTGTGGTTGTTGTTGTAATGAAGGATTTTGTGATGAAGGAGCTTTGACTGGCATACTGCTTGCAGATACCGTTGCTGCTGCCTGTGTTGCTGGTGAAGGATTTGGATTCTTTCCTCCTAAGTATTGATGGAACGCCATCATCATTGACGCGCTTCCTCCTTGACCATCGGGCAACGGCAACCCCCCTTGAGAAGATGAAACTACAGGGTTGGTGGTTGGCATCCCCGCTGGGGCAGCGCCTTTTTCTGTGTCCCCAGGTTTACTCTGCTCCAAACCAATCAAACCATTTTGCAAAAGTTGCCCTCCTCTAATGTGTCCCTTCTCCATCTGTCCCTCCTTGGCCATTTCGGTGCGGATGTCGGGGGCCCCCTCCCTCAACGCCTGTGATGTCTTTTCTGTCGCCTTTTGATCACCTATGTCACACCACAGGCTGTTTGATGGGTCTCTCGCCAGGAATCTCCCGGGTGGGTTCTGCGCTCGGACTGCATGAACAATTGATTTCGCCACCAGAGCCTTTTGCTTCTTCGGAAGTGATAGATATAACCTTTTATTGGTGTTGACAAGCTTACGCCAGTGGGCGTTACCAACATGATGATTTGTACCGCCGCCACGCCCGCAAAGGACATCCTGGTCACGATGCTTTTCAATGTTTTTTAACGGCGTGCCGTCAGGCATCTTCAGGGCATCGGCTCTCACTGTCAGCAGTTTGGGAGGAGGGTTAGCCCCCCTGATGGGTAGTCCTCCCATAGGATTCATTGTTTGTGTGATGATGTTGCGGTCACGCACGTTGTACTTAGGTTTTAGTTGCAGTCAGTTGCCGGCGGCGGGCGGAGGCGATGGGTTCGAGATAGCGCGTTGGAAGACAAAATCTTTGG
>Ga0209652_1000628_pt1 | contig 29866 bp, 18 predicted proteins | sample SaaInl74LU_5_DNA_FD_184641 | JGI IMG/M metagenome (GOLD analysis project Ga0209652, IMG submission 184641) | Marine microbial communities from expanding oxygen minimum zones in the Saanich Inlet - ESP_74LU_5_DNA (SPAdes) (version 2) | ecosystem: Environmental > Aquatic > Marine > Intertidal zone... | reverse complement strand
TTATCTGGTGGACAAGTTTACGAACTTCCATTGGTAAGTTATTTGGGATTGGAACCCAATGTCATTGTTGATTGGGGTGATGGGACAAGTGATACCTATATCACAAGTTCAACTGATGTTGGTAGATATCATACCTATTCTTCTGGTGGAACTTATCAAGTATCTGTTATTGGATTTATGCCAGGATTTAGGGTTGATAATAGTTCTTACCGATTATTATACACTTCGGTAGATAGCTGGGGAGATGTTGGTGTAAGGAGTATTAACTTTTATGGTTGTACTAATTTAACATCAATTCCCGGTGGAGCAGTTGGATTGGGAAGGGTGAGTGTATTCAACAACACTTTTAGAGGAACTGGATTAACTTCAATCCCATCTGATTTATTCCAATATTCATCAGTTGCTACTCAGTTTGTGGATACTTTTTCATTTACTGGAATCACAACAATTCCAAATAATTTGTTTGATAATTCACCTAATGTATCAATATTCAACTCAACATTTAATGCATGTTTATCGTTGGTAAGTGTACCAAATGAATTGTTTAGATACAACACTCAGGTTATTAACTTTTCATCGGCATTTAGAAATTGTAGAGCATTAACTAATATACCAACATTTCAGTATAATCTTTCAGTAACAACTTTTGCTAATATATTTAATATGAGTTCTACCACAAATGGTTCATCGAATTGGGGAACTGTTGAGGCACTATGGGATAGGGAACCTGAGCCATTGGGAATAAACGCATTTAATAATTGTACTGGAATTACGAACTATGCAGTAATACCTATAAATTGGAAATAAGGAGATAGAGTTATGTATATAAAAATAAAAGATGGAATTATAACATACCCCTATACGATTGGGGAGTTAAAATCAGAAAATCCAAATGTAAGTTTTCCTCAAGCTATCACTAATGAAGTTTTGGAAAACTTTGGTGTTTATCCAGTAGAATCGGTTGAAGTAACTGATGATTACACAAAAAATATAGTGGAAGGAACTCCAACACTATCTGGTTCGGTATATATTCAAACTTGGAATATAACCGATGCAACTGAAGAAGAAATTAATATTAAAATTGCAGAAAAGTGGTTGGAAGTTAGAGATATGAGAGATTCTTTATTATCTCAATCCGATTGGACTCAATTCCAAGATTCACCAATTAGTGGTTCCACTTTAACTGAATGGCAAACATATAGACAATCATTACGAGATATAACATCTCAATCAAATCCATTCGATTTAGTTTGGCCTTCCAAACCAATGTAGTAAACAAAATTTGTTTATATTTATACCTATAAAGAATGGAATAGATTACAATGAGAATAGACCAACCCAGTTTTTCCGGCTCAATTACACAAGCTCCTTCGGCATATGCGGACTTAAGTGGTTCGTTTACGGGGAGTTTTACTGGGTCATTTAAGGGTGATATTTCGGTAGATACAGCAGAGTTTACTAACCTAAGTGTAAGAGATTCTCTTGCAATTGGTTATGAGAAAGATGTAAATACCGAATATGTAATTGTTGCTAGTGGTTCTATTTCTATTAGTGGTTCCGTTGATTTACAAGGTGGTGGATATAATGTAGATGGGGTAAATGTGTTAGATTCAGCAATCGCATTTGCAATTGCATTAGGATAAAAAGATAAGATATGGCAAATACATTCAAAAATAGTATAAAAGGACCAGCTGGAACAGCTGGTTTAGTGGCTTATACCTGTCCTGCCGCAACTTCAGCAACGGTGATTGGTGTAAATGTAGCAAATATTGTAGCACAAAATATCCAAGTAGATGTTCAGATTACTGATAATTCTGCTTCGGTAACAAAATATTTAGTGAAGGGTGCAACCCTTCCTCAAGGTTCATCAACGATTTTAGTTGGTGGTGACCAAAAAGTGGTATTGGAAGCAAACGATTCTATTACTGTAAAATCATCGGTGAACGCATCGGTAGATATTGTGGTATCGGTATTAGAAATTACATAAAGATAGAGATTAATGGAATATAAAGGTAAGAATCCGAATGGTATAAATCAGATTAGCCAAAGTTTACTATCGATTGATGTAAATGGGGTTGAACAAGCACAGGTATCGTTAACATCAGTAGATATTAATACAAATCTATCTGTTGCTGATGGGGTATCCGCTAATACCTATACCGGTTCTGCTTTTAGCGGTTCATTTATTGGGGATGGTTCTGAGTTAATCAATATTCCTTTCGAAGGATTAACTCCAGATGCACAATCCAAAATCGAAAGTGGAGCTGGGACTGCTCGTATTTCAAACGATAAACTTTCAATCAATGTAAATACCGATGTAACTGGTTCAATTTTAGCAACTGGGACAGTATCGGCATCTTTCTTAGCAGGAGATGGTTCTCAAATTACAAACATATCAGCAACTTCAATTGGTGATATTGATAAGTTAAAATCAGGTTCAGCTCAAGCGGTTATCTCACCCAATAGAGGTTTAGAGGTTAATACCGGAGTTGTAATCGAAAAATATTTAGGAGTTAGTGGTTCAGCGGTAATTGGTTCAAACGCATCCGTTGGTGGTGATTTGAATGTAGCTGGTAAGATTACATCAACCGAACTCCACACAACATACATTTCATCATCAGTAATATTCTCATCTGGTTCAAACAAATTTGGTGACCAAGCTTCTGATTCACATCAGTTCACTGGTTCGGTTTACATCAAAGATGAGTTAAGAATCCCAGCATACGCATCTGACCCTGCTGGCGGAGAAACTGGTGATATCTATTACAACACTGTAGATACAAATATATATCGTTACACCGGTACCCAATGGTTACAAGCTGCTGGTACCGCTGGTACTTCTGGTACATCGGGAACTTCTGGAACAGGTGGTTCATCTGGTACATCTGGTACGAGTGGTGTGAGTGGAACTTCTGGAACAAGCGGAACATCAGGTACTTCTGGAACTTCTGGAACAACTGGTTCAGCTGGTACTTCGGGTTCGTCTGGAACCGCTGGTACATCTGGAACAACAGGTAGTGGTGGTACTTCTGGTTCTTCTGGAACAAGTGGAAGTGGGGGAACATCTGGTACTTCTGGAACATCTGGTACCTCTGGAACAAGTGGTGAAAGAGGAACATCAGGTACCTCAGGGACAAGTGGAACATCTGGTACTTCGGGTACAAGCGGAAGTGGTGGTACATCTGGTTCGTCTGGTGTAGGTTCATCTGGTACTTCTGGTACAAGCGGAAGTGGGGGAACTTCTGGAACTGGTGGTACTTCTGGTACCTCAGCAACTTCTGGAACCTCAGGAACATCTGGTTCATCTTCAACCGCTGGTAGTGGTGGTACATCAGGTTCATCTGGTACAACTGGTTCGTTTGGTACATCTGGTTCATCTGGGACAAGTGGTACGAGAGGAACGGCTGGTAGTGGTGGTACATCTGGTACCTCTGGAACATCGGGTACTTCTGGTAGAGATGGTGCAGTAGGTGATGGTGGTTCTTCGGGTACAACAGGTTCGGCTGGTACATCTGGAACCTCTGGAACAAGTGGTGAGAAAGGAACATCGGGTTCACCGGGTACATCTGGTAGTTCTGGAACAAGTGGAACAAGTGGTAGTGGTGGTACTTCTGGTACAAACTCAACTGCTGGTACGGGTGGTACATCGGGCTCATCTGGTACTTCTGGTACATCGGGTACATCGGCAACATCTGGTAGTGGGGGTACATCGGGTACATCGGCAACCGCAGGTAGTGGTGGTACCGCTGGTACCTCTGGAACAAGTGGAACAAGCGGTTCTTCTGGAACCACTGGTTCGGCTGGAACTTCCGGTACCTCTGGAACTTCTGGAACAAGCGGAACATCGGGAACTTCTGGTGTAGATGGAATTCAAGGTTCTCAGGGTACTTCTGGTTCACCTGGAACATCTGGTTCTTCTGGTTCTTCTGGTACTTCTGGGACAGCTGGTAGTGGTGGTTCATCTGGAACATCGGGTTCAGGTGGAACAAGCGGAAGTGGTGGTTCATCTGGAACCACGGGGACAGCTGGTAGTGGTGGAACATCTGGTAGTGGAGGTTCTTCTGGAACATCGGGTTCATCTGGTACAAGCGGTAGTGGTGGAACATCTGGTAGTGGAGGTTCATCTGGAACATCGGGTTCAGCTGGTACAAGTGGATTACTATCCTTAACAGGTACAACTAATAATGGTGTAATTACCTTAAATGGAACTGCACCAAACGCAACCGTTGAAAGTAACCTTCTTTTTGATGGAACAACTTTAACGGTAAATGGTAACCTAAGTGTTACTGGAACAACAACTACTGTCAATACGGAAACTATCCTATTGGCTGATAATATTATTACTCTTAATTCAAACTTTACAACTGGTACTCCAACTGAGAATGCTGGTATTGAAGTATTAAGGGGTGGTTCAGCAACTCGTCAATTCTATTGGAACGAATCTGCGGCTAAGTGGTATTCGGATACCGATTTCGAAGCAAATGGAAGTATATATGCACAAAACGCATATATTGATGATTACATTTATCATAATGGTGATACTAATACTTACATTCGGTTTGTAGCAGCTGATGATTTCCAAATTGTAGTTGGTGGTAGACAGGCTCTACGAATGGATGAGGGAACTGACCCGGATAGATTAAGATTTGTAACCGATTCCGATTGGACTGATTCGTCTGGTAATTGGAATATGTCTGGTAATGTAACCATTGGTGGAACTATTGATACTGGTCAAGGTGCTACTGAGGTTTACTTAATGGACCAGAATGTTCGTACAACCGATTCTCCAACATTTGCTGGATTGACAGTTGGTGGAATTTCTGTTAGCCCATCAACTTATTTTAGATTATTAAGTGGTGGTACGGGTGCTAGTATCGATACCTATACTGATAACGGATTCAGAACTTTAGGATATAGTGGATATTCTTCAATCTTATGGTCAACTAATGCTGGTGGTTCTACTGGAACTGTCCAAATGGAGTTTGAATACAATACTCCATCTCGTGGATTTAAGATTAGAAACAAAACTGATAATACCACATGGTCTTCAGTTGGTTGGGTAGTAATGACTACCTCAAATCAAGGACATATTAGTGGTACTGTTTGGCATTCGAATAATGATGGTGCTGGTTCTGGGTTGGATGCTGACCTATGGGATGGTTATCAATTCTCTAATTACTTAAACCAAGCGGTTAGAACTTCGGATTCTCCAACATTTGTTCGTTTAACTTTATCACAAGCAACTGGAACAGCTCCTTTAACTGTATCATCTACAACATTGGTATCAAACCTTAACGCTGATTTATTGGATAATCAACAAGGAACATACTACGACCATAGAAGATATACTGATTCTAGCAACTACTTAGGTGGTTATTATGTAAGTGGTGGAACTGAAAAACCAAACAACACTGTATTTGGAGCTGGTAAGTTAAAACTTGCAATGCTTAGTGGTGGTAACTTAGGATTTGGTGGACCTTGGAATGATGTATTGTGGATGTCATCTTATAATGGTAGTGATGTAAAACGGAGTTCGGCATTAGTATTCAATAAATATGATAATACAAGCGTTTGGATTGCAAAACAAAACTTCGATTCAGCAACTTGGGGTACTGGTTACCTTCTATGGAACTCTGGTAACGATGGAGCGGGTTCTGGATTAGATGCTGACCTTTGGGATGGTTATCAATTCTCGGATTACTTAAATCAGGCGGTTAGAACAACTGATAATGTAACATTCAATGATGTAAATGTTAGTGGTGATATAAAAATGAATGGTTCGGATTCCTACATATGGATGCCGAATAACAATTCATACTCAACTGGATTCTATGACCCAGTTAGTGGTTTAGTTCCGATTCAAGTAAATGGACCATCTGATGGTATTTACATTGGTAATAACGCTTGGTGGAGTTATAACACCGCTAATAACAACAACTACAATGAAAACATCAGATTATTCGCTGCTGCAAATGGTGTATCCGTAATTGCATTTAGAGCTAGTGGAACTGGTGGACAACCATCTAACTCAATATTGGGTTACTCTGATAGATTTGAAATCAGACAGGGTTCTCAATGGCAGCAAAGAAACTACGCTAACTATGTGGAAGCATATGGTGATTTTAGAGCTCCAATATTTAGAGATTCAAATAATACTGGATATTATGTAGACCCTAACTCTACATCAAATATGTACCGAGTTCAAGTTAATGAGTACATAATTGCAGCTAATGGAAATGGTAGAATTATTTTAGGTGGTAATTTCCATATTGATTCATTCAATGGAAACGATATCTATGTAAACTATTATAATAATGCTAGATTTAGAGTATGGAATGGTTCATCATCTGAACGATTTAGAGTAGATACTGATGGTATTGTTTACGCTTTCCAAGAATTAAGAACCCCAATCTTATATGATTATAATGATACCACTTATCGTTTCGATGGTAATGGCACATCAGTATTAAACTATTCAAAACTCAGAAACGCATACGATTGGGAAGAGAGAAGATTTACCAATCCACAAGGTGGAACATTTACAACATCAACATCTTCAATAACTGGAGCAATTAGATTATTCTTACCGGCTGATAGAAGAAGGTCTAACACTATGTTAAGAATGACCGTTAAAGTGTATGAATACAACACTGGTAATTCTCATACATTCAATGTTGGTGGATATAACTACTATACAGGTCAATGGTACAATGTATTTGCAACTCAATTAACCGATAGTGGTAAGGGTGCATTAATTGTTAGATTTGGTGATGATGGAAGTAGACAATGGATTACAATTGGTGAGGCTGGAACTACTTGGACATACCCACAGGTACATATTACCGATGTAGAAGTTGGATATAGTGGGTTCTCATCAAATTGGGGACAAGATTGGGTAGTTAATTTTGGTGGTATACCTGGTGGAGAAAACTCATCAAGAACCGCATCATTAGTTCTTACCTCAAATAACGCATCAAGTAACACTGCGGATGTTTATGGTGGAAATGCTTACTTCTCTCGGTACTATGATAGAGATAATACTGGATACTATGTAGACCCAGCATCTACATCATTAATGTATGATGTTAGAGCATACAATAGATTGTATATTGGTTCAAGTACAAGTAACTTAAACATAAACTATGACCAGATTTGGAGACCTGATGGTGGACAAATTCACATTGGTTATAGTGCGGCTAACAACATTCAATTAAACAATGGTGGTGGATATACTTACTCTTTAACTTCATTGAGAGCACCTATATTCTACAACTATTCAAACACTGGTTATTATGCAGATTTTGATAGTACTGGAACTTCTATTAATATAGCCGGTTCAGTAAACGCAGCAACATATAACAAACCGGGTTTATTAGTAAACGCATCTGGTACTTCATCTTCTGGTGGAGCATTGGGTATTCAGCAAGTAACATCCGAAGGTTGGACTGGTATCTTTGTAGATTTCGAACCATACACTGGATGGGGATTATGGCATGATAATCCAAATAACTATTTCTCATTCACTGCTGAAGCTTCAACTGGACAAATTCGTTCATTCACTGTTCCATCTCGTCAAAGTGGTAATAGAACAGCGTATGAGAAATTTAGAGTTGACCAGAATAGTGGTGATGTAATCATTGGTAGAGATGGTTATGCACAGTCATCATTTAGAGCACCTATATTCTATGATACTGATACTTCATATTATGTAGACCCTAATGGTACAACAAATATTAGATACTTAAAAGTTAATACAACTGGTACATCATCTGGAACAAGAGCATTAACTATTAAATCCGATGGACAGGGTGAAATCAACTTTGGTTCATACCCAGCATCTTGGTCTTCGGCATTACAAATTCAAAATAATAACAATACTGATTTTATTTGGATTTCCCCATTGGATGATGGATACAATGCTAGATTTAGAACTGGTGGTACTGGATTGGATTTCTATACCGATGGTGGTAATAACACTGGAACTTATTCTGGATTCATAGGGTCTGGATATGTTCAGGGTATTGATTCTATCAGAGGACCAATCTTCTACGATTCAAACGATACAACATATCGTGTTGACCCTAATGGAGATTCTCGTATATGGCAGTTGGGTATTGGATATGGTTTACCTGGAAAAAGATTAGATGTAATTGGTGACCACGGAACCTCTGCTATGAGGGTTCAATTACCTGCTTCAAACAATGGTGCGGGAACTGGTATTGTACAATTACAAATGTGGACATCTGAACCAGGTAACACTTGGGATTGGGGTGGATTTGGATATAATGTTGATAACGCATATAACGGAAACACCAACACATACTACTTTGGTAGACCAAATACCAACTTTGGACAGGCCTACATGAGATTCTCCACTGCGGGACATACATATTTCTATAACACAAATACTTCTGGTACTCGTTCTACGAATATGGAGATGTATTCAAGCGGATACATTTATGTGAACAATTACCTACAAGCTGGAAACTCATTAAGAGCACCAATTTTCTATGATTCGGATAATACTGGTTATTATGGAAATTTCGCAGGTACTTCTAGAATAAGTTCATTAGAAACTATTGACCGGGTTGTTATTGGTGGTACATTTGACTACAACGCATACAATCAGGTAGGTTCTACGAGATTACATTTCGGTGGTGGTAACTCAGATGCAAATGGCAACTACTACATTGGTACAAACTTAGAAAACTATGGTGGTAACTACGCCAAATTAGATTTAAGATGGCATACTGGTATCCGTATGGGTGCACAAGCTGGATATGGTGGTATCAGAATGTACAACAATGAGGATTTATCAACAATGCTATTCTCAGTTGGTAGAAGTTCTGAAGATGTTGAAGTTACTTACAACCTAAGAGTTGGTGGGGAAAAAGCAATCAACTATCGAAATATGCATGTTGGTTCATTTACCAACTTAGCAACGGCAGAAGATTGGGTAGTTAGTACTGGTTCTAACAACGCAGCATTGGGTGGTGGATTTGGACAAAATGGTGATGGTAACTCAGTAATTCAAGACTTTGACCCGTGGGGTAGACCTTCATTGGTTTGGAGAACATTAGGAAACGATACCTCATCAAACGCAGATGGTGGTTGGAACAAAGGAATATCTAACTTAGATGGTAATAAATCATATATGTATGTGGTTTATGTGAAGAGAGATTCTTCATCTACGAATGGTACTTATTATTTTGGATGTAGTGGTGGTGAAACACTTAACATGAGTGGTTCTACAAATGGTAACCCATACTTCCATGCATTTGGTATCGGTTCACTTCCGCAAGGAGTTTGGTGTGTTGCTGTTGGATATGTATTTGCAAACAATCACCCATCTACTGGTTCAACTGGTAGAGGTGGTGTTTGGCGATTGGATACTGGTGATAAAATTTCAGGTTCTACTGATTACAAAATGCGGTACACTGGTACAAGAGGTCAAACACATAGAACTTACTTATACTACTCAACTGACCCAGCAGCTCACTTAAAATGGTGGGGGCCTGGTGTATATGAAATCAATGGTAACGAACCTAACTTAGGTGAACTTTCTGGTGGAGTTGTAGTAGAAGGTGGACAAAACATTAACGGACAATTAACTGTTCAGGGTAATGTATTCGCTGATGTGTATTATGATAGAAATAACACATCTTACTACGGTGATTTCGCATCTACTTCATATGTAAATGATTGGAGAGCAAATATTGTTTACGATAGAGAAGATACTGGATACTACTTCGGTAGTGGAGCTGGTGATACTCGAGTTAGAACTTTATCAACAACAGGTCAGATTTTTATTGAAAATGGTGACCCAACAATTTACTTTAGAGATAATAACCATCGTTCTGCGATGATTCACGTTAACTCTAACATATTCTATGTATTAAGAGGAACAGGTAACAACTCAACTTCTTGGGGAACTTACAATGGTTATTGGCCATTGGAAATCAACCTCAATAACAACGATGCTACATTTGGTGGTAATGTAACCGCAATCTACTCAATGTATGCAGAGACATACTATGATAGAAACGATAGTGGATATTATGTAAATCCTGCTGGATTCTCTAACTTTGGACAATCTAATGGACCTGTTATGCAGATAACCAAAACGGGTTCTGCACCAGGAAATAATATGACGATGCTTGTACGGAATCAGTATGGTAACCACTCTTGGGGTATTACCGCTGAATTTAGAGTAGAAGCTAGTGGTGGTGGAGATAGACCATCTATTTTATTCTCATCTGGATACAATAGTAGAACTTGGTCTGTTGGATATGGATATAACGATGATAACTTCCGTATCAACACAAACCACGGACATAGAAACGGAAGTTGGGGTTCAACCAGAATGTTGATTGACACTGGTTCAACAACATATTTCTACGATACAATCCGATTCCCATTTGCATATGACCAAAACAATACTGGTTACTATATGGATATGGATGGTACATCCCGTACAAACTATATCGTAGGTAACCGAATAAAATTAGTTAACAATGTTAACAACGAACCTCGTTGGGATTTCTCCGCATATGTAGTTGAAGCACAACATTGGTATGGTAACTACTCAACTCAAACAATGTATTTGGGTGAAAGTAATGTGGTATATATGCCGGATATCCGACCATACATTATGTATGATAGGAATGATACTGGATACTATATGGACCCTAATAGTACATCCAGAACCGCATATACCTTATCAAATGATACTCGTATCATTAACGATTTGTATTTGGACCAACAATATGGTTCTCAGACAGTAGGTGTTTACTCATCATATAGATTGCAAGGTGTATTTGCAATGGGTAGCTCTTATATGTTACCAAAAGCTGGTACATCTACTGGTAACCTTTATGGTATGGCTTGGTCACACCCTAATGCAGGTGGTGTAGCAGCTAACTTGAATGACCACGGTTTATTGATTATCAATAATGGTGGATTCCGAGCAGCTATTTCATCTAGAATTGTAGCATCTTCTGATGTTAGGGGTACTTTATTCTATGATTATAATGATACTGGATACTATGTAGACCCTAACTCTCAACACGGAACAAATATCAATGGTCTTACTGATAGAAGTAGGGCTATGACTGGTCTTTCGGGTAGATACTCATATATGAGACCTCAAATTACAGGTAATACCAGCTATTGGACTGGTAATTTTGGTTGGGGCTCATATACTTTCAACGAAATGTTGGGATGGGGTTCTGGTTTCATTGATAGCTGGGGTTCAACTGGTGCACAAAATAGACCTGGTGATACATCTCACCACGTAGGTATCCAAACATTCCACTGGTCAAGCGGAAGTAACGCTTATGGGTGGCAGATGATTGGTGGTGTAAACGAAAACTTATGGTGGAGATATTCTTGGAACTCTCCATCTGGTTGGTATAAGATTGCGATGTATGGTAACAACTCATCAACAAGTTCGTTCTACGCAACTATTTACTATGATTCAAACAACACCGGATATTATTCAGACCCGAATGGTGGTTCTCGTCTAAACGAAATTTACTTAGACCAGGGTTACAACTACGGATGGTGGAGAAACTACAACTCAACGGGTCTTTATAACCAAACTTGGGGTAGAGGTATTTGGGCAGCTGAAGCTGGTGGTAACTCATATGGTAACTACACAACTTATGATAGTGGTAGAAACGGCTGGGCTGGTTGGGGTATCGGTTCTCGTTATGTATTCATGTCAACAAATGGAGATAATGTAGGTGTACATGATAACTCCAGAGGTTGGGTATGGTACATGAGTGGTGCTGAAATGAATATGTATTATGCTGGTAGCCGCCGGATGGTTACTGTTAGTTATGGTGTATATGTTGATAACTCTTTACGAATTGGTGGAGATGCAAGAGCACCAATCTTCTATGACCAAAACGATACAGGGTACTATTTAGACCCTAACTCAACATCGAACAATGCACTTCGTATGAGAGGTGGAGCATTATTTGGACCAAACTCATCATGGGGTAGATATTTGTATGTTGGTGGAAATGGTAATGTATCAAGTGAGGCTTGTGTTGCAGCTACGAATGGTAACCTACACTTAGATGCACGTTCTGGATATAGTACATACATAAACTGGTATGTGGGTGGAACAACCTATATCAATGGTACTTTGCAGGTTAACTTTATGTATGATAGAGATAACACTGGGTACTATTGGGATGGTAACAGCACTTCTAGAATGTATAGAACAAACTATGATTATGTTTATTCTTACAACTGGATTTACGCACAAAGTGATATTATCGCATACTACTCCGATGAAAGATTAAAAACTAAGTTGGGTAACATTGAGAATGCATTGGATAAAATCACCAAATTAAATGGATTCTACTATGTTAATAACGATTTAGCAAAATCAGTTGGATATACAAATGAGAAGCAACAAGTCGGTTTATCGGCACAAGAAGTTCAAAGCATACTTCCTGAAGTTGTAACGATTGCACCATTCGATACATTGTTCGATGAGAATGAACAACCAATCGGTTCTAAATCTGGCGAAAACTACTTAACTGTAAACTACGATAAGATTGTTCCATTGTTGGTTGAGGGTATTAAAGAGCAAAACGAATTAATTAAATCACAACAACAACAAATTGATGAGTTGAAAGAGATGATTAAATCGTTAATGAAATAAATGTGATATTTATTTATAATACTTAAAAGAAAAAATCTAAAATTATCTTTTGGGGATTTTCTTTATATTTATATGTGTATTTGATATTTTAGTCAAAAAAAACTTATTGGAGAAAAAATAATATGGCAGAAAGAATTGTATCACCTGGAGTATTCACAAGAGAAAATGACCTTTCATTCTTGGCTCAGGGAATCGGAGAAATAGGAGCAGCAATCGTAGGACCTTTCAAAAAAGGACCAGCATTCGTTCCAACAATCATTAGAACACAATCTGAATTTGAGGACAAATTTGGAACACCTGATGGAACTTACTATACGGAGTATGCAGTACAAAACTATCTTAGAGAAGCTGGTACTGTTACTGTTGTTAGAGTAATGAATGTAGGTGGTTACTCTCAAGTAACACCAATTGGTATCGCAGTTTCTGGTTCTACTGGTTATAAATTAGTATCAACTCTACATTCAACCGCAGCTGGTGATGAAGAAGTTGGTTTTGGTGCATTCACCATTACCGATGGAACTGCTTCTGGTTCGTTTGTTGTTAGTGGTAGTGGAATTGGTGAAGTATCTTCATCTATCAAACCAGCTGACAATAATGATGTAGCTGATGTATTTGGTGAATCACCATTTGGTTCTAAGCACGGATATGTTTATTCATTCTTTGAGAATGTAGCATCTCAATCAGTAGCTGACCACGATGATACAAATGGTTGGGGATTAGATGTTTCAGCTGTTGCACTTGCAACTCAAGAATTCGGTGATGCATCTTACGCAACTACTCCATATGTAAAATCACAACTTATCTCTAACGAAAGATTTGATTTGTTCCGTTTCCACACTTTAGGATATGGTAACAATGAGAACACTAGATTTAAGGTTTCAATCTCCAATGTAAAAGCAGCAGGTGAAGATGGTGGTACTGACTACTCAACTTTCTCTGTAACAATTCGTTCATTCGCTGATACTGATAAAAGAAAATCAGTATTGGAAACATTTAATAATGTAAACTTAGACCCATCATCTCCAAACTTTATCGCTAGAAGAATCGGTGATAGATATTTAACTATCGATTCAAATGGTAAAATTACTGAAAATGGTGATTGGGTAAATAACTCAAAATATGTAAGAGTAGAAGTTGTAGCACAGGGACAATATCCTGTATCAGCAGCACCTTTCGCTCATGGAGCATACACTAACCCAATTTATGTAGGTGGAACTGAAACTTTAGTACCAGCTGTTGTTTATCAAACAGCATCTTCTGGTAATACTGCTGGTTCTCCAATCTACTACGCTGGTTTCGATTTCGAAACCGCTGGTGTTAAATTGGATAACGCTAACTATTTGGCACCACTTCCTAACAACGCATCTACTGGTTCAAATGTGGACTTCGGATTTGATTCTCAACTTTCTTACGAAATGAGTGGTTCAGATTCTTCTGATATGGTTAAGAGACAATTCTCATTAGCATTCCAAAGTGGATTCGATGGACAATCTCCAGCAATTAGAATCGCTAAAGCTGGTGATAACGATTGGGGAGTAGCAAATACGCAAGGATTCAATTGTTCTTCAGCAACCGCTAGTGGTTCAGTAGCATACACTAAAGCATTAAACGCAATTTCTAATCCTGATGAGTGGGATATCAATATGTTGGTAACTCCAGGTATCGTAAGAAGCTTACACCCATCAGTAACTACAAAAGCAATTGATATTGTTGAAGATAGACAAGATGCATTCTACATCGCTGATTTCAACGATTTCGATGATACAATCGCTGAGGCAACCACACAGGCAACCGCAGTTGATTCAAACTACGCAGCAACTTATTACCCTTGGGTTAAGACAGTTGATACGAACACTAACAAATTAGTAACTGTTCCACCATCAGTATTGATGCCAGCTGTATTCGCAGCAAATGACGCTATCGCAGCTGAATGGTTCGCACCTGCTGGTTTGAATAGAGGTGGTATCGTAGGAGCAGTTTCGGTTCTTAATAGATTGACACACTCTGAAAGAGATACTTTATACGAAAACAAAGTAAACCCAATCGCAGCATTCCCTGGACAAGGTATTGTGGCATTCGGACAGAAAACATTGCAAGATAAATCATCAGCATTGGATAGAATCAATGTAAGAAGATTGTTAATCACTGTTAAGAAGTTCGTAGCATCTACTTCTAGATTCTTAGTGTTCGAACAAAACACCGCTCAGACAAGAGGTAAATTCATCAATACCGTACAACCTTACTTAGAGGGTATCCAACAAAGACAAGGTTTATACGCATTCAAAGTGGTAATGGATGAAACCAATAACACACCGGATGTAGTTGATAGAAACATTTTAGCTGGACAGATTTTCCTACAACCAACTAAGACCGCTGAATTCATCGTAATTGATTTCAACATCTTACCAACTGGAGCATCGTTCTCAGCATAATTAAAAATAACAAAAACTAATATTTATTAGTATATAAAGGAGAAAATAACAAAATGGCAGAAGTATTAGAATTTAACGAAATGTTCTTCACCAACTTCGAACCGAAGATGAAGAATCGCTATATTATGGAGATTGATGGTATTCAATCTTACTTAATCAAAACAGCGGCAAGACCTTCAATCAATTTCGAAACTGTGAAGTTGGACCACATTAACACTTACCGCAAATTGCAAGGTAAGGGTGAGTGGCAGGATATCACAATCACATTGTATGACCCGATTGTTCCTTCTGGAGCACAGCAGGTTATGGAATGGGTGAGATTGGGATACGAATCTTTAACTGGTAGAAAGGGCTACGCTGATTTCTACAAAAAGGATATCGATTTCTATATGTTAGGTCCTGTTGGTGATAAGATTGAGCAATGGAAGTTAAAGGGTGCATTCATTGCATCGGCTAACTTTAGTGATTTAGATTTCTCCTCTAATGACCCTGCTGAAATTGAATTAACTTTAGCATACGATTACGCTATTTTGGAATTCTAAAATACAATCAATTTATTATATTTGAAAAGAAGGTTCTCTATGTGAGAACCTTTTTTTTTAACTTTTTTATTTTGATATACTTATATATACAAACAAATAAAGGTTTATTATGAGCGATACAAAGTTCGATTTTCCAACGGAAATCATTGATTTACCATCTAAGGGGTTGGTATATCCAGAAGGACATCCCCTAAGAAAAGGTAATATCGAAATTAAATACATGACTGCAAGAGAAGAAGATATCTTAGCTTCTCAATCCTTAATCAAAAAGGGTGTAGTTTTAGACAAACTCTTCGAATCGGTAGTGGTAGAACCAAATGTAAACATCAACGATATTTTCATTGGTGATAAAAACGCAATTCTTTTGGCAACGAGAGTATTGGGTTATGGTGCAGATTACCAAGTAGAGATAACCGACCCATTTACATTAGAACCTCAGCAAGTAGTTGTTGATTTATCCAAAGTTAAAACTAAAGATTTCAACGAAGCTTCGTTAAATGGTGAAAACCGATACAAATTCAAACTTCCTAAATCTGGAAAAGAGTTGGAATTTAAGTTACTAACGCATGGTGATGAGGCTGAAATTACCAAAGAAACCCAAGCGTTAGAAAGATTATACAAAGGTAAGAGTGAGAAATCATTTGATGTAACCACTCGTTTGAAATATATGATTCAATCGGTAGATGGAAACTCTGATAGAGGATTCATCACCAAATGGGTTCAGAATGAATTCCTTGCATTAGATACTAAAGCATTCCGAAAATATGTAAAAGAACTAAGCCCTGATATGGATTTAACATTTGAATTCACATCAGAATTAACTGGTGAGACGGAGGCACTTGATATCCCATTTGGGATTAGCTTTTTTTACCCTACCGAGTGATTACTCGATACAACTTCATAACCAAATTTGGGAAATGCTCAACTTTGGTAATGGGTTTACTTGGAGAGATGTTTACTTTATGCCAATCCAATGGAGAAAATTCTACTTCAAAAAGTTGGTTGACTTAAAGAAAAAGGAATCCGAAGAATATAAAAAGATGGAACAAAAATCAAAAGTGAAGGTTAGACGATAATCTTCACTTTTTTTATATCTTATATTTATAGATGTATAAATGGGAATATTCACTATGAAAAAAGAAACCGTAAACGAAGGATTATTTTCCGCAGCCAAAAGATTCTCTGATGCATTCTTTGATGGTTTATCAAAAAACGCATCTAATAGAATGTTAGATAAGGCAAAAAAAGCAGGTGTTCCGAAGGAATTAACCGATGTAATGGAAAAAATCCAAAAGGATAAAGATGAATTAGATGCTATTTTAGCTAAGATATCTAAAAAATAATAAATCTATATGGCTGATGATTTAAGAGGTAGGCTGGAAATCTTGAAAGAGATTGAGGTAGCTCAAAAGCGTTTAGAACGAATTGAGCAATCTCAAAACATGCTTATTGAAGAAAAAATCAAAGCCACTGTTAGGCAAAAGCAAGAAATAAAAAATCTAGCTAATGAACTTAGACAGGTAAATTTAGAAAGAATCAAAGGATTTGCTTCAGAAGAATCATCTCTAAAATCAATGGGTTCTATCTATGATGAGTTAGTTAAAAAAGATAGAGATAGAATATTATCCCAATTAAAAGCAGAAGGATTAACTGCAAAACAAGAAGCAGCTATAAGTAGAGCTGCTGAAATTAATAGAGAATTGGCCCAATTAAGTAGAGAAGATACTTTACAACAAGCCGCTTTATTATCAGAATACGATATGCAGAAGCGTGTATTGGCTAGTATAAGTGATGAAAATCAACATATAGTTGAAAATCTAACCCAACAAAATACATTAGCTAAAACTCAATCTCAACTCACCAACAAACAAAAAGATTTTTTACAAAAACAAAAAGATGTTTATGATGGTATAAAAGATACCATTGGTGGAATATTAGAAACCGCATCATTACTTACATCAACTTTTGGTGGGGTATTGGGTGGAGCTTTAATTGGAGCTGGTGTTGCTGGTAAAAAATTATTAGAAACATCAAGACAATTAGGTGGTTCGTTATTATCATCATCAAATATATCCACAACTTTATTTGGGACAGTATTTGAAGATGCTGTTGGAACAACTAAATCACTTTCAAAGGAATTTGGAGGATTAAACGATGTATCCCTAAAAACTCAGTTGAACACTAATGTGATGGCTAAAAACCTCGGAGTTAGTACTGGTGAGGTTGCATCGATGGTTGGTTCATTTGCTCGTTTGAATGATGGTTCAGCTGAAACTGCTGAAAACCTGATTGTATCAACCAGAAACTTAGCACAACAAAATGGATTAGTTCCCAATGATGTGATGGCTGATGTAGCAGCATCTGCTGAAGAGTTTGCACTCTATGGTAGGGATGGTGGTAAGAACATAGCTGAAGCTGCTGTTGCTGCTGGTAAGTTGGGTGTTAGTATGAAAACCCTTAGTGGTATTACAGATAATCTATTGGATTTTGAATCATCAATCAACGCAGAATTAGAATTAGGTGCAATGTTGGGTAGAAATATCAACTTAGATAGAGCTAGAGCATTGGCATACGAAGGTGATATTGGTGGTTCAGTAAGAGAAACACTTTCCGCATTAGGTGGTATTGAGGAATTCAACCGAATGGATTACTTCCAAAAGAAACAAACCGCAGCACTATTAGGTGTATCGGTGGAAGAATTCCAAAAGATGGCTGATAATGCTGATAAGTTGGGTAAAAATGGGCAAATCCAATTAACTCAGTATGAACAAATGAAAGAAACCCTTAAAGGGGTTGGTGAACAAGCATTCTCATTAGTACAAGGATTAGGTAGTGGTGCTGTTGCTTTAGGGCAAATGGGATTCAATATCAAAGATATTGGTGGTAGTATGAAAGGTATCGTAGGTGGTATCGGTCAGAAGTTTATGGGATTATTTGGACAGGATGCACTTTCTAAAGCAAGAAAAGGTGGGTTATCCGATAAGCAAATTGGTGCTGGATTTGGTGGTAAAAAAGCTAAGGATATGCTCGCATCAAAAGCTGGTGGAGCAACTACTTCAATAACCGATACAGCTAATCCAGCCAAAAAAGGTGGAATGATGGATTCCATGTCCAAAATCAATATGAACGCAGTTCTGAAGGGTGCCGCAGCTATGGTAATCGTAGCTGGTGCAGTATTCGTATTTGGGAAAGCAGTACAAGAATTTATGAAGGTTAGTTGGGAAGCAGTTGGAATGGCTGTGGTATCAATGTTAGCCCTAGTTGGAGCAGTTGCTCTATTAGGTGCTATTATGATGAGTGGTGTAGGTGCTGTGGCTATTTTAGCTGGAGCAGCCGCAATGTTAGTAATCGCAGCATCGGTATTGGTATTAGGATACGCACTTCAAGCAATTGGAACTGGATTTGAAATGATGGCTAATGGTATTGCTAGTTTAACACCAAATATATTATCAATAGCAACCGCAATTGGTGGGTTAGTAGTTCTAATGCCGGCAATTGTATTGTTATCATACTCAATTATGGGATTATCCGCATCTCTGATGACATTGGGATTAGCTAGTTTAGTAGCATTACCTGCTTTAACCGCAGTTGGGGCAGTTGGTGGTGTAGTAAACGCTGTAAACTCAATCTTTGGTGGTGGTGAAGAAGGTGGTGGTAGTGATTCCGCATTGATTGATGAGATTAGAGGATTGAGAGCGGACCTTAGCGATGGTAAGGTTGCAGTTTATATGGATGGACAAAAAGTTACAGCCGCTGTATCCAAAGTGGTAAGTAAGGTGGGAAGTAACTCATACGCATTATAATATTATGCCAACATTAGAAGAATTATTTAAGAGTAAACAACTACAATCTCAGGGTGGAAAAACCGCTGAAGAAGCGTATGCTGTCCAAAATAGTAAGAAAATCCGAATCTCATCATCAAATCCTTTGGTGAATATAAGTGGTATGTTGTTGGCTAGAGGAGCTAGAAAAGTTGCTGGTATTAGGGGGAGTGAAACACTTATAGAAGAAGAGTTAACAGGATTACGAATTATCAGAACAGGTTCAGTTGCATTCTTATATGGTTCTGATTTGGCAAGAATTACACTTAGAACTACACCATTATTGGATACAATGAAAAGTGGTGTTAATGGTGATTTAGGTGGCGGTGGGGCACTTGGAACTAAAATAGCAGAAGCAAGAAATTTTGTAAACGATAAATTAGGAATTCCTTCAAATATAATCCCAACTAAAGTAGTTGGTGATGCTAGAATAAATCAAAAGGGTGTTACCCAAAATAGAATGATTGATTTGGCTGAAATTAAAAAATCAGGCGAAGGTTCATTATTGGGTAAGTTCTTAAAAGATGGTGGAGGTGGAGACCTTAAAACCATTGGAAAGCAGGCAATTGGTGGTGCAATTAATTTAGCAAAAGATAAAATTAGGGGTAAATTATTTGGCCCTCGTTCTACAACGGGATTTAATACGGCAGACCCATCTAAATTGGGTTCTAATATCAGTTTTAACTATGGTTCAATTGATAATGCGACTGGAATAACAATAAAGAAAGACCTAACCACTGGAAATATAGATGTTCAGGGTTTGATGTATTCCAAAACATTTGATTTAACAATTCAAGACGCTGAAATTGGTAAAGTAAACTTTGTTGATGGAAGTGGGTTGGAGGGTGGATTAGCTGTAAAAACACCTGAGTTGGTTATTGATAGAACTTTATTTTCATCGGTACCTTCTAGAGTTCCTAAATTTTTGGAAGCCAAACGAGGAATAGCCACAACATCAGATGTTATCAACCAACAAGGTGTATTTTCTGGAGCAAGTTATTTGGATTATGATGATAAGGATTTTGCACCTCTTAAATTTACATCAATTCCATTAGGAAAGACTGTTCAATTTAGAGCAACAATAAGTGGATTGAGTGAAACACTTTCTCCATCGTGGGATAGTGGTAAGTTTATTGGTTCACCATTCAGTTACTACACATATAGTGGTATTGAAAGAAGTGTTTCATTTAACTTTAAGGTATTTTCCTTAAATAAAGATGAACATAAGGTAGCATGGGATAAATTAAACTTTTTAACGGGTTTAGTATATCCACAGGGATACTACGATTCATCAGCGGTAAAGCCACCATTCATTAGATTTACATTGGGTGATTTATACAAATCAAAAGCTGGATTCATTGACTCACTTTCACATACTTTTGATGATAACACTCCTTGGGAAATTGATGAAAAGGGATATCGTTTACCAATGATTATTGATGTTGCTGTAACCATTAAATTTGTTGAAAATAGAGGTCAAACAGCTGATAGAAAGTTCTACACATTCAAACCCCAAACATCGTAAGATATGGCAAGTAGATACGAAAATAACGAAGTAAAGGTAACCAACGATGGTAGAAGTGTATATCGTTCAAAGATATACCCTAACATTCCATTGAGGGATGATGATATCTATGTAGCAACCGAAACAGGTGATAGATTAGATACACTTGCTTACCAATACTATGAAGATTCATCTCTTTGGTGGATTATCGCAGCAGCGAATAATATCCACAACGCTCCATTCGGATTAACGGATGGGACAATCCTACGAATCCCACAAAATTATATTGAAATAAATAACAATTTCAGAAAATAAGTTATGTCATCATTTCCAAATTTTTCAAATATAGCTGGATATATCCAAAATAAGATAACATCTAGAAAGGGTAGCAGTTATAATGTCTCAAAGTTAAATGCTTGGGTAAGAGTTACCTCTGGTACTGGGCCGGGTGGTATGGTATTACTATCCAATCCTAACTTTCAATTGTTTAAGGGGGCTGGTTCAAACGCAACTGGTTTATATGGAAATGATTCTCAATCTGGAACTGTTGGAACAACTTGGAGTGGTGGGGCTATTAATGGTGGTGAAGGACAGGGTTATAGACCTTCTCCGATAGTTTCATCTTTGGAAATAGATGAAGGTGCTGGTGCATTATCAAGAAAAGCATCATTTAGTATTACGGCTCACTCTAAAGAACAAATGGAAATACTAACTCAGTATTTTTTGGAACCGGGGTATTCGGTATTCCTTGAATGGGGTTGGAATACTGCTGATGGTGTTAGTGGATTACAAGGATTAAATTCTACAAATATTTCAAACTTTCAATCATTTGTAAACACACAAAAAGCTAGAGAAACCGCAAAGGGTGATTATGATAATTACTTAGGATTTATGACCGGTGGTAGTGTTTCTTTGGATGGTGATAAATGGACAATAACTGTAAATTGTACTGGATATGTAGAACTACCTGCTTATTTGGTATCAGCTGGTACTGGTGAATTATCGGATACTGGTGATGCTAAAGTAATTACGGCTCCTTTATATGGAACTCATGACATTGAAGGAACATTCGATATAGGTAGGCAACGATTTATGAATATGTTTAATTTATTGCCTGAAACAAGACAAACATTTTTGGTAAAGGGATTAGAATCTGAACTTGGTGTATTGGAAAACTTTATTAATTTTGATACCGATGTTTCTGATAAAATTAATAAAGATGTCGGTAGCTTCATTTTTGGATTCTTCAGAGCGGATAAAGAGGTTGATGGTGAGAATGTGGAATTTCCAAATGGAACAAAAATAATTAGTGAGGATAAGTTTATCCGATTTTCTGCATTGATGCGAATATTCAATCAAATTGGTGTTGATGGATATGAGATTGGTAAAAAGGGTAGTGGTAAAATTATTAAATTTGAAGTTAATACATCTGAGACTGTATGTTCTGCCTTTCCAAATATTTTTAGTATAGATTCATCTAAATTATTCATACCAAATCCAGAAACTCCTAGAATTAAATTAGGTGGTATTACTCATAAAGCATTAACTATCAAAGACCTCGTATCAAATAGTACCCCTTCTGATAATTCGATTGGTAACATTCATTTTCCAAATAAAAACCCATACAAATATCAACCAAAAGTTGGTAACCTTATTGAAAAAAATGAAAAGCAGTGGGGGTATTTGAGTGATTTATATGTAAACTTTGATTTTGCAAAAAATATAATGGAAACTAAAAACTTTTTTGTAAGAGATGCATTATATCAATTATTAAATGGGTTATCATCCGCAGTAAATGGTATGTGGGATTTTCAAATGGATGAATCTGAGGTGATTGACGGTGTAACTCAATTAAAAGTTTTTGAAATGAACTTAATCAATGGTGGACAAAATCCAACACCATATACATTTGATATGATTGGTGAAAAATCCGTTTTTATTGATGCATCATTAGATTTGGATATTAGTAGTGATAAAATGAATCGAATTATCGGTTCTAGACTTGGGGCAGCATTAAATGGGGACACATCAAGAATACCAAAAACTTTATTTTCAAATAGAGAGGATTTATTGGGAGTTCGTCTAAAACCAAGTGAGGACTCGCCTGCACCACCTAAACTTACCGATGATGATAAAGAAGCATTAAAAGAGCAGAACTTAAACATTATTTTAGGTAAATCTAAATTCTTCCCAAAAATATCATTGGTAGATTATAGTAATGTAAGTGGTGATTTATATGATATATGTTATTTAGGAGCATTTAAGGATTCTACAATATTTTCATCATTAAAAAATGATTGGAATAACGCAGAATCAAAGTCAAAAACAGTATCCCCCCTAATGCCAATTAACTTTTCATTTAAGATACATGGTGTAAGTGGTATTAAAAGAGGTGATATGTTCAGAGTAAATGGTATACCTGATAGATACAACGATGGGTTTTTCCAAGTGTTATCGGTTAAACACGCCTTAGATGGTATGATGTGGACAACTGAAGTAACTGGAGGATATAGACAAGCTTAATTATGGATATAGATAGATACAAATCAATTTCTAAAGCGGATACTGAATTCAAAGAAGTTAGTATTGTAGCTTATATTCCTACCCCAACTGAATTGGAATATAAGATGGGATATATCACACGCCATTTTGTCCAAAGTGCAAATGATAAAACCGCACCTATTTACGAAATTAGAAAAAAATCAATTTCTAAGTTTGCAAATAATTCATTGTATATCACAACATCAATGGATTGGAGAATAAAAGGACCGGTTGATGAAGTTAAGAAATCTAATTCGGCATCAATCCGAATTGCTTCTCAAATCATTCCAAAACTTTCACTATATCTTCCCAATCTTTTACAATTCCATAAAAAATAATTTGGATATGTAACAAATTTTTCTTATATTTGTTAATTGTAAATTTACTTAAATGAAGGTTACTGTTGTATTAAGAACTTATAGGAGGCAAGATTTTCTAAAGCAAGCACTTGCATCCATCCATCTTCAAACTCACAAAGATTGGGAATTACTTATTTTCGATGATGCTGGTTTATCGGAAAATTTGGAGATTTATAAAAAGTTCAAAGAACAACACCCAAACAATAGGGTAGTTTATCTAACATCAGCAACTCCACATGATATGTACAAACAATCTTGGAAACTTGGGATACAATTATCTCAAGGTGATTTGTTTGTAAGATTGGATGATGATGATTTATTCTCAGTAGATACATTGGAGTATCTATCTAACACCTACGAACAACACCCTGATTTAGATTTTTCATATGGTTCATCCATATTTTTTGGAGAAGAGGGATTGAGAGATATTATCCAAACTCAGACTCCATTGGACCCACCAAAGACCAGAGATACTTGGACAGCATATACAATTCCAAATAATCACCCTTGGACTCACCCTTGGAGTTTTACACATGATTATTACGATGAACCACAACACTACACTTCAATCATCCATTGTAGTAAGGCAAATCATATGTGTAGTTTCCACGCCTATGCTATCCGAATCAAATCCGCACTTAAAGTTATTAACGAATTTGAAATCGTATCAAACTTTGTGGATGATTTGGAAATGATGGGTAGTTTGGAGTATTTGGGGCTAACCCATACTTCACTCAAACGAATTCTGACTTATGTAAGGGTTCACAATACTGGAAGATTGACTGATAGTTCGACTAAAATTGGTGGTAGAAACTTATTTGAAGATATCCTACACATTAGAGACAAAGTAGAATACTTACGAACTGAAGATTTCAAAACATCAGTATATCAATCACCAATAGAAGGTAATGTAAATGAGGGAGTTGTATCAACGCATCATATGACTTACTTTAATGAGTATAGGAACCAAATCAACAAAGTAGCTCAACAATTTGGATAATTCAAATAATTTTCTTATCTTTGTGAAATGATAATAGTAGAGTCTAACAAAGAGCGGGAAGAATTCTTACAACGATGGAACAACGAGCCATCGGTTATCATTCCTATATGGTCTGATTTGGAGAAGCATCCAATGAACAATGAACTTTCGTTTTTGTTCGTTATGATGGGAAAATACAACTTTATACTCATATACAACCATATTGATGGAAAATCCCATCATTTAGACCTTACCACATCCGAACAACCGAAATGGGTGTGGAATAAGAAAGGATTTCTACAAATGGATACAAAGATACAAAATCTTTTTGATATATCCACATACACCTTCTTTGATGAGAATCGCTTGTTGGACTTCAAACCCGAAGAACAACCTTTCATCACACATTATACCCGAATGGGTATAAGAGAGAACTTAGGTAAGATAGCACCTTTAATGAAATGGGGTGAGTACCTAACTTCTTTTGTGAATTCCTTTGAACTTCCTACTCCTAATAGTAGTTGGATGAATAACGATGTAATCCCTATCCTTTCAGATATTGAACGATATGGGGTTCGAGTCGATGGGGAAAAATTTTTAGATAGATATCCACAAGCCACCAAGCACCTATCCAATAACACCTTATACACCGAATACAACCCATACACCATTACCTCCCGTCCCTCCAATCGATTTGGTGGTATCAACTTTAGTGCCCTAAACAAAAAGGATGGAACGAGAGAAGTGTTTATTCCCAAACCCAACCACATATTCCTACAAATGGATTATGATGCATATCACCCTCGAATCATTGGAAAGATTGTTCACTATCCATTACCAACCACTTCGGTTCACCAATGGTTAGCGGACCAATACGGAGTTCCTTACGATGAATCCAAAGGAATCACCTTCCAATTACTTTATGGTGGGATACCCGAAGAGTTCGACTCTATTCCTTATTATAAGAAGGTTAGAGAGTACATTGAGAAGTTGTGGGAGAACGCATCCCAAAGAGGATATACAAACACCTTATATCGTAATATCCCCCTCTCTTCGATTGAGGATGTGAATCCACAAAAGTTATTTAACTATCTTCTCCAAGCAACTGAAACTGAGTTGAATATAAGAACGATGAAGAGAGTGTTGGAGTTTATTGAACAAACCGACATTGAATTGACCTTATACACTTATGATTCGTTTTTGTTCTCCTTCCCATTGGATGCACCTAAAGAACACGCTAAAAAATTGAAAGAATTGATTGAAGAGGGTGGATTCCCTATTAAAGCAAGTTGGGGAACGGATTATGGAAAACTTTAATATTTATAGAATATCACCAATGAGAATATTCTATGCTATTAAAAGATATACTTTTAGAAGGAATGTACGATAAATTAGTTGGACAAATCAACAAAGATGTGTTCCGAACTATCAAATCTGCTATGAATGGTAGTGGAACGCAAGAGAAGCCAAAGAAGTACAAAGGTTATGAGGTTCGTAAAGACCCTATACCAACTACTAAGATTGGTGATTTGTTAAATTCTGAAAAAGGATATCTTTATGTAGGTGAATACAATGATTCAGTAAGTGGAGTGGAAACCGAAGTTCAGGTTAAGTTTGCAGTAACCGAAGATGGTGTACAAACTGGTAAATTCTACATCGATGGTTCTGCGGAAGCTGATGAAGATTATCCATCAATTGAAGTTCAGATTGCAATTCACCCAAATGATGGTGAAAAGATATTTTCTAAAATCCAACCAGTGTTGAGAGATTTGATAAGACACGAAATCGAACACTTAACTCACGGAAACAAATCAGCATCAGCCAAATACTCCAAAATTATGAGAGGTGATTTGGCAATGAGAAGAAAGATTAAGAGTAATCCTGAATTATTCTACAAATACTTCCTATTACCTAAAGAAGTAGATGCAAATATCCACGGATTGTATTCGAAAGCTAAAACAATGAAACAACCTTACCAAAAGGTGGTGAATGATTATTTGAAATCATTAGTGGATGATGAAATTATCACTCCTAAGAATAAAGATTTAATCTATAAAACTTGGAAACAAAGAATTCCTAAAATCGGAGGGATTCCAAACCTAAAGTAATATGAACAAAAACGAATTTATACAAGAACTACTAATAGAGTTATCGTATCGTTCAGATGAGGGGTATCCTATCTTAACGAAAGGAACTCATATTTCTATTCTTTCTGAAATTTTGGATGAGTGGGGATACTCTGATATTAAAAATGAACTAATCAATAACTTATTAGAAGCCGAAGGTGAAAGTTCCGAAGAAGATAAGAAATATAAAGGTATTGGTGGACAACCTCCGATGTATGTAAAAGCTGGTGAGTATCAAAAGTGGCAATCAAACCCAGATGGATTCTCAGGACAAAGATTTAAGAAAACAGAAACCGGAAAGTATGTATCGGTAGATGGTGATGGTGAAGGTGGTGAAGCAGAAGGACCTAAAGTAAACATTTTTGATAAAGATTATGATGCTCCGGATATTAAGAAAAAGGATGATACCCAAACTCCAGTTGGTAATGATGTATTCACCAAATTATCTGAAGATAATGTAAAAACTCAGAATAGTTTCATAAAGAACGGATTCAAATCGGGAGCTGCTCCAGGTAATGCTGGTTCAATGTACAATGAGATTATGAGTAGTAGAGTTTCTGAGTATTTCTTACAAAATCCAACCGCTACTGAGCAAGATGCTTACAATCACATCAAACAATTGGAAGATGGTGGTGAGTTGGCACAACAAAATAACAAATCAACAAATAGACCAGGTAGAATTACCGCAAACGATACAAAACCATACGAAGGTAATGGTGATAGTAACGAATTAATTGCAAAACGATTAATCGCAATCCGTTCTGCTAAAAGAAAAGCGGAAAAGGTAGATATTGCTAATAGTAAGTTAGGTTGGGAAAATACCAAAACCTTAAACTTCTTTGGTGATACTAAAGGATTGAAAGCGATGAGTAAATCGGTAGAATCTGCTAGTGGTATTGTTGACCAAAACGGAAATCCAATCTCTAAAGAAGAAGCATTGGAATTGGTAAAAACATCAGGTGGTGGTGAGAATCCATCGGATACTGGAACTGTAATTATCAACAACAATACAGGTGTAATTACAATGTTATTCCATTCTGATAAAGATTCAACTGCTGCATTAATTGCACAATCTACTTTTGGGGCAGAGGTTGAGCAGGGTGAGAAAAATATCGATAAGTTAGTATCTGATGGTAGATTGACAGCTGAACAAGCACAAAATATTAAAGAAACGAGAAAAGGGTATGCTAGACGAGTTGAAGCAACCGAAAATAAGTTAAACGATGTAACCTCATCCCCAGCTAAATTCCTAAGAGATGGGATTGGTAATACTATCCAATCATCACAAGCGGTAAATCTCCTAAAGAACGCATCAGCTGGAGCAGACCGAGCAAAATATTGGAAATCTCAAGTTGAAAAGAGATTCTCAAATCCAAACCTATTATTACCACCAAAAGATGGTGAACCTCGTAAGAGAGTTTCAGATTATTTACCTGAGGGTGTAACCGAACCAAATGATGAACAAATGGTGGAAGCATATATTAAATGGTGTTCGGATGATAGTTGGGGTAAATCAGAGGAATCTCTTCCAAAGAACGACCAGAAGTTAATCAACGATATGAATACCAACTTTGGTGGACCGGATGTATTGCAAGAAATTGATAAAATCAGACGAGAAACCATTGAGATTCAAGAACAAATGATTAAAGAGTTGGATTCGCAAACTCAAATTGAAATTGACGGAAAATCTATCGGATTGGGAACTTACTTAGAAGCTCAAAACATTTGGGAAAAAGGACACTTTACTGCAATTAACGCTGATAGGGGTGTATTCAAATATGAGGGTATGTTTGAGGTAAATAATGGTGGTGTTCCAATCGGACCTGAAGAATTAAAAGGATGTGCTAATATTGAAGATGAGAATGATTTCATTTCTCACTTTGAAGTTGGGGCTGTTGAAGAAGTTTCTGGAAAAGAGGGTGGTGTAACTGGTTCTAAAAAGTTAGTTTACGCTATTACTAAAAAAGGAAGTAGAATTCCAATTATGGAAAAAAGACAGCGTTCTAAGAATGGTATATTGGGTAGATTGAATTCAGTTTATGGGTGGAGTAAAGAAATGCAGAACTGTTTTGATTCAAAGTCTAAATAATTAAACCTTTGAAAAATAAATTGATATTTATAAGGGATTGAAAATACCTTAAAACGAAGGGAGATTATATGAAAACACAACTACTGTGTACATTTACTACAAAAGAGGGGTTACAAAAGACTTTGCAAGATATCAGAGAGACTTATGTGATTGTCTACAACTATATCTATATTCTTCAGAATAAATCCAATTTGGATGAATTGTATATTACATATAATATCAATACTGAATATAAACCCACACAACCTTTAGATGATACAATTTTGATTCACCGAAAAAAAGAATCAAATACTTTATACACTATTAATGCTCTTAATCAATTGGTAAAAGAAGAAAATGGTGGAGTATTAGATAAGACTTTTGTGGTTGATTGGCAAAAATTTAAGAATTCCATTATACTTACTAATACGGAAGGTACAAAACGAATTCAAACGAGAATATTCGAGGTTATAGAATTTAATCAAAATTAAAATTAAACTATGCTACTAAAAATTGGTTCAAAGGGAGATGTTGTAAAACAAGTACAGAAAGTAATTGGTTCTGGTGCGGATGGTATCTTCGGAAGTGGAACTGCTGAAGCAGTTAAAAAATGGCAAGCAGCAAATGGATTACCTGCTGATGGAATCGTAGGTCCTGCTACTCTTGCAAAAATGGGAATTAAAGTTGAGGCAGCTTCTGCACCAACCCCAAACAATGCACCATCTGCGGATGCTAAATACTCAAAAGATAAAATCAAAGCGGTAATTGAGAAAAAAGGATACAAATGGTTCGAAGGTGATTACAACCTAAACATCGTT
>Ga0209652_1000627_pt1 | contig 29889 bp, 32 predicted proteins | sample SaaInl74LU_5_DNA_FD_184641 | JGI IMG/M metagenome (GOLD analysis project Ga0209652, IMG submission 184641) | Marine microbial communities from expanding oxygen minimum zones in the Saanich Inlet - ESP_74LU_5_DNA (SPAdes) (version 2) | ecosystem: Environmental > Aquatic > Marine > Intertidal zone... | reverse complement strand
TCCCCGGTGATAAAAAGCTGAAAGACGGTGACATCCTGAACATCGATGTGACGGTCATTGTGGATGGTTGGTATGGTGACACGAGCCGGATGTATGTGGCAGGCAAACTGCCCCGCAAGGCTGAACGTTTGATCCAAGTGACCCATGATGCGTTGATGTTGGGGATTGAGGCGGCAAAGCCCGGTAACACCTTTGGGGATATTGGCTACGCGATCCAAAGTTATGTGGAGGCGCAGCGTATGTCTGTGGTTCGTGACTTTTGTGGGCACGGCCTTGGACGCGTGTTTCACGCCCCGCCCAATGTGCTGCACTATGGCCGTGAAGGGCGCGGTGCTGTGCTTGAAGAAGGGATGTTTTTCACCATTGAGCCGATGGTGAACTTAGGCCGCCCCGAGACTAAAGTGCTTGCTGATGATTGGACCGCCGTGACGCGGGATAAATCGTTGTCAGCGCAGTTTGAACATTCAATCGGGATCACGGCGGATGGCGCGGATATCTTCACGCAAAGCCCAAAATCGCTCTTCCACCCAACCTATAGCTAAGGTGCGTCCAAGAGCGTAATCCACGTTACGCCGAATTGGCGTTGGTCGCGAAGCTTGAACCCATCAGGCGGCGCAATGGGGCAGTTGTCTTCACATACGATGAGCGCGTCTTCTTCAATATGTGCCGCGATGTGCCGCAAAGTTTTCCCCACAAGATCTTTGCCGTAGGGCGGGTCTAAAAAGACCAGTGACGCTTCAAAGCCAGCGGGTAAAATGACACGCGTTGCATCTTGGCTGATCACTTTGGCGGCCGCCTCACAGCGTTCAATATTTTGGGACAAAAGCTTTTGGGCAGCGCGCCCGTCATCCACGAACAGACACTCTTTCGCGCCGCGCGACAGCGCCTCAAGACCAAGGGCGCCAGTGCCTGCGAACAGATCTAGCACGATGTGGTTTTCAAAATCGATGTGGTTGTTCAAGATATTGAACAACGTCTCGCGAACGCGGTCGGTAGTTGGCCTAAGATGCTTGGCGGCGTCCCCTTTGCCAACTTCAGCCAAGCGAATGCCACGGTTTTTACCGCCGATAATCCTCATGCGCGCAGCAGGTCTTTCAACTCTGTTTCAGGATTACGTACGACATCAGCGGCCGGTGATTTGCCGGCCTCAATCAATCTTTTGGCGACCATGAACGCCCGCGGGTCATTCATGGCGTCAACGGCCAAGAGCGTGTCTCCTGCATAGTACCAGTGGCTGAGGCCGCCGTCTGTATCGCGGACAGCGATCTGGTCAAAGCCGGTGTTCAGACCTGCAATCTGTAGTTTAATGTCGTATTGATCGGACCAAAACCATGGCTTTGGATCATAGATTTTCTGCGCGCCTAGAATATTTTCAGCAACCAATTCTGCCTGATCAATGGCGTTTTGAACGCTTTCAAGGCGCATCTGCGCATCTCGCCATGGAAAACTTGCGCAATCACCTGCGGCCCAGATGTTGGGCACAGAAGTCTGGCCAAATGTGTCCGTCCAAATGCCGTTCTCAATTTTGAGGCCTGCGTCTTTTGCCAGGCTCTCAGCGGGTGCAATACCAACGCCTACGATGACAAAATCCACATCCAAGGTGCTTCCGTCCGTCAGCTTAGCGCCGCTCACGTGCCCCTCGCCAATCAGATGATCAAGGCCCACACCTTCGCGCAAATCCACACCGTTTTCTTTGTGTAGCGCGCGGAAATAAGCAGATGTTTCGGCGCAGGCGACACGCTGCAAAATACGTTCGTTCATTTCGACTAGCGTAATCTGAAGCCCCTTTTTCGCGGCGACTGCAGCGGCTTCAAGCCCAATGTAGCCTCCACCAACGATCAACACATGACCGCCTTTATTGATGGGACCGGCCATCGCGTCCACGTCCGCCAGATCACGCACTGTGAATACCCCATCAAGCGCACCGCCGATTTGCGCGGGAAGTTTGCGCGGGGTTGAACCTGTTGCAAAGACCAATTGGTCGTAGGCAATCACTTCGCCTGCCAAATGGACTTCGCGGCTTGCGGTATCAATCCGCTCAACACGTGCATTGAGGCGCAGCGTGATGTTTTGCTCGTTATAGTAATCAGCGGGCCGCAGGTAGAGACGCTCTTGGGTCATGTCGCCAAGCAGGTAAGCTTTTGAAAGCGGGGGTCTTTGATATGGGGGCACGGGTTCTTCGCCAATCAGGGTGACTTGGCCTTCAAATTTCAGCATCCGCAATTTGGCAACCAGTGACGCGCCTGCCTGTCCTGCGCCAATTACAACGATATGTTCCATTTCTTTTGCGCCCCCGCTGGCCGAACCATTCTTTGCGGCTATAGTTAAGCCAGTTATATCAATCAATGAAGCGAGATAATTCATGACCATTTCAGTTGGCGATACCCTTCCCGAAGCCACGTTTGTTCGTTTGGGTGAAAACGGCCCAGAAGAGGTGACAACAGCTACCCTGACAGCATGTCGCAAAGTTGTCTTTTTCGCGGTGCCCGGCGCCTACACGCCGACGTGCCACTCTGCGCACGTGCCCAGCTTTATCCGTACAAAAGCGCAATTTGATGCAAAAGGCGTTGATGAAATCATCTGTGTGTCCGTAAACGACCCATTCGTGATGAAGGCGTGGGGCGAGACAACGGGTGCCGCTGATGCAGGCCTTACAATGTTGTCTGATGCAGAATCAACTTTCACCAAGGCATTGGGAATGGATTTTGATGCCCCACCCGCAGGCCTTTTGGCGCGCTCAAAGCGCTACGCGATGCTGGTGGAAGATGGTAAAGTTGTCATCCTGAACGCTGAAGCCTCGCCCGGTGAATGTGAAATTTCTGCAGGCGAAGGCTTGCTGGATTCGATGGCTTAATCGCTGACGTTGACGATGGTGCGGGTTGGGAACGGAATATCGATCTTGCCCGCATCAAGCGCTTCTTTTACAGCGCGTTTCATATCTGCTTGGTAGGCGAAGTATTCATCAGCCGAGCACCAGACGCGGACCAAAAAGTCTACGCTGCTGTCCCCAAGATTGTTTACCTGAATGAACGGCTCTGGATCGCGGAATGAACGTGGATCGGCCATGATTGTATCGGTGATGATCCGCTGCGCATCCGCCAGATTTGCGCCGTACCCCACGCCAAATGTCCACTCTGCCCGACGTGTGTTGTTGGCCGAGTAGTTGTGGATGGTGTTTCCCCACACTTCTGCGTTGGGAATGATGACTTTGACATTGCTCATGTCAGCCAGCTCAATGAAGTTGAGGTTGATCGCCTTGATCGTACCCATGACGTTGTTGACCGCAACGAAATCGCCAAGTTTGACGGGCCGAAAAAAGATAATCATCACGCCAGCGGCCACATTGGACAGTGTGCCTTGAAGCGCCAGACCAATCGCCAGACCGGCTGCACCAACAACCGCAACAATTGACGTGGTTTGAATGCCCACGGTGTTGAGTAAAAACAGCAGTGTGAAGCCCAGAATGACATAGCGGGCAATGTTACTCAGGAAATCGAACAAGGTCGCATCAAGGCGCGCGTGGACTTCAGACAGGCGTTTGATCCGCTTTTGCGCCGCCCCTGAAATCATGAAGCCGAGCACAAGGATGACGACCGCTGACACGGTTGTGCCAAGGACCGAGACAAGGAAATCAAGCGTAAGGTAATCGGCGACTGAATTGCCGTTATAGATTTCGGTCTGCAAAATTTTCGTCAGGTATTCCATTTTAGCCTTTCGCGAGCGCATCCATTTTCTGCGCCAGTTTGACGTCTAGGTCGGACAGCCCGTTTATGTCGTGGGTCGTTAAAGTAACATCAACGGTTTTGTACACATTTGACCATTCAGGGTGATGGTTCAACTTCTCGGCCCAGATAGCGGTTTTCGTCATGAACGCAAAGGCCTCAACGAAGTTCGCGAACTGAAACGATTTACTCACCGCATCGCGTGTCTGATCGTGTGCCCATCCTGCGTCTTGTAGGGTTTGCAAGTCTTCGCGTGAAATTGGGGTGCTCATTCTTGCTCCTCGTGCTGGGATTTCTTGAACGGCCCGTAGGCGGTCATGATTTCAATCTCATCATCGACTGCGGCACGCTCGGCTTGAAGATAATCAGCGATTGCTGTGCTGAAACTTTCATCGGCAATCCAGTGCAGGCTGTTGGTAGTGACAGGCATGTAGCCGCGCGCCAGTTTGTGCGATCCCTGCGCGCCTGCCTCAACGCGGCTCAGGCCGTGTTTGATCGCATAATCGATCGCTTGATAATAGCAGACTTCAAAATGCAGACAGGGGTGGTCTTCAATACAGCCCCAGTACCGGCCATAAAGAACATCGCGTCCGATAAAGTTAAGCGCACCGGCAACGTATTGGCCATCACGTTCCGCAAGTACCAAAAGCATGTCATCGCGCAGATGCTGTTGGGCATGATCGAAAAATGCGCGGGTCAGGTAGGGCGTGCCCCATTTGCGCGCACCCGTGTCTTGGTAGAAAATCCAAAAGGCGTCCCAATGCTCTGGTTGGATTTGATCCCCTGTTAGACAATGGATTTCACCGCCAAAGCTTTGGGCTTTCTCGCGTTCTTTGCGAATGTTTTTGCGCTTGCGGCTTGAGAGGCTGTTGAGAAAACCGTCAAAGTCCGCGTAGCCGTTGTTGAGCCAATGAAATTGTTGGCTTGAGCGCTCCAAAAGCCCCAACTCTGCGCCGAAAGCGCGCTCATCATCTGTGCAAAATGTAATGTGCAGGCTGCTGAAACTGTTACTTCCCGCCACCTGCACAGCGCCCTGCATTAGGGCCGAGCGTGCAACTTCTTCACGTCCGTCTTTAACCAAAAAACGGCGGCCTGTCGCGGGTGTATGTGGCACGGCGATCTGTAGTTTGGGATAGTATCTGCCGCCTGCGCGTTCATAGGCATGCGCCCAGTTGTGGTCGAAGATGTACTCACCTTGACTATGGGATTTGCCGTACATCGGCGCCACACCGATTGTTTCGCCGCCTTCAAGTGCGTGCAAATAATGTGGCTGCCAACCGGTGCCTGTTCCGACAGATCCGCTATCCTCAAGCGCCTTAAGAAAGCGGTAAGTCGTAAACGGATCATCGGGGCGCTTTTGGCCAGAGGTGGCGCAAGCGTCCCATTCTGCTTGGCCAATCTCGGCAATTTGGCTGACGATGCGGACTTCAATTTCTGGGGCTTTGTTCATGGTTTTGAGGTGGTGCCCGTTCAATTGGCGTCAAGCGAGGTATTGTTCAAATGTGATGTTATCGGCAATTTTTCGTGCGGTGATTTCTTGATCGGCCGATTTGACGGTCCAGCATAAAATCGCAGCACCTTTGGATTTCAGCTTAGCCACACGAGGTCGGTCCAAGTCGTCTACTTCGTGGCTAATGAAACAACATTTCGCGCGGTCATAATCAGGGATGTCACGAAGGGGCGCACAGATGCTTTCGGGCAGGCCCCATTTTTCAGGGATGAAGGAACTGGTTGTGACGCCCCGAGGGGTTTCTGGCATAAGATCGGCCATGTGCAAAACAGAATGGGGATTGAACGACATCATCGCGATTGGTCCCGAATAGCCGTGCGCGGCTTTCGCTGTTGCCCGTTCTAAAGCACCTACGTTTGGCCCCATTTGGCCGTCTTGGTCCTTCAGCTCAACCAACAGTGGAACACGTCCGTCAACCAATTCAAGAACTTCGGCAAATGTTGGGATGCCCTCATCCCCGCCGCGCAGCGTTGTTTCACCAAGTGTTTGTGCGGAATGGATGCTGATTGGTCCGTTGCCATGCGCGAGGCGGTCCAAGCCGTAGTCATGAAAAACCATGGCTTGGTTGTCGGCGCTGAGCTGTAGGTCAATCTCAATTCCGTAGCCTTTCTCGATCGCGGCACGAATAGCGGCGCGGCTGTTTTCGGGCCGCCTGTCCGTTACATCATGCAACGCACGGTGCGCTATGGGCCGATCAAGAAAGGAACGTGGCAGCGTCATTTGATCTGAAAAATGCCCTCAATTTCTACCGCTACATTGAGCGGCAGAGCGCCCGCTGAAACCGCGCTGCGTGAATGACGGCCGATGTCACCAAGTGCTTCTACCAAAAAGTCAGAGCATCCATTGATGACTTGTGGTTGTGCGGTGAAATCAGGGGTTGAGTTCACAAAGCCTGTTAATTTGACCACGCGGACAAGGCGGTCCAGATCACCGCCACAGGCCGCTTTAACCTGAGACAAAAGCGCAATTGCACAGGTGCGGGCGGCGGCAGCCCCTGCTTCGACGCTGAGGTCATCGCCAACTTTACCTGTGATCAAGCCTTCGTCATCACGGCTGATTTGGCCCGACACAAACAACATGTCGCCGACTTGAACGAATGGCACATAATTGGCTGCGGGCGCAGGTGCGTCTGCAAGGGTTACGCCAAGGTCCGTTAGTTTTTTCTCAAATTTGCTCATCTCAAAGTCCTGTTCTGGTAATCTATACGTTTGATCAAACGCTAGCCCTGCGCGCGGGCATGGGCAATTACAATTAGGGGGCTTTGCCAAAACAAAGTGCCGCGATGCTGATTAAGTTTGGATATGTGAGGCTGTCGCGCAATTATCACATTTATATGTCGGCCCCACGTCGATACTGGGAATTTCGTGGTTTTACGTTATTTGGTAAGTTCAATGAATGAGGGCGTGATATGCGGTTTGCGAAAATCCTAAAAAATACAGTTCTGCGTTGTTTTGCGCTTTGCGCAATTGGGGCGCTGGCGGCGTGTTCAGTCCCGCAAACACCTGTGGAAATTCATGACCCGTTTGAAAAAACGAACCGCAAAATCCATGGGTTTAACAAAAGCGTCGACCGCGCCCTGTTCCGTCCAGTCTCAAATGGATACGGGACGATTTTGCCACAAACCGTACGGACGGGCGTTGGTAATTTTGCAGCAAACCTTTCATTGCCTTCCCAGTTTGTGAACACGCTTTTGCAAGGCGACATTGACGGCGCTGCGCGCAATTTCTTCAGATTTGCAATGAACACGACGTTGGGGCTTGGCGGTTTGCTGGATCCGGCAACCGAGGCGGGGCTTGAGCAAGAGAGCGCAGATTTTGGTGAAACACTTGCCACATGGGGCGCCCCTGAGGGGGCTTATATTGAGTTGCCGTTGCTTGGCGCCTCAACCCAACGTGAAACGCTTGGTAAGGTGGTTGATCTGTTTACGAACCCGCTCAGCTACGATCTAGACTCGCCCGAAAATCTTGTGCCGCCTGTTGCCGGTGGTTTGGCGCGTCTCGGTGATCGCTACACATTTTCTGGTGTGATTGATCAGGTGCTTTATGAGAGCGCCGATAGTTACGCCCAAGCGCGCAGCATCTATTTGCAAAGTCGCCGTTTTGAGTTGGGCACGCCCGTCGCGAGCCCCGAAAGTACAACCGAGGATACGTATGATGACCTGTTCAACTAGTTTTTCACGCCGCACATTTGTCACAGCTGGTATTGCTGCTTTTGCGGGTGCTGCATTGTCCACGCCTGCGCTGGCATTGACCACTGCGCAGGCCGAGCGTCTTATCCAGAGCGTCGTGGCGGATATCAATAAGGTTATTAACTCGGGCCGTTCAGAAAACGCTATGATCCGCGAATTTGCGGGTATTTTTGAGCGCTACGCTGATGTCGAGCGGATCGCACGCTTTACCTTGGGCGCTGATGCACGTGCTGCATCGTCGGGTCAAATCCGTGCGTATAACAAAGCATTTGCTGGATATATCTCGCGTAAATATGGCCGCCGCTTCCGTGAGTTCATCGGTGGTGAGATCACAGTGAAATCTGCAAAATCAGTGAAAAGCTTTGTTGAGGTTCGCGCCGAGGCACTGTTAAGCGGCGAGCGTCCGTTTGATGTGACCTTCCGTGTGAACGACAACGGCCTTTTTGCAGATATGTTGATTGAGGGTATCAGCCTTGCGCGGACAGAAAAGACAGAAATCGGTGCGCTTCTGGATCGTCGCAACGGTAATCTGGATCAGCTGACGCGCGATCTTTCCTCTTTGTAGGTTGAGTGGGCTAGGTTGGACGGGCTTAATTGCCCCCTAAAAGCCCTCGCAGAACGTCGATCAAGATGTTTTCAGCAGTTGCCTCAAACCCATCGCTGTTTTGGGATGAAGGCTGCTGCGGGATGGTGCGATTAAGCTCTGAACCGCGGGGCGGGTTGCTCCATGGTGCGCCACCTGATGGCTGCATCGGCAAGGGAACAGCCGGCAGATCTTCAAGAATACGGCGCATGGTCTCATGCCAGATCTCGGCGGGTAGGCCGCTGCCTGTCACGCCACTAAGTGGTGTGTTGTCATCGTACCCCATCCAAACGCCAGCCACGTAATCACCGGAAAAACCGATGAACCACGCGTCGCGCGCGGCTTGCGTGGTGCCCGTTTTGCCCGCAATTTCCCGGCCTTCGATGCGGGCGCGGCGTCCGGTGCCTGCTTCGACTGTTTGATACATCATCCACGTGAGTTGCTGTGCGGCTTCGCGGCTGATCACGCGGTCCTCAATACCGCCAGTTTGCGTCATTAGCGGTGTGTCATCACCCAAAACGCGCAACTCGATCAAGCCGTAGGGTGTCACTGACGAGCCGCCGTTCAAAATACCCGCATAGGCGCCTGTCATTTCAATAAGCGTGCTTTCAGATGCCCCAAGCGCCAGCGCCGGACCCGCAGCAAGATCGCTTTGAATACCAAAGCCCTGCGCAATTTCGCGGACACGTTCACGGCCCAATCCTTCGGAAATGCGCACGGCAGGAATGTTGAGGGAATCTTTGAAAGCTTCGGTTAGGGTAACTTGGCCTTTGAATTCTTTGGCGTAGTTCTTGGGGCACCATTCGCCCGACCCGGGGATGTCGATGCACAGGGGCTCATCCAAAACGACGTCTTCAGGGGTGTATCCACGATCAAGTGCCGTTGCGTAGACGAACGGCTTAAAGGTTGACCCAGCTTGGCGCTTTGCTTGGGTAGCGCGGTTGAATGCGCCTGTGCCGTTTATGGCGCGTCCACCCACCATCGCGCGTACCGCGCCGTCTGCAGACATGACGACTATGGCTGCTTGCGCCTTTGAGCCTTCGCGGACTTTTTCCTCGAATATATATTGCAGCGCTTCTTCTGCGGCGGTCTGCATCCGTTGATCAAGCGTGGTACGTATGATGACGTCTTCCGTGGTAGAGCGCGTGAAGAATTCAGGCCCGCTATCCATGACCCAATCCGCAAAATATCCCCCCGATGTGCGCTTGGCCGCTTGTGAAAGCTCTGCTGGTGTTGCGCGCGCGAGCGAGGCCTCGATTGGGGTGAGGTACTTTTGCTGCTCCATTAAGCCGATCACAAGGTTCGCGCGATCTTGGCTGCGTTGCAGGTTGTTTGTGGGCGCAAGTGTTGAGGGGGCCTTTAGGAGTCCTGCCAACATGGCTGCTTCGGCTGGGTTCACCATTGCGGCGGACTTGCTGAAATAGCGCTGTGCGGCGGCTTCAAACCCGCGGCTACCTGCACCCAGATAGGCGCGGTTCAAATAGACCGTCAGAATATCATCCTTGGTGTATTTGATCTCCATGCCAAGGGCGAAGACCGCTTCTTTAACTTTGCGCCAAAGCGTGGTGCGGCGGCAATCTGCTTCGTAGGCGGTCTCTGATTTCCATTTGTTAGGATCAAAAGGCACGCCAAGGCACAACAGTTTAGCGGTTTGCTGCGTAATCGTTGAGCCGCCGTTACCAGACAGTGGACCACGCCCTTCGCGTAAGTTGATCCGCACAGCGGACGCGATTCCGCGTGGTGATACACCGACATGACGATAGAACCGCTTGTCCTCTGTGGCGACGACGGCGTTTTTGAGGTGTGCTGATACTGTGGTGGCCGTAACCATGCCGCCGAACTGATCCCCGCGCCACGCAAAGGTTCTGCCGTCACGATCTGACATGGTCACAGAACCGCGGGCGCGTCCGTCAACAAGCTGCTCCATATCGGGTAGTGTTGCAGCGTAATAACTGGCGCTCCCTACGATCAGTAAGGTGATTACTGCACCGGTGCGCCAGATGAAAGACCAGATTGTCCATAGCACCCATTTGATCAGACGCTTAAGCCAGCCAAAAAGGCCACCCTGTTTTTTGGGAGCGGCTTTAGGTTTTGATTTGCGCTTTACAGCTTTCTTGGCCGCAGGTTTTGCGGGCTTCGAATAGCGTTTGTCCGCCACAAGAGGCTTGCGGGGTTTATTTGAGGATGCCATCTGCTCTGCCCGTTTTGACGGTGTTTTCCCGATTGTATCGGGTTTTATCGGTCTTGTTTAGCTGGTGATTCTTATTTTCAGCTTTTCTAATCGCCTATTTTTTAGACAATTGCGCCTAAATGTTCAAAATTTAGGCAGTAAGTCACGCTGCGGCGCAGCAGATATCCGCCGATCTCTTGTTTGAAGGGGGCGCTAGGTGTCCGCTCAGGTCATCCAAAGAGCGCTGTCTTAGCGGTCTGAGTAGAAGATCAACAAGGGGATGCACGTGAAACTGATTATTGCAGCAATCAAACCGTTCAAGCTTGAGGAGGTCCGCGAGGCGCTGACATCCATCGGCGTGCGCGGAATGATGGTGACAGAAATTAAAGGGTTCGGATCGCAATCTGGCCACACGGAAATCTATCGTGGCGCGGAATACGCAGTGAACTTTGTACCGAAGGTAAAGCTGGAGATCGCGGTCGCGGCATCCATGGTCGATCAGGTTGTTGAAACCATCGCGACCACAGCGAAGACCGACAAAATCGGTGATGGCAAAATCTTCGTTCTGGATCTGGACAGCGCGCTGCGCGTCCGTACCGGCGAAACTAACGATGACGCGCTTTAAGGCGCCAACTAAGGGACATATGGACCGATGAAATTTATGAAATCACTCCCCCTAGCTGCAGCCGCGATTGCGCTGCCGAGCATGGGTTTTGCACAGGACGCTGCGCCGGGCTTTGACGAAATCGGCCCCTACATCATGACAACGCTGTTATTCTTGGTTGGCGGCTTTTTGGTTTTCTGGATGGCCGCTGGCTTTGCGATGCTGGAAGCGGGATTGGTACGTTCGAAAAATGTCACCACGCAGCTCACCAAAAACATCGCTCTGTTTTCACTTGCAGGCATCATGTATTGGGCCGTTGGCTTTAACCTGATGTACCCAGGTGAATGGATCATCGAGGGTTGGCTTGGTGGCTTTAGCCCCACATCACTTGAGCCAGTTGGCCTAGGTGCTGCTGATGCATCATTGGATTACGCATCTGTTGCTTCTGACTTCTTCTTCCAACTGATGTTCTGTGCGACGACTGCTTCTATCGTTTCCGGCACATTGGCCGAGCGCGTAAAACTGTGGCCCTTCTTGATCTTTGTTGTTGTCCTGACCGGCTTCATCTATCCGATCGAAGCAAGCTGGCAGTGGGGCGGCGGCTGGTTGTCCGAGATGGGTTTCTCTGACTTTGCTGGCTCAACTTTGGTGCACGCAGCTGGTGGTTTCGCTGCACTCGCAGGTGCCTTGGTTCTGGGTGCGCGGATTGGCAAATACAAAGACGGCCGTGTTGTTCCAATGCCAGGTTCTAACCTTGCACTTGCCACTTTGGGTACATTCATCCTGTGGTTGGGTTGGTTCGGCTTTAACGGCGGCTCACAGCTTGCTGCGGGTACAGTTGGTGACATCACTGACGTTGGTCGTATCTTTGCAAACACCAACATGGCAGCGTCTGCCGGTGCGGTTGCAGCCCTGTTGCTGACACAAGCTCTCTACAAAAAGCCTGACCTGACAATGGTCCTTAACGGTGCGCTTGCTGGTCTGGTGTCTATCACTGCTGGTCCGCTTGACCCAACATTGTTCGGTGCACTTTGGATTGGTGCTGTTGGCGGTGTGATCGTTGTGGTTGCTGTCCCGATGCTCGACAAGCTGAAGATTGACGACGTCGTTGGTGCCATTCCGGTTCACTTGATCGCAGGTTTCTGGGGCACAATGGTTGTGCCGGTGTACACAGCTGACACGTCATTTGTGACACAGTTCATCGGCTTTGCAGCAATCGGTATCTTCGTCTTCGTCGTAAGCTTGATTGCCTTCACATTGATGAAGGGTGTGATCGGCATCCGTGTAAGCGAAGAAGCAGAAATCAACGGCTTGGACGTGACCGAGTTGGGGATGGAAGCATACCCTGAGTTCTCGAAAGGCTAACACCTTCCCGTTGGTATTTTCGAAAAACTTGCCCCCCGCAGCAATGTGGGGGGCCTTTTCTATTTAAACGCCTGCTTTAACCAACGCGCGTGCAAGAACAGGGACGGTTGACGCGCTTAGTCCGGCAATATTCACGCGGCTGTCGCCAACCATGTAAATGCCGTGATCTTGGCGCAGCTTTTCGACTTGCTCTGGCGTGGCACCAATACGGCTGAACATCCCGCGGTGCGTTGCGATGAAATCAAACCGGTCCGAGTTAGTCAGACGTTTCATCTCATCAGCCAACTGCTGCCGTAAGCCGAGCATATTGAGGCGGACCTCTTCAAGTTCACTTGCCCATTCTGCGCGCAGCGTTTCGTCCTGCAAAATCATCGTCACCAGCCGTGCGCCATGATCCGGTGGAAAGCTAAAGTTCTGACGGTTCAAAAACGCAAGCGTGCCCTGAGCCGTTTCTTTCACTGCGGCGTCTTGGCTGATGGCCATCAGCACACCTGTCCGCTCGCGGTAGATGCCAAAGTTCTTTGAACAGCTTGCAGCAATCAGGGTTTGCGGCATCTGTTGAACCACTGTGCGGGTCGCAGCGGCGTCTTCTTCAAGCCCGTCACCAAAGCCCTGATATGCGATATCGATAAACGGGATCAGCCCATGATCTTGCATCAAATCAATAACGCGCTGCCACTCAGGAGCAGTCAGGTTCGCACCGGTCGGGTTGTGGCAGCACCCATGCAGCAGAACAACGTCACCGGCTTTTGCACCTGTTAAATCGGCAAGCATGCCCTCAATGTCTGTTCCGCGTGTTTGCGCATCAAAGTAGCGGTACTCTTTGGTGGGTATACCGAGGTAGCTTAGAATAGAGGGGTGGTTTGGCCACGTGGGGTTTGAAATCCAGACCGTCGCATCGGGGTTCGCATGGCGGATTAGCTCAAAGCCCTGACGGATGGCGCCCGTACCACCTGGGGTGGCGGCGGCCGCTACCTGATCAAGGTTTGTGCTATTTCCCAAAACCAAACGGGCCATAGCCGTGTTGAACCCTGGATCACCGGCAAGTCCAACGTATGTTTTGGTGTCTTGCTCCTCCCACAGGCGGTGCTCGGCTGATTTAATGGCCCGCATGATGGGGGTGTGTCCCGTGGCGTCCTTATAAACCCCTACACCAAGATCAATTTTGGTGTCGCGTGGATCAGCGCGGTATGCCGCCATGAGTGCGAGGATTTTGTCGCCCGCTTGGGGCTGGAGGTTCTCAAGCATCTGCCGGTCCTGTTGCAATTGGAAGATCGCCGTACATGCCCCACTCTGACCAGCTGCCATCATAAACGGCGGCGTCGGTTTTGCCGATTTGGTACAGAGCAAGCGCAAGAACACACGCAGTCACACCGGAGCCACACGTGGTAATAATCGGCTTGGACAAATCTGCGCCAGCGGCGTCAAAAATCGCCTGAAGCTCGGCTTTGGGTTTCATAGTTTTGTCATCGTTCAGAAGGGTCGAGAACGGCACATTTTGCGAATTGGGAATGTGGCCTGCGCGCATGCCTTCACGGGGTTCTGGGGCTGTGCCCTCAAACCGCGGTGCGGGACGCGCGTCGATGATTGTGTGATCTTCCAGCTTGGCCGCGCGGGCAACTTGGGTGACGTCCTTAATGAGGTGGTCTTGGCGTTTCACGATCATGTGGCGGTCACGAATTGTCGCGGGCTTGGCGTCAACGGGGCGACCCTCTGCTTGCCATTTAGGCAGCCCGCCATCCAATACAGCGACGTTTTCAAAACCCATCAGGCGGAAGGTCCACCAAACACGTGCTGCGCTAAACAGGCCCGCGCCATCATAGACCACCACCTGATGTCCGTCACCTACGCCAATCGCGCGCATGCGGGACATAAATTTCTCAACCGGTGGTACGGTGTGCGGCAGTGCCGAACGCAGATCAGCGACTTCATCAATATCAAAGAACCGTGCGCCTTTGATATGTGCTGCGTCAAATTCGGCCCGTGGGTCACGACCCGCGTCAGGCAGATACCAAGATGCATCCAGAATGCGCAGATCAGGGTCCTTGATGTGCTCGGCGAGCCAATCAGTGGACACAAGTGATTTTATATCATTTTCCATGAGGTCAGCTTTCCAGATGTTGCGGGGCACAGGTAGTCTGCGCAGCGACATAACGCAAGAATGCGCCAAGTAAACTGTAAATTCTCAAACGGTAAGTTACTGGCTGCCTTGCTTCAAAAGGCGTTGTTTCTGACGCCCCCAATCGCGCTTGGCAGAGGTATCACGCTTGTCGTGGTTCTTCTTACCTTTGGCGAGGCCGATCTTCATTTTGACCAGCCCTTTGTGATTGAAATAAACGACCAGCGGCACAATCGTCATGCCCTTACGGCTTACATCTTGCCACAACCGAGCAATTTCTTTGCGCGATGCCAGAAGCTTGCGACGGCGACGCTCAATGTGGCCCCAAGTTTTTGCTTGGGCATAAAGGCTGATGTAGGAGTTCACGATCCACATCTCGCCGTCTTCGACAGTCACATAGCTTTCGGCAATGTTGGCCGACCCCGTACGAAGAGACTTTACCTCGGACCCCATCAACATCATGCCAACTTCAAGATCGCTCTCGATAGCATAATCAAACCGCGCGCGGCGGTTCTCGGCGATAACTTTATAATTGGGGTCTGTCTTTGGTTTGGCCATGGGGCAGACCTAAGCGCAGCAATGCCGCTTGGCAAGGTTCGTCGTGGCGCGGGGCCTCATTCATCATCAAGTAAAATACGGGCTGCGTTGCCTTGGGCATCATCAAATTGATCAGACTTCACGGCCCATAAAAAAGCAGCAAGGCCGAACCCACCTAAGATTAGGGAAATCGGAATGAGGACAACTAATACGTTCATTTGACGGACCTCATGCGTTGCGAATTAAGCAAAACTGTAATGGAAGAAATTGACATTGCCAGCGCCGCTGCAAGAGGGGTCGCCGCTCCTGCAAGCGCGATGGGGATTGCGATCATGTTGTAGGCCGCCGCAATTGCGAAGTTCTGTTTGGATAGGTCTTGGGTCGCCTTGGCAACGCGCAAAACCATGGGCAGTGCGGTAAAGTTGTCTTTCAAAATGACCACATCAGATGCGCTGCGGGATGCCTCAAGCGCCAAGGCCGGCGCGATTGATGCATGTGCTGACGCCAATGCGGCGGTGTCATTCAGCCCGTCACCCACCATGAGAACACGTTTGCCCTCCGCCTCTAGCGCGCTGATGCGCTCAAGCTTATCAGTGGGACGCGCGTTTGCAGTGATCTTTAGTCCGATCCGTTTAGCAAAGCTTTGCGCAGGCTCGGTCGCGTCGCCTGTGACAACTTCTGCAGGTAAGCACAATTCCGATAGGGCCTCACGCACACCGGTGCGAAGGGTTTCGGGTGCTTCAAACTGAATTGGGCTTGCGTCACCGATGCGCATGCCCAATCCCGAAAATGACGCACCAAGCCATTGACCCCGTCCAAGTTGAACCTCCTGACCAAGATACCGCCCCTGAACACCTTGGCCGACAACTTCTGTGATATCCTCCAACGGGGCGGGCGATTGCGTTTGCAATTGCTCAACCAATGCACGCGACATTGGGTGGTGCGAGACTTGTGCCAACCCAAGCGCCACCGCGCGCTCTGTCTTTGTAAGATTTTCTGGCACGTGGACGGCAGGTTTCGTCAAAGTCCCTGTTTTGTCGAACACAACGTAATTCACCTCGGCCAGTCGTTCGAGGGCAGTGGCGTGTTTGACCAGAAAGCCCGCGTTGAAGAGCCTGCTGATGGCGGCAGTTGTGACTGCTGGAACTGCTAAACCAAGGGCGCAGGGGCAGGTAATGATCAGCACCGCAATCGCGATATTGAGGGCATGACGTACGTCGCCGCCGATTACCCACCATGCTAAAAACGCGACCAATGCCAACAAATGAACGGCCGGTGCATAGATCGCGGCTGCACGGTCGGCCAGCGCGGTATAGCCGTTGCGCCCGCTCTCTGCCAATTCCACCAGTTCTGCCATCCGGCGCAGAGTTGTGTCTTCACCAACGGCAGTTGCGCGAATTTGCAGCGGTCCTGCAAGGTTCACTTCACCTGCTTGAATCTCTGATCCTTGGTTCAAGTGCACGGCCGCACTTTCGCCTGTCAGAAACGACCGATCCATCAATGCAGCTTCGCTCAACAGAACGCCGTCTACTGGGACGCGGGTGCCTGCGGGGACAGCGATAATGTCATCAACGGCCACTTCTGACAGTTGGACCGTCTGCGCAACACCGTTCCGAATACGGTCAGCCGTATGGCTTTCAAGCGCAGTCAGTTCTTTGGCCGCAGAACGTGCTGCAGAGCGGGTCTGATGGTCAAGATAACGACCAATTAGCAAAAAGAAGGTCAGTGACACAGCTGCATCAAAGTAGGCGTGTTCCCCGCCATTCAAGGTTTCAAACAGCGACATTCCAGCAGCCAGTATGATGGCCAGAGAGATTGGCACGTCCATGTTCAAACCACCTTTACGCAATGCACTCAGAGCATTTTGAAAGAACGGTTGGGCGGAATAGGCCACGGTTGGCAAGGCGATCGCAGCCGAGATCAGGTGGAAGAAATCGCGCGTTGCGTCAGAAGCACCGGACCAGACAGCCACGGACAAGAGCATCACGTTCATCATGGCAAAGCCCGCGACGGCCATACGGATTAACAGGTTGCGGCCTGCTTTGTCCGTGGTGTTTGCAAGTGTCGCAGCATCCAGAGGATATATCTCAAACCCGAGCGATTTTACGGCGGATATGATGGCGTCTGATTGTACCGGACCAGTTATTGTAAGGCGCTTTAGAGACAGATTTACACGAACGGACTGCACGCCGTTTTGGCTGGCCAGTCCGCGTTCAATCTTTCCGATACAGGCGGTACAGTGAATTGTTGGCAACGAAAATTGCATCGCATCAGGTGCATTGCTTGCCGCAAATTCTGCGGGACCCGTTGCGCCGATGCAGGCAGGGCAGGCGGCTGTCATTTCGGGGTCTCTACGATGATGCGTTGTTGAAATAGGGTGCCGTCTTCTGCGCGGGCCTTCAGGCGCAAGTTCCAGTTACCCGCACCCGCCACCACTTTGGCGCGAAAGGACGTGCCGTCGTGCACGAACTGCGGCGTTTGATCTGCTGCAACAGATGTGGCGCGGCCAAAGATAGCTTGTTCAATATGCGGTGCGATGGGATTGCCGTCTTGCACAATGGTCAAGATTAACTCGTCGTTTTGTACTTTGGCAGCGACAGACCAGCCTAAAGCAAGTTGCGCTGCCCTGTCTTGGTTGAAGGACTGACTGGCAACGTAAGAGTTTTTCACCTCAAGACCTGGGAACGTGCGCACTGCGTTGAACGCCAGCGTCAGGTTGACGGAGATGATAATCCCGAAGGCCGTGGCGAAAACGGCAAAGACGTGCCAGCCCTTGATTGTGAAGGCCGTGGGTGTGTTTTGGCATACTTGGGTCATTGTGAAACCTTTCCGTTAAACGTGGTGTCGCGGTAGGCGCGTTCGGTGCTTGAGATGTCCTCGACCCAGATGCGGACGGGCGTGTTTGCGGCACGTGCGGCAGGGTCCGTGGCGCGCGCAGTCAGGTAGACACGCTTCAGCTGTGTGGCATTGGCGGGCACATCAAAAGTCAGGCGACCATCAGTCCCGTCAACGTCAATACGTAGAATTTCATCGCTCGAAAGGCTTAGGTGAAACTGGCGCGGCTCACCTAATTTGTTGCGCAGGCGCACTTCGTAAACGTTGCGGATAGCCCCATCAGACTGAACGATGAATATCGGATTACGCACGGGGCTGACGGTTAATTCAATGTTTGTGCGCACGAACAAAGCGTACACAAGACCCACACCAATCAGAGACCAAAGCGCCGTATAGAGTATGGTTCTGGGGCGAAATACGTGCTTCCAAATTGCTTTGGGGGGATTGCCTGCGCGCTCTGCTGTTTCATCTGACAGAGCCAGATAATCAATTAATCCGCGCGGCTTTCCGATTTTGTCCATGATGTCATCACAAGCATCGATACACAGCCCGCAGGTGATACATTCCATTTGTTGGCCGTCGCGAATATCAATTCCCATGGGACAAACATTGACGCAGGCCATGCAATCAATGCAGTCTCCGGCGCCTTGGACGCGCTGTTTGCCGCGCGGCTCACCACGCCAATCGCGGTAGCCGATTGTTAGGGTGTCGGGGTCCATCATTGCGGCTTGAATGCGCGGCCAAGGGCACATGTAGATGCAGACTTGCTCGCGCATGAAACCGCCAAAAACAAACGTTGTGGCAGTCAGGACCGCGATCGTCCCATAAGCAACAGGATGTGCGGAAAGCGTTGCAAGCTGGTTCAGCAGGGTCGGCGCATCGGCAAAATAGAACACCCATGCGCCACCTGTTGCCACTGCGATCAGAAGCCAGACAATCCATTTGGTGATGCGCAGACGCCATTTTTTCAGTGTCCACTTAGCATTATAGAGCCTAACGCGGGCATTTCTGTCGCCCTCAATCCAGCGCTCTACCAGAATGAACAGGTCGGTCCACACGGTTTGTGGGCAGGTGTAGCCGCACCATACGCGTCCAAGCGCCGAGGTGAACAAAAACAACCCCAGACCGGCCATGATGAGTAGCCCTGCTACAAAGTAAAACTCGTGTGACCAAATCTCGATCCAAAAGAAGTAAAACCGCCGGTGTGCCATGTCGATAAGCACTGCTTGGTCCGGTAGGCTTGGCCCGCGGTCCCAGCGTATCCACGGCGTCAGGTAGTAGATCCCCAAAGTGACGGCCATGATCCACCACTTAAGGTTTCGGAATTTGCCTGACACGCGCCGGGGAAAAACCGGTTCTTGGGCGGCATAAAGGGGAGGGTTTTCTGACATGTGTTTGTTCCTGTTCGCAGGATGAACATAGACGCTGAAGGGGTGAGCTGACCTTGATCTGGGTCAAACATATGCAAAATTGTGAGGGTAAAGGATGTGCCCCGAAGCGGCAGCGTTTTGCGAACAGGGCCGCTTCGGGGTGTGAAAGAGGCCATCGGGAGGAGGCCTCTTTCTATCCGTCTTATTCGCCGCCGCCGAGGGCGTGGACATAGACAGAAACTGCGCGCACATCGGCCTCAGACAGACGTTGCCCCCATGCGGGCATCTGACCAAAACGTGCGTTGCGAACCGAGTGTTCAAGGGCGCTGCGATCACCGCCGTAAAGCCAAATTGCATCAGCCAGATTTGGTGCGCCAATGTCGCGATTGCCTAGTGCTGCTTCTCCGTGGCAAGCCGAGCAGTTCTCTTCAAAGATCGCTGCTCCCTGATCTGTAATGCTGGCATCGTGATCCGGGGATGAGAGGCTGATCACATGCTCAACGACTGCTGCAATTTCAGCGTCCTCGAGGATTTCATCAAAGGCGGGCATCTCAGACCAGCGCGCATCGTCATCCGTTTCGTTTCGAATACCGTGGGCAACTGTTGCCGCGATGTTTGTGATGTCGCCGCCCCAGAGCCAGTCATCATCAAGAAGGTTCGGATAGCCAACTGCGCCCGCAGCACCCGAGCCGTGACACTGGCTACAATTGGCGCGGAAGACAGCGCCCCCCCGAGACACTGCATAGCGATGCAGGTCATCACTTGGGGGTAATGTCTCCAGATCAGCCGCAACAAGTTGAGCCACAAGGTCTTCGTTCTTGGCCTCATGCTCAGCGATTTGTGTGGCGACTTCGCCGCGCGTTGAGTAGCCAAGCATGCCTTCGGTCGCGCCGCTGATCATGGGCCACGCGGGATAGGCGATGGTATATGCAATGCCCCAGATAATAGTGGCATAAAGGGTCCAGAGCCACCAACGCGGTAGCGGGTTGTTCAGTTCTGAAATCCCGTCCCAGCTGTGACCCGTTGTCTCAACGCCGGTCGCATCATCTACTTTTTTATCAGACATCGAATTGTCCTTTCGCGTTCAAAGCAGCGGCGTTGCATTTGCACGTTGCACATGTCCCAGAGCAGGTTTTGGCGCTGTCATCGTTGCGAAACGGGATCATGCTTGCCTCTGTGCGGGCGCTGCGTTGGCTTGGCAGAAATGCCCAGATGCCTGTCCCGATAAAGAAGACAAACATGGCCAAAAGAACCCAGCTGTCAGCAATTTGGCGGAGCAGTGAATAGGTATCCATTGTGGACCTCCTTTGATTAGCGGCTTGCGTCGGGGGTGAATGTTGAGAAGTCGACCATGGTGCCCAAGACTTGGAGATATGCGATGAGGGCATCCATTTCGGTCAACTCTGGCTGGCCATCAAAGTTTGACACCACGACACCGGGATAGCGATCTTCTAGGCCGTCATAGTCACTGTCGGGGTCAGCTTGATTGCGCAGATCAACAACTGCCGCCTCAATTTGCTGATCCGAGTAGGGAACCCCCACAAACCGGTGGGTCCGTAAGGTTGCCTCGGTCTGGTTTGTTTGAAGATCAGCCGACGCCAAGAAGGCGTATTTCGGCATGATGCTTTCGGGAACAACGGATTGCGGGTCTTTGAGGTGATCCACATGCCAAGCATCTGAGTATCTACCACCAACGCGTGCCAGATCAGGACCAGTGCGTTTTGATCCCCACTGAAACGGGTGATCGTATTGCGATTCGGCGGCCAGTGAATAATGCCCATAGCGTTCGACTTCATCGCGCATCGGACGGATCATTTGGCTGTGGCAGGTATAGCACCCCTCGCGGATATAGATGTCCCGACCCGCCAGTTCGAGCGGGGTATAGGGGCGCACGCCTTCTACATCCTCAATTGTGTTTTCTAGCCAAAAGAGCGGTGCAATCTCGACCATGCCACCAACAGTCACCACCAAAAGAGATGCTGTCAAAAGCAGGGTTGGAGAACGCTCGAGAATTGCGTGTTTATCAAGAAAAGCCATTGAACGACCTCCTTATTCTGCAGGTGAAAGATTGAGTGCGCCGGGGACATTGGCCACGGCGGGTTTCGCCCCGCGGATGGTCATCCACATGTTCCAGACCATGACCAATGCGCCGGCCAGGAACAGAACCCCGCCCAAACCACGAACCACATACATCGGGAACTTCGCGCTTACGGTGTCTGCAAAGGAATTCACGAGGAACCCTTGGTCATCGACCTCGCGCCACATCAGGCCTTCCATGATGCCAGTGACCCACATTGACGCGGCATAAAGAACGATACCCAACGTGGCCAACCAGAAGTGCCAGCTGATCGCGCTGACGGAATACATCTGCTGACGGCCCCAAAGTTTTGGAGTGAGAAAGTAGATGCAGGCAAAAGTGATCATGCCGTTCCAGCCAAGTGCGCCAGAGTGAACGTGACCGATTGTCCAGTCTGTGTAATGTGAGAGCGAGTTCACGGCGCGGATCGACATCATCGGTCCTTCGAATGTGGACATGCCGTAAAAGCCCAGTGACAGCACAAACATACGCAGAATTGGATCAGTACGAAGTTTGTCCCACGCCCCTTGAAGCGTCATCAGACCATTAATCATGCCGCCCCATGAGGGCATCCAAAGGATGATCGAGAACACCATACCCAAGGTTGATGCCCAGTCTGGCAACGCGGTGTAGTGCAGGTGGTGCGGGCCCGCCCAGATGTACAAAAAGATCAGTGCCCAGAAGTGAATGATAGAAAGCTTATAGCTGTAAACCGGCCGGCCTGCTTGTTTGGGGACGAAGTAGTACATCATGCCCAAGAAGCCCGCTGTCAGGAAGAAGCCAACGGCATTGTGGCCGTACCACCACTGGGTCATTGCGTCTTGTACGCCCGAAAAGACTTGGACGGACTTTGATCCCCAGATGCTGATAGGAACGGATAGGTTGTTGACCACGTGAAGCATTGCCACAGTGATGATGAAGCTTAGGAAAAACCAGTTGGCCACATAGATGTGCTTCTCGCGGCGTTTGAAAATTGTTCCAAGGAACACGGCCAGATACGTCAGCCAAACGATGGTCAACCAAAGGTCTACATACCATTCGGGCTCGGCGTATTCCTTACTTTGTGTACCACCCAAAAGGTAGCCGGTTGCGGCCATCACGATGAACAACTGATAGCCCCAAAAGACAAACCACGCGGTGTTGCCGCCCCAAAGCCGTGTGCCTGATGTCCGCTGCACGACATACAGCGACGTGGCGATCAGTGCGTTGCCGCCAAAGGCGAAAATTACGGCAGATGTGTGCAATGGGCGCAGACGGCCAAAGTTTGTGAACGGCTGGCCCCAGTCAAAGTTTAGGGCAGGGAAAGCAAGCTGGAAGGCGATAAACGTGCCGACCAAAAAGCCAGCAATGCCCCAAAACGCCGTGGCAATGACGCCCGCACGGATGACCCCGTCAAAATATGCGCCTTCCGGTGCAATTTTCTGTGGCTCGTCTGACGTGCGCAGCACCCAAACAAGCATTCCAAAAGCCACCACCATGATGATCACGGCATGCAGCTTATACGCCAGATCATAGCCGTTACTTGCCGCAACAGCGGCAATGAATGTGATGAGGCCCAAGATTATGATTTTGAAGTAATCCATGAAACGCCCTCGTAATTCCAAAGCACCTTTGTGATGCCTTTGTTCGCGAGGTCGTTTTATGAAGATGAGGCGGGGCCGGTCCTTGATCTACATCAAGAGTCTCCGCAATCTTTGGAATATGTTTAAAAAATAATTCCGCCGTCAGAGTCGTCGCCAGTTGCCTCGTGCAAGGCGGATAGATCCTCGACCACAAGGTGTTTGCGGTCATTAAAGCTGAGAACGCCGTCTTTCTTGAGACTGTTTAGTTGACGGCTGACTGTCTCAAGAGTGAGGCCAAGAAAGTTCGCAATTTGGTCACGCGTCATGGGCAGCGATACACTGGCTGTGCCGTTGTCTTCGGGAAGCTGTGAGCGGCGGACAAGCATCTCAACAAAAGTTGCGATTTTTTCACGGGCGGTTTTGCGACCCAACAAAAGCATCCAATCGCGGGCAACGTCCAGCTCATCAAGTGCCAGTTCCATCAGGCGTTGTGCTACATGAGGCGTTGTCTCGACCAGTTGCTCAAACGGCTCTTTGTTGAAGCAACACAAAGTGACATCTGTTGTCGCTGTGACATCAAATTCAATCTCGTCGCGTCCGGGTCTGCCAATGAAATCCGACGCCAGCAAAAGACCCACCATTTGGGTGCGACCGTCTTCTAATGTCTTTGAAAGAGATGCGACGCCTTGCACCAGAGATGCAACATACTCAAGCTTCTCACCGCGCCACAAAATAGTCTCACCCGCTTTGAAAGTGCGGTAGGATTTCATGCCTTCAAGCGTCAAAAGCTCATCCGTATCGCATTTTGCACATACGGCGCGATGGCGGATCGGGCATTCACTACATCTTACTGCGTTATCGACAGAAAACTTCATTACGGTTGATCTATATCAAGGACTGTTGGCTGACGGTATTTAATACCAAAACACATGGAAAAGATAGCACTTCTCAATAAATATGGGCTGTTTGACGCGAAAGTTCCGCGCTACACAAGTTACCCCCCGGCCAATCATTTTGAAAACGGCGTTGGGCCTCGGCATCAAGACAGTTGGTTGCGCGCAGTTCCAGATGGGGCGGAAATTTCTGTTTATGTCCACATCCCATTCTGCAAAAGGCTGTGTTGGTTTTGTGCATGCCGAACCCAAGGGACAAAAACGCTGCGCCCCGTTGATGCCTATGTAGAGGTGCTGAAAGCCGAGATCACGAAGGTGCGCTCAAAGTTACCGAAGGGTGTGAAGATGGCACGTCTTCACCTAGGGGGCGGGACGCCAACTATCCTGTCTGCAGACACTATGCGCGATTTGCTTAGCAGTATTTTTGGCGCGTTTGAGCGTACGGAGACGCATGAGTTTTCCGTGGAAATTGATCCTACCGAGGCATCAACTGAATTGCTGGATACGCTGGTCGAATTCGGCCTTAACCGGGCCAGTATCGGCGTGCAGGACTTTGCCGAGCACGTACAAGACGCCATTGGCCGGCCCCAGACTTTTGAAAAAACGGCCCGTGTGGTGACACATCTGCGGGCTGCGGGCGTGCCGAGCATCAACATGGACTTGCTCTATGGATTGCCCACACAAACGCATCAGAGCTTTCATGCGACGATCAACCAAGTTTTGAAAATGCGTCCCGATAGGCTGGCTATTTATGGCTATGCGCATGTGCCTTGGATGTCGAAGCGGCAAGTGATGATCAATGAAGCAGATTTGCCAAAGCCAATTACCCGCTTTAAGCTGGCCGAGCTTGCACAGCGCCGTTTTGTTGATGCGGGCTACGGTATGATTGGAATTGATCACTTTGCCCTTGCGACCGATAGCCTTTTTGACGCCGACGCGCGCGGTAAGCTTCGCCGTAACTTTCAGGGCTACACAGATGATACTGCGGACACTTTGATCGGGTTTGGCGCTTCAGCCATTTCGAAATTTCGCGAGGGCTTCATTCAAAACGCGCCGTCAACTTCTGCCTACCAAGAGAGAATAGCTGACACCGGCTTTGCTGGTCACAAAGGCTACGTGATGTCTGACCATGATCTGCTGGTCGCGCAAATGGTTGAGGACCTAATGTGCCGTTTTGCGATTGATGATAAAAAGCTGATGGCTGCTTTTCCGGATCAAGCGACAGTGATCCGTCAAACGGTTGTCAGCCTGATGAACGAATTTCAGGACCTGCTGTTCATTGGTAAGGAGGGCTTGATGTTGCGGCATCAGGCATATGCGTTGGTCCGTATCATCGCCAAACGAATTGATGATTTTACGTCTGTCGGCGAAAGCCATTCCGCCGCCGTTTGAATGCGGAACCTGGTCAAAATAAAAAGGCCGCCTCCAAAACTGGAAGCGGCCCTTTCAAATGTGTTGTTGGGTGAAGCTTAGAGCAGCCCTGCAAATTCCATCGCAGACTTAATGGCGTCTTTTGTCTCTTGGCTCAGTTCAACCAGTGGTGAGCGTACTTCTTCTGTGCACAGCCCCAGCAATGACATGCCGTATTTTGCGCCACAGGTGCCTGGTTCCATGAAGATCGCTTTGTGAAGCGGCATAAGCACATCAAGCTGCTCTAGAGCTGTTGCGTAATCGCCCCGCAAAGTCGCCTTCTGGAAGTCCGCGCAAAGTTTTGGTGCAACGTTTGCAGTCACCGAAATGCAGCCAACGCCGCCATGTGCGTTAAACCCAAGGGCTGTAGCGTCTTCGCCGGAAAGTTGCACAAAATCTGTACCGCACGTCATGCGGGTCAAAGGTACACGCGACAAATCACCTGTCGCATCTTTTACGCCGACAATCATCTCATGCTTGGCCAGCTCACCCATTGTTTCGGGGCTCATGTCCACAACAGAACGGCCAGGGATGTTATAAATGATGATCGGCAAACCGCAGTCCGCAGCAGCGGTGAAGTGCGCGATCAGACCGCGTTGTGTGGGCTTGTTGTAATATGGCGTCACTACCAGCGCCGCATTTGCTCCGGCGTCTTTGGCGGCTTGCACAAGGCGAACAGTTTCGGAAGTGTTATTGCTACCCGCACCTGCAATAACGGGCGCGCGACCGGCTGTGTGGTCAATGACGGTCTGCACAACCAAATCATGCTCAGAGTGGCTCAGAGTAGGCGACTCGCCTGTTGTGCCGACGGGTACAAACCCGTGTGTGCCGTTGTCCAAATGCCAATCAACCAGCTTTTTCAGCGCGGCAAGATCCACTTGGCCGTTCTGAAACGGCGTGATGAGTGCGGGAAGAGACCCTTTGAACATAACACGCTCCTATTGGTTGAATGGCGCAGATGCGCGCCGTTGGTGTATCCCGCGTGAATGCCAAGGATGTGTGATGATGTCTAGAGGGGCTCTTGGTTTGCGCGCTTTGACCGGAAGATTGTGAACAGCCCTGCGCCCACAATAATGATGCTACCGATCACAACGTTCATCTCGAGAACCTCACCGAAAATGGTGATACCGATGCCTGTGACGAAGACCATGTGCAAAAAGTTAAACGGGGCCAGCGCACTAGCTTCGGCCAATGTGTAGGCCTTGATCAAGAGTGCATGCCCAACAAGGCTGGTCAGGCTTAATGTGCCCATCCAAAGCATATCACTTGGGGACATTGGCTCAATGAACCAAATTCCAATTGCTGTCGTAATTAATGCCCCAAAAACGCCTGTGTAGAAGATACTGGTCTCGGCACTGTCTTGTCTGGCGACAAGGCGGGTCAGAAGGGAATAAACGGCAAACATAACCGAAGACAAAAGAGCCAGCAGCGCCGCAGGGGCAAACACACCATAGCCCGGTTGTAGGATGACAAGAATACCGATGAAGCCGACGAAAATGGCAACCCACCTGCGCCACCCGACCGCTTCGCCAAGCATTGGGCCTGACAGGGCAGCCACGATAAGCGGGAAAGCCGAAAAGATGACAATCGTCTCAATTAGACCAATGAGCGTAAACGCCAAAATCCCAACGCAAACCTCAAGCGCCAGCAATAGGCCACGGCTAATCTGTAACCAAGGCTGATTTGTTTGCGCTGCCTTTTTGATCCCGCCGCGGCGCAGGGCCAACATCAGAACAAACGCCGCAAAGACCCAGTAGCGGATCATCACCACCATCCACACGTTATAAGTGCCTGCAAGGTGCCGTGAGATGCCGTCTTGGATCGCAAAAATCGCGAGTGCTAGCACCATAATAGCGATGCCTGTGCGGGTGGTGTCGATCATCGTTTCCCCACGCTCATGTGACGTTTCCGGCCAAAGCCGCTTATCCGCTCAACAGTAAAGCCAGCGTCTGACAGCTTTTGGCGTACATGACCTGCGGCGGTGTATGTGGCGAATGTACCGCCTCGCTTTGTGTGATCGCCGACTGCGGTCATTAGATCAGCGCTCCAAAGCTCGGGGTTTTTCGCAGGGGAAAAACCGTCCAGAAACCACGCATCCGCTTGCCCTTGCCAGTTGGGAACTGTTTCACGGGCGTCGCCTTCAATGATCGTTAACTGAATGTCAGAAGGAAGCGCTTTGCCAGCCAAAAACTCCAGCAGACGTTCTGTAAGGGGGGCAAGCTCTGTAAATGGTGCAAGTGCTGCACGGGTATCTCCGGTCGACAAAGGGAATGCCTCAAAGGAAGTGAAGTGTAGCGTGCCTTTGTACGCTGATTTGCGCCATGCGTCCCATGTCGCCAGAAACGACAGACCGGTGCCAAAACCGAGTTCGGCAATCTGAAAGCCGTCAGCGAAGCGTTCGGTCAGCTGATTGCCGTCGTGAAAAACAAAGCGGGTTTCTGCAAGCCCATCTTGCAGCGAATAATATGGATCATCAAAGCGGCGCGCGATTGGCGTGCCGTCTTGCCATTCAAGATCGCCGTGCGACTGGTCCATGGGGTTACCTTAAGCTAGATGTGATAGCAGTGGCGCAGGAGCAAAGATTTGGCAACGTTTGATGTAACAGTTCGGGGTGCGGGGGTGTTCGGGCTTAGCGTGGCGTTTTGTTGTGCCAAGCGCGGCGCAAAGGTGCGTGTGATTGACCCTAACGGCGTCGCTGCGGGTGCAAGTGGCGGTGTTGTTGGTGCGCTAGCGCCCCATGCGCCGGACAAATGGAATTCCAAAAAGCAGTTTCAGTTCGAAAGCCTGCATGAGGCGGAAAGCTTTTGGCAGCTTGTTGAGAGAACGGCGGATGCGAAAACTGGCTACGCCCGCACAGGCCGCTTGCAACCCCTATTGGATGAGCGCGCAGTGCATTTGGCCCGCGAAAGGGCTGTGTCAGCGCAAGACCTTTGGGGTGATGGATATACATGGAAAGTCGTTGGAGCGGCGGGTGATTGGGTGCCACAATCACCTACTGGGCTGCTGATCCAAGATACTTTGACGGCACGCATCCATCCGCGTGCGGCGACCCAAGCGTTGGCCAAAGCGGTTGTTGCCTTAGGCGGGCAGATTGCCCTCGAAGGTCCGGATGAAGGTAAAGTTGTGTTGGCAACGGGGGTTAGTGGTCTGCAGCAAATGTCTGAGCAATTGGCCAAGCCTGTGGGTAATGGCGTGAAAGGGCAGGCCGCGGTGCTTGATTTTGATGCCTCTGACCGGCCCCAACTTTTTGCAGATGGGCTTCATATCGTGCCACATTGGAACGGTACCGTAGCGATCGGTTCCACGTCCGAGCGGCTTTATGAGCACATTGATGTGGATGATCAATTGGACGATGTGATTGCGCGTGCGAAGTCTTTGTTTCCTGTCTTGGCTGAGGCATCGGTGATTGAGCGCTGGGCTGGCTTGCGGCCCCGTGCCAAATCGCGCGCGCCTATGCTGGGGGCTTACGGTGATGTATATGTTGCCAACGGCGGGTTCAAAATTGGCTTTGGCATGGCGCCCCGGGTGGGTGAAACTATGGCCGCGCTGGTTTTGGACGGCGTTGATGAAATTCCAGATGCGTTTCGGGTGGAGGCCTCATTGTAATGCGTGTTGAAGCACTTGATCATCTTGTCCTGACGGTTGCGGATGTTGCTGCAACTGTTCGCTTTTACGAGGATGTGTTGGGCATGCAGCCCGTACGGTTTGACGCCGCGGATGGCACGTCCCGTTGGGCGCTGATGTTTGGGGTGCAAAAAATCAACTTGCACCAAGCGGGCGCGGAGTTTGCGCCCCATGCAGACAACCCCAAGTCAGGGTCAGCTGATCTGTGTTTCTTAAGCGATCAGGCGGTGTCTACATGGGTGCAATGGTTCGAAAAGCACCACGTCGAAATCGTTGATGGCCCTGTTGAGCGCACAGGCGCGCAAACCAAGTTACTATCGGTTTATGTACGTGATCCCGATGGCAACTTGATTGAGGTTTCAAACGCCATTTAGCTTGGGCGCAGCTTTGCCATTAGCTTCTCAATACCTGCTACTGTACGCTCGTTTGTTAGGTGCCCGTTTTCGTCGAACGCGTCGGAACTGTTGGCAAGCATCACCTCGGGTCCGCTGATGACGTGGGCCATGAACGGGTTCATCGCGAGGCGTAGGTTTGACTGGGCCCGCTCCCCGCCTGCGCGGCCTGCTGCTGCTGATAAAATTGCAACTGGCTTATCTTGCCATACGCTGCCCTCAGTACGGCTTACCCAGTCCAATGCGTTTTTCAAAACACCCGAGATGCCTTTGTTATACTCAGGTGTTGAAATGACCACTGCATCCGCTGCTTTGATCTGATCCGCGAGCGCCTGAACCGAGGCAGGAATGCCCTCAGCAGCCTCTAGATCACCATCATAAAGTGGCAGGTTCAAATCAGCCTCGACATAGGTGCTAGCGCCGCCAATGCGGGCAGCTTCACGAATGAGTTTACGGTTGGTGGCCTCTTTACGCAGGCTTCCAGAAATGCCGAGTACATGCATTGGCTTGTCCTTTTGTTGATACGCGTGTCAGGTAAGGCAAATCGATGACAGAGCAAGGGCAGTGATCATGCAGCATGGTGGAAAAATCTTGGCAGCGCAGCTTGCAAAGATGGGTGTTAAGCGGGTTTTCCAAGTTCCGGGCGAAAGCTTTTTGGCGGCTCTAGATGGCTTGCTTGATCACGATATTGAAGTTGTTACCTGCCGTCATGAAGGTGCTGCGGCGATGATGGCTGAGGCACATGCAAAACTAACGGGCCAAGTTGGGGTGTGCTTTGTGACCCGTGGTCCCGGTGCTTGTAATGCCTCTGCGGGAATTCATATCGCGCGCCAAGACAGCAGCCCTGTGGTGATGTTTGTCGGTCAAATTGCGCGATCCGATCGTGGGCGCGAGGCGTTTCAAGAAGTTGACTACCGCCAGATGTTTG
>Ga0209652_1000625_pt1 | contig 29927 bp, 27 predicted proteins | sample SaaInl74LU_5_DNA_FD_184641 | JGI IMG/M metagenome (GOLD analysis project Ga0209652, IMG submission 184641) | Marine microbial communities from expanding oxygen minimum zones in the Saanich Inlet - ESP_74LU_5_DNA (SPAdes) (version 2) | ecosystem: Environmental > Aquatic > Marine > Intertidal zone... | reverse complement strand
ACGAAAGCGCCGATGTTGACGTAGCTCGGCATCATGATCACCCCTTCAGCCAGAAAAGCTCCATAACGCGCAATGGCGTGAGGAACAACGCGCACTCCGAGTTCGGCATAGCCCGTTTTCAGCTCCATTTTATCGTGAAATTCGAAGGGACCAACCTCGATCGTCTCCATGTTTTGGATGGGGAAGTACATCACCACTGCTTTTTTCACCCATTCGTTCACTTGCCAGCCGTTTTCAGTAGGTTCTGCGCAACGCAAACGCCCTTTATCGATCTCTTCAATCACATTTCTGATCATGTCTTGAACGGGAGTTTGCTTCAAAAGACTGCGGTCTTCCCACGCCTTTTCGATGGTATCTTTCATGATGGAGTAGCCCATGTGTATTCAATTTTATGGAGCAAAGATACAAGAAGAAAGCAGGAAAGAATGAATTACCTTTGGAGGATGGGACGACTTCTAGCATTCGATTACGGACAAAAGCGCACGGGTTTAGCGGAAACTGACGACTTGCAGATTATTGCCACCGGTTTGGCCGGTTTGGACACGCATGAAGTGATTCCTTTTGTGAAGCGTTATTTGGAAAAGCACCAAGTGGATGCTTTTGTGGTGGGCGACCCCAGTGGATTGGGCAGCGACATCACCCACAATACCGGTCCGGCACACGATTTCGCCGCCAAACTGCAGAAAACCTTTCCCAGTGTTCCCGTTCACATGGTGGATGAAAGTTTCAGCTCTCGCGAAGCCATGCAATCCATGGTGATGGGCGGCATGAAGAAGAGCAAGCGCAGGGACAAAAAGATCTTGGATGAAGTGAGTGCTGCTGTGATTTTGCGGAGGTACATGGATGGTCGATAATCATCAGCCAAATCCTAAAAACCATCAATTCCCAAAATCATACATTCTCACCTTCACGCATTCCTCATTCCCAAAGCAAAAAGCCGATCCCTCCCAAGAGAAACCGGCTTTCGACATGTCTTTTCCGCTTGATTAGCGCTGCAGCATCACGTTACCTTTTTTAAGGATGACACCGTCTGCATTTGATACGCGGTAGATGTACATTCCTTCTGCCATATCGCTTGGTAGTTGATAGCTCAAGCTGCCCTTGGTGTTCATGGCAATTTGTGAATGAACTTCTTTACCAAGTTGATCAAAGAATTGAATGGTGTATTGACCTTCTTTAGCGTAAAGCTGGAAGTTAATTTGTTCATTCATTTGAGCTGGGTTTGGGAAAACTTCTGAAATGCTTGTTTCGTTTTGAACTTCAAGAATGGAGTTGATGAGTTCTTCACTGGCGTGGAGGGTGCTTACTGACGTACTCCAAGAACTCCCCATATTCAATTGGAAAACAGGCAATTCATAGTTTTCTGCATAGAAATAGTAACGATTTACAGCACCAACATCGCCTTGGGAGATTCCAAAAACATTCGTTAGCGCTTCAGGAGCCGGAGCACCAGCCAAGAAGATGGAATCGGTAGTGATGGATTGATCTTGAACAAGAATCACGTTAATGGCTTCGCTCGGACCGTTGCTTGTTGGCAGAATCAATGTTCCATCGCCCACAACTTCACCTGAAAACTGCACCGTTTGAATTTGATAACCGGGAGTTTCGCTCAATTCCTTACAGAGTGAGAGTCCGATCCCCGTTCCCTCAGGCATTTGATCTTTCTGAACGCGGTAATAGCGATCAAACACAAAAGGAAGGTGTTCTGTAGAAATCCCCACCCCGTTGTCGCTCACTTTTATCGTATAATGTTCTTCATCGGCCAGCAAGCTCAGCAGCACCTTTCCGCCCTTTGGGGTGTATTTTGCTGCGTTTGACAAGAGGTTGGTGATGATTTGTTTCACCTTTTCTGCATCGTAAGCCGTGAGTATGCTTCCCTCACTGGTTTCGATTTCAAATTCAATCTTTTGGTCTTCAAAATGCGATTCAAAACTTTCGCCCAAATAATAAACATAGCCTGAAAGATCACCTTCTTTTAGCTCTAAAGACAAGGCCTTTTCGTCCAATTTCGAGAGGTCGAGGAACTGATTCACCATGCCCATGAGGTTGGTTCCGTTACGCTGAATGGCCGCGAATTTATTGGCCAGTTGCGCATCATCTTTCAACAAATCAAGAAAACTCTCGTCCATTTGAAGTTGCTGAATGCTCCCTTGAATCACCGTAAGTGGGGTTTTAAATTCGTGGGTGATGTTCGAGTAAAAACGGTCTTTAAAGGCCTGTTGCTCTTTTAAAACCTCGTTCATCTTCTCAAGGTAATTGGCGCTTTCTTGTTTTTGGTGAAGGAGTGTTCTTTGCGATTTGATGAGGCGCACCCTATTCACGAGGAAGGTGATTAAGAGAACCGCAATAGCGATGCTGAGCAGGATTATTCTATTTCGCGACCTTTCCTCTGTTTCCAGGGAAGTATTTAGTGAGCTGATGCGTTCGTTCTTTTCTCGATCTAACTCGCCCTGTAAATAAGCAAAGGCATTGAGGTTTGTGCTTTGATCAATGCTGTCTTGAGTTGCGTAATACACTTGAGCTAAATCAAAGTAATCTGCTTTATTGTTTGTTTTCGAGTAGATGCCCAACAAGGTTGAACGAGCCACTTGAATATCGTCCAAGGAATTTTGCTCAATGGCTAAGTTCAAGTATTCTTGAGCAAATTGCGTTGCTCGTTTGTAATCCCTTTGATTGGAATAGTGCTTGGCCAATGCTTGAAGCACAAATGGAAATTCGAAGGAAGATTGATCTTTGAAGTTCTCATAATGCTCAAACAGTTCTCCCGGACAATCGAGGCTGGGGTGATAAAGTTCGCAAAGCATTGCTGTGAAGATGGCATCAAAACGCTCTTCCTCCTCTTCCCGAGCTATTTGGAGTCCGTTTAACAGCAAGTTGATGTAAGTTGTGGAATCAATGTGCTCACGAACCACCAGGTTAAGCATGGCGAACAGTTGTCCGCGTTTGTCGCCAAATTGCTTCACTCAAAAGTTAGCAAGAACGAAACAGGGCCTGAACAATTGAAGTACCCTTTTTTAGAAGAAAGCACGTCTGGAAAAGCACTTCTTTTGTCGGTTTACCACACTTTTGAGTACCCTTTTTCATCTAAAACCGGACAAAAAAGCAGCTCTTGACCACAGCTTCGCTACATCATTAGCGAATAATTGCCTCAATATGTTCCAGCTAGATAGAGAGCTGTAAGGCCTGTATCCATTGACCTAACAAGTCCTTGTACAGAGGTAAAGAGAACTGCATCAAGGAAGCTTGTGCATACATCATCTCAAATAAGGAGCTGTTTTTAGCGCTACCTTTTGATTGCACAAAAAGCATAACATCACCTTTATGAAACACCTTTTACCTTTTGCCTTTCTTTTCCTTTTTCACAGCGCATTTGCTCAGGGTTTACCCATTCACTTCGAAGGCGATGTTGGGGTAAGTGATTTTGAAGATTTCGACGGCGGCACTTTTGATTTAGTATCGAACCCTGCCCCTGACGCTATTAATGCCAGCGGGAATGTTGGTCAGATCGTTCGCAACGGCGGTTTGATCTGGTCTGGGTCTAAAATCGTTATCGACGGTTTTCTGGATTTTACTGAGAACAACAGCATTTCAATGAAGATTTACACCACAGCGCCTGTAGGAACAGTGGTTAAATTCAAGCTTGAAGGTCCGGCTTACACCGAAAGAGACGTTCTAACCACCGTAAGTGGTGCTTGGGAAGAACTCAGTTTTGATTTCACTGGAGAGCCCTTAAACTCCTTCAATACCTTGGTTTTCATGTTTGACTTTGGCAATGTGGGTAACGGATCTGAAAACTCCACCTTTTATTTTGACGACATCAACCAAGGAACCAACGGAGAGCAATTGGACTTGCCCGTGACTTTTGAAGATGAAGGAATCAATTACAGTGTGATTGATTTTGGTGGAAATTTCTCTGTTTTAGCAGAAGACCCTACTGATCCTGAAAACACCGTTGTAAAAACCATCAAATCTGCTACCGCGGAAGGTTGGGCTGGGACCACCATCGGCACTGCTGCAGGTTTCATCAACAACATTCCCTTAACGCTTACTGATTCTAAGATGAGCGTGCGGGTATGGTCGGCAAATGCAGGAACACTTGTTCGCCTTAAAGTAGAAGCCGCTACCAACGCTACTCACACTTGCGAAACCCAAACCACCACTACCCTTGCCGGAGCGTGGGAAGTATTGGAGTTTGATTTTGCGAATGAAGCACCCGGGACTGCCATGTTGAGCACAGGATTAGACGGTGGGTGGACCTACAACAAAGCGTCGATATTCTTCAATTATGACATTACTGGTGCACAAGCGGGCGAGCTGACCTTCTATTTCGACGATGTATACTTTGGGGAAATCGAAGTTGGCACGCAAGAGTTGGAGCAAAGCGTTGCCATCGCTTATCCCAACCCAACGAATGGTGCATGGACCATCAGTTCTGAGGACAACATTCAGCAAGTGATTGTGATGAACACCCAAGGACAAGTGGTGCTGAGCACGCACAGCAATGAGCGCAAAGTAAGCATTGATGCCCTTGATTTAGCGAAAGGAGTTTACTTCGCACAGGTCATTACCAATAAAGGAATTACAAGCATTCAGTTGCAGAAACAATGATGTTTAGTTTAAAGGTCGGTTCATACTAAGTGAATCGAGTTTAGTGGGTGAAACACCAAAGTTGCTTTTTTGTGACTTTGGTGTTTTTTGTTGGAAATGGTTAGCTTCGGTGCATGAACAAACAACTCGCCTACCTTTTCTTCTTGATTCTTTGCGCCTGTGAGACGGCACCCAACCCCAACCCTCAGGTGCGTTATTATGGCGCATTGAAAAACATGATGCACAAGGGCGATATTTCTGCTAGTGTTGATTTAAATACCTTAAAAGATCTCGAGCACCTTTATGGTTTGGGCGCTGTAGAAGGATTAAAGGGTGAAGTTTTGATTTGGGACAGCCAGTACCTCATCGCCCAGAAAAAAAACAATCAACTCCAGCTATCAAATAAAACCGACCATAAAGCAACGCTCTTTGTTTGTTCTCAAGTAGCGGAGTGGAGCGAGCATGTGATTCCACAGGAAGTTAAGACTTACCAAGAGTTGGAGGATTTTTTGGGTGAATTTGTTCTTTCACAAGGTTTGAGTAATGATCATCCCTTTCCTTTTTTGCTCGAAGGAAGGTTCACCCGGGCCGATTGGCATGTGATTGATTGGGCTGATGGTGATATGGAGCACAGTCATGAAAAGCACATTACCTCCGGTTTACACAATAGATTGAGCGATGAGCGGGCGGCAGTACTTGGCTTTTATTCTACCTCACACCAAGGCATTTTCACCCATCACAGCAGTAAGATGCACCTTCACATTCGAAGTTTGGAGGGCAATTTTGCCGCGCATTTGGATGATTTGATTTTGGGTGATGGTGTAGTGTTGAAGTTGCCGGATTTGGGAGTTGGGAATGAGGAATAACGAAATGGGAATTAGGAATTGGGAATTGGGAATATCCATCACTGAATAGCTTTAAGCAGTTCATACCAATTGGAGTTAATGGGTCAACTTGTGAGTGTAGGGTTCGAGATGCCGCAGTGCAGTCTACGGATCCCAGCGGGTTCGAATATTTATAGCCCCGAAATCAGCCAAAACGTCTCCGACCCAGCGCGGTCGCATATCTATCCCACCGAAATCAGCCCAAAACGTTTCCGAACCCAGTGCGGTCGTATATCTATACCCCCGAAATCAGCCCAAAACGTTTCCGACCCCAGCGGGGTCGCATGTATATTTTGATGGTTGATTTAGGGTATTGAGAATTAGGAATGACGAATTGGGAATAGTGGCTTTTTTGGGCTTGTGTTTTTTGTCTGGATTTCACGCTTACAAAGTGAGGGGGTGTGTTTACAAAATGGGCTTGTAAACTTTTGAAATTCAGCATTAAAAGCTTTTAACTTTGAACCGGCTGGTGGCGGCGGGGGAGGGAAAGGGAGGGCCCGCGAGGGCTGTGTTTGGGCGGGAAAAAGTGCTGTTTTTTTTCCGAATTCAACGAAAGTTAGCACTTCCAAAAAAACCCTCCAAAAAATGAAAGCAGCACTTTGTGAATACCCACTCTTCTTTCAGCAATCTACCTCCATCTTTCCAGCAAATCAAGCGCTCATTGATGCCCTACGCCTCAAGCATCATCCAAAAAAAGATCTGCTTACACCTGAACTGCCTGAAACAATCTTTAAGACCATACAGTTGAAACAGCAGAGTCAAGGCATACTCAATGCAACACTAAGCGTGAAACATGTTGGGCAAGCAGCGGCAGGACATAGCATGCAAAAAGAAGGTCTGACTTCCTCTAGCCTACCTTCTCAGCAATTTGATAGGAATTTCGGTTGGGCGAATTGCGCGATATGAGCTCACCCAGAAAACCAGCTAAGAACAATTGTACTCCCAAAATCATGGACACAAGGGCGATATAAAAACCAGAAATATCTGTAATGTTTTTCGCCGGGACATCTTTCAGAATGTAGTACACCTTCTCTCCTCCTATCCATGCGAAAAGCACAAAACCGAGGAAAAACATCAAGGAGCCCAGTGAACCAAACAAGTGCATGGGTTTCTTGCCAAAACGCGCAATGAAGGTAATGGTGAGTAAATCTAAAAAGCCATTTATAAAACGCTCCCAGCCAAATTTCGACTCTCCGAACTTTCTTGCCTGGTGCTGAACCACCTTCTCCCCGATCTTATCATAACCAGAACGCTTGGCCAATACCGGTATGTATCGGTGCATTTCACCAAACACTTCAATGCTTTTCACTACAGGCAAACGATAGGCTTTTAGTCCGCAGTTGAAATCGTGGAGGTAGATGCCCGACATCTTTCGAGTGGCCCAATTGTAGAGTTTGGTAGGAATGGTTTTCGACAAAGGATCGTGGCGTTTTTTCTTCCATCCGCTCACCATATCAAAACCGTCTTCGAGAAGCATTCTGCGCAGTTCGGGGATTTCTTCGGGACTATCTTGCAAATCGGCATCCATAGTGATGACAACCTCGCCTTGAGCCATTTTAAAGCCTTCGTTGAGTGCAGGACTCTTCCCATAATTCCGCTGGAAACGAATTCCGCGAACGTGCTTTGGGTCTGATTGAATCAACTCCTCAACCACCTTCCAAGAGTTGTCTTTACTTCCATCGTCCACAAAAATTACTTCGTGATCTACCCCATCCATGCCGTCAATCACTCTCGCAATCCACGCATGAAGTTCCTTTAAAGACTCCTCCTCGTTGTACAGAGGAACAACAATCGATATATCCACAGATTACTTGGTTTTGTTTATTGCGGCGGCTATGAGTGCCCAAATAACGGAAAAAATAGAACCAAATACGCCAGCCATTACTCCAATAACAGCAGGTTTCATGAACATTTGTACAAATTTCATCGCCTCTTTGGCCTGATCAGCCTGCATTCCGCTTTCTAACATCTCGTCATATTGCTGTTGGATCATGAGGTCAACCAATTCCGGACTCACAAAAGCAAGTAAAATGTAGCTGTAAATTCCCGTGAGTAATGAACTCACGATCAGTGCCACCCACGACATTTTAAAGCCTTCACCAAAAGTGAGCTGATTGTTCATATAGTTCTTTTTATAGTGACTCAAAATCATGAAAGCGCCTGCAATCGTTATCACTGTTGAGATAAAGCCCTTCCATCCCGATTGATAATTGTCGGTCAAAGCCAACCAGATCAAATCGTGAATAATCAGCACTACAAAAAGAATTACCCCGTATTTAAGGGCTGTAGAAAAAAAGCTAGGTGCTGTTTTCCCGTTTTCAGTGTCAAGTGTCGTTTTCATAAAAAAGTTTTTATCAAATATAGGAATGACTTGCACACAGCAAAAAAAGATTATTACCTTTGCAACGGCAAGTCTTATACGACCAGCTCCTGTTGAATCCCCCAGGACCGGAAGGTAGCAAGGGTAAATAGTTGTAGCGGTGCGATGTAAGTAGCTTGCCATTTTTTTGTGCCCATTTTTTTAGGCCACCCCCCTCCTTTAAGTTTATATTTGTCCGAGATGAAGACGTCCCAAAAAGTTGTTTTAGTCACAGGAGGTTCTTCCGGAATCGGTCAAGCAATTGCTCAGTACTTGTCTGAACACGGGCATCTTGTCTATGCCACCTCAAGAAATCCAGCTCAGGAAATGTTAGGAAAGGTGCACATGATCAGCATGGATGTCTGCGATCCGAACTCTGTTTCTAATGCTCTCAAGATCATCCAAAGCGAAGCGGGTAAACTGGATGTCCTCGTCAACAACGCCGGATTAGGAATGGCGGGTCCGCTCGAATCTACAAGCCAAGAAGAAGCCGAAGAAATCTTTAGCACGAATGTTTTTGGCGTCTTGAACGTTTGCCGCGCAGCAGTTCCTTTGATGAGGAATGGAGGCGGACACATCATCAACATCACCAGTATTGGTGGGCGTTTCGGACTCCCTTATCGCGGTATTTATTGCAGCAGCAAATTCGCAGTAGCAGGTTTAAGCGAAACCTTAAGCATGGAATTGAGGCAGTTTGGTATTCGGGTGTGTATTCTCGAACCGGGCGATTTCAAAACCAACATCAACAACAACAGAAAAGTAGCGAAAGCAGTAGACCATGAGGTGTATCCTCGGTTCAAACAAGCCTTGGAGCAGGTAAACCATGAAGTTTCTAGCGCTCAAGACCCTGTACTCATCGCGAAGCAAATAGAAAAAATCATCTTTAAGAGAAAACCAAGGCTCTACTATCAAGTGGCTACCCCTACTCAAAGATTGTCGGTTTTCCTGAAACGAATTTTACCCGGACGATTGTTCGAACGACTCATTATGACTCACTACAACATGAAGTGATTCTAGAGAAAAGTACTGATTATGAAGAAAATACTTGTCGCCAACCGTGGAGAAATTGCCCTTCGAATTATGCGAAGTGCGCGAGATAAAGGAATTGCAACTGTGGCCATCTATTCTGATGCCGATGAACAAGCTCCTTTTGTGAAATTTGCCGATGAAGCCGTTCATATTGGTCCGGCACCTTCCTCCGAGTCCTACCTCCGTGGCGATCGCATTATCGAAATTAGCAAGGAATTAAACGTCGACGGTATTCACCCGGGCTATGGTTTTTTATCGGAAAACGCCGAATTCGCCAAAGCAGTAACCCAAGCTGGAATTACGTTTATTGGTCCGTCTCCCGAGGCCATGGACCTGATGGGCAGTAAACTGGCGGCCAAAGCGGCGGTGAAAAGCTATAACATTCCGCTTGTACCGGGAACGGATGAGGCCATTGAGGATGTTGATGAAGCGCTTGAAATTGCAAAAGAAATTGGTTTCCCTATTCTCATCAAGGCCAGCGCTGGCGGTGGTGGAAAAGGAATGCGTGTGGTTGAAAATGCTGAGGAGTTCAAGTCGCAAATGGAACGCGCAGTAAGCGAGGCGGTAAATTCTTTTGGTGATGGACGCGTGTTCATTGAAAAGTTTGTGGGTTCACCCCGACACATTGAAATTCAAATCCTTGCCGATCAGCACGGAAACATCCTTTATCTCCAAGAACGCGAGTGCAGTATTCAGCGCCGCCATCAAAAAGTGATTGAAGAAGCGCCTTCTGCTGTGCTTACACCAGAGCTAAGGAAGGCGATGGGCGAAAGTGCTTGTGATGTGGCTCGAGCTTGCAATTATATTGGTGCAGGAACGGTGGAGTTTCTTTTGGATGAACAGCTGAACTACTACTTCCTCGAAATGAACACCCGCTTGCAGGTGGAACATCCGGTTACAGAAATGATTACGGGCATCGATCTCGTGGCGGCGCAGATTGACGTGGCCCGCGGAGAGGTACTTCCCTACAAACAAGAAGACATTGGCATTGATGGTCACTCCATTGAGGTGCGTGTTTATGCTGAAGACCCCTTGAACAACTTCCTTCCAGACATCGGTACTTTGAAAACTTATCAGCGTCCGGAAGGAAAAGGAATACGCGTTGATGATGGTTTTGAGGAAGGCATGGAGATCCCGATTTATTACGACCCAATGATTTCGAAGTTGATTGTTCATGCTGAAAACCGCCAAGCGGCTATCGACTTGATGACGCGTGCTATCGACCATTACATCATCCACGGAATTGAAACCACTCTTCCCTTCTGCCGTTTTGCCATCAACCACGAAGCTTTTGTCAGCGGACATTTCGACACCAACTTCGTGAAGCACTACTTCAAGCCGGAAATGTTGGCGGTGCCCCAAGAAGGCGAAGAACTGATCGTTGCTGCATTAGGTGCCTTTGCTTTGAAGCAAGAAGAAGCGGCGTCTCAGGTAAAAGCGACATCTGAAGCCCAAAGCGCTTGGGTGCTCCGAAGAAGATAGCGTTAAGAAACGTGAAATGAGGTGTTTTTTTGGTGAAATTGTATCATTTTAGTGAGGTACAACGTTAATCCATTGATGACTGTCCGATTTTTAATATTCACCATTCTTCTCGCTCTAGGTCAAGAACTTATTGCCCAAGTGCAGCCCGATTCAACTTGGGTGCAAGCCACTGTTTTGGATGGTGATACGGTGCCCATGGTAAACATCCAAATGGCGATTGTACCGGGCAATGGAAATCAGAAAAAAGCTTCAAAATCTTACGGCATCCTCAAAAAACGTGTGGTTCGGGTTTATCCTTATGCGAAAGCTGCTGGCGACATCATGCGTCAACTCGAAGTGGAGTTAGACGAAATGAAAAACGAGAAGGAACGAAAAGCGCATGTTAAAGCCACCGAAGCTGAACTTAAAAGGGCCTTCGAGGGACAACTCAAAGAACTGACGGTGAAAGAAGGAATTATCCTCATCAAACTCATTGATCGAGAAACGGGCGATTCTTCCTATGGATTAATCCAAGAGCTCAAGGGAAGCTTCTCGGCCTTTATGTGGCAGAGTGTTGCGCGGATTTTCGGACACGATCTCAAAGACGATTACGCTCCCTACGGTGAAGATTGGCCGATTGAACAGATTTGCAGGGAAATTGAATTGGGCTTTATTGATGTGGTTCAGTTGAATGACTTGAAGTAGTTTTTGATGAAGTAGGGCTAGAATGTTATTCCCTTCAGTGCCATGATTTATAAAGCTACTTCTGCAGAAGACGACTTTTCAAAATCGCCATACCCTCACTTGCACCAGCAGCGATGGGGGTGAAATTCGGGCGCATTCTTACGGGCGGAATTTGTGGGTCAATCAAATAAACAGGAACGTGAGGAAGCACAAAATCCAGAAGTCCGGCGGCGGGATAAACATTTAAGGAGGTCCCAATCACCAAAAAAACATCGGCTGTTTGACAAAGCGCTGCAGCGGGTTCAATCATGGGCACGGCTTCTCCAAACCAAACGATGTGCGGACGAAGTTGCGTTCCTTTCGGGCACTTCATTCCCCAATTGAGTTCGCGATGTGGCCAATCGACTACCTCATCCACAAAATGCTCACTCCGGGCTTTCATGAGTTCGCCGTGGAGGTGCATCACTTTGGTAGATCCTGCCCTTTCGTGAAGGTCGTCAACGTTCTGGGTGATGATGCGGACGTCAAATTCCGACTCCAATTCAGCCAGAATTTCATGACCACGATTGGGCTTGGCATCCATCACTCCTGCCCTGCGTTGATTGTAAAACTCCAACACCAAATGAGGGTCCTTCGCCCATGCCTCGGGCGTAGCAACATCTTCCACGCGATGTCCTTCCCATAAACCATCAGCGCCACGGAAGGTTGCAATTCCGCTTTCGGCGCTCATCCCCGCGCCGCTGAGTACAACTAGTCGTTTCATCACCACAAGTTAAGCAATGTGAAAACGAAATGAATTCTTCATCCCAAATGAAATTGAAAACTACCTTTGCAAGATGCAAAAAGCTACTTTCTTCATCCTGGCCATGCTTTTTTTGATCACAAGCACCCGCGCACAAATTCTTCAGGAAGGTTTCAACCCAGAAGAATACCTGGAGTGCATGCAGATTACAGTGCAGCAGTCAGACACCAACTACGTGGAAATTCCTGTTGGTCCGCCAGAGAATTACGAGGAACTGTACCATTCTCCCGACATGGGTTTGGACAATCAGTACGACATTTGGCTTCGCGAAGATGGATTGGTAGTACTTTCCATTCGCGGTTCTGTGGGGAGAAAGGCTTCCTGGTTGGAGAACTTTTATGCGGCGATGTTGCCGGCTAAAGGCGAACTCAACTTGAACGACACACTCAAGTTCAACTACAACTTTGCTGAACTTGAAGGGGCAAAAGTACACGCCGGGTGGACCATCGGCATGGCCTTTCTTGGTCCGCACATGCTCGACAAGGTACTTAGCTATTATCAAGAAGGCTACCGCGATTTCATTTTAGTGGGCCACTCTCAGGGAGGTGCTTTGGCTACCTTGATGGGAGCCTATTTTCACCATCACCCAGATTTCCCTCAGGATATTCGATTAAAAACTTACGCCAGTGCAGCGCCCAAGTTGGGAAACACCCAGTTTGTTTACGATTACAACGCCCACCATTTGAACTGGGCTTTCCGCATTGTAAATACCGAAGATTGGGTACCGCAAATGCCCGTAAGTGTGCAGTATTTGAACGACTTCGGTGATGCCAATCCGCTGGAAGGAAGCAAGGAAATGATGAAGCAATTACCAGTGGTTCAACGCGTTGTTTTGAGAAAAGTCTTCAAGAAAATCAACAAGGAAACAGAAGAGGCCATGGCCATTTTAGAGAAGTACTTGGGAAAACGCATGCACGGCTTTTTGGAAGAATACTTGCCTGAATTTGAGCGACCAGAATTTGCCGATTCGGAGAATTACTTGCCTTGTGGAACTGAAATCATTCTTTTACCCGACAACGAATACCCTGAGTACGTAAAAACCCTACCCCAGCTTGGCGTGTTCACCCATCACATGTACCAACCTTACGTTTACTTGATTAAGAAGCGCTTTTCGCTTTAGATGAGCTTGTGATCCATCGCCAAACGAACGGCCTCTACTTTGTTGTGCACTTGAAGCTTGCGGTACACGTTTTCAATGTGTTTCCTCACGGTTTTGGGTGAAATGAACATCTTCTCGGCGATTTCTTTGTAATTGAAATCGAAGGACTTTAATTCGTTCAAGAAAGGCGACAAGTCGTCCACGCTTCCAAACATGGTGGTCATCATATTAGCCACCAGAATGGCGTATTTCTTCCCGTTTTGTTTTGCTTCGCGAAGCCCCTCAATGAGGTCGCTTTGATTCACCACTCTCGTTTTTTCATCCACCTTCACCTTCAGGATATTTACACCAAGGATGTTGGAGGCCTTGTTCATGGAGTAGTGACTGTCTTCGGTGCACAGAATCATGATTTCATCTTTCCCTGCCCCAAATTCCTCCATGAAATAGTTGCGGTACACCCAAATCGCCTGCATGTTCGCCTCTGTTCCGCCAGAAGCTACATAACCATCACATGTTCCTTCTTCAGCACCCAAAATATCCACCGCACACATTTCAATCAGCTCCTTTTCAATGGCTTGCGTGCCTTTAAAAAACGATTCCGACTTCCCCAAGGTGTGGCAGCCGATGTGATTGGGATTTTGAATGAGGGTTGAAATCCAGGGAGCATCTTTCACGAAGGAAGCGTCTTGGTTGAACACCTTATCGTCGAGATACGAGGCTGGCACCCCCAGCACCGATGATTCGTGGTAGTTCACATTTTGCTCCAATGCGCTAAATACACGCTCCTTCATCTCTTCCAAAGAGCGCTTTTTCCAAATTCGGGCTTTCATGATTGCTGTTTTCATCAAAAGTACAGCGCTTGAACGCAAGGGGAACTGAGGGATGTCAGTTTTTGAAGATTGAGCGATGTGATCTTGGGCGATGAGTTATTCCTGCGCCTTGTGAAAAAGCTTCGCTTGAAAAGGCAAGGATCTTTGTACTACATTTATGGGTTAAGTTCAAAGCGAAGCCAAAACCACATCATTAAGCCTCATCATCATCACCCAAAAAATGCACTACACCTCACGAAATGTCTTGCTTTTATTCCTCTCTCTCATCGCTCTGGCCTCTTGCTTGGAAAGTACTCAGGGCGATGTAGAAGGCGATGTTCTACTTCTAGATTCCCTGGTTTTGACTACTCCGCCACGGCTTTCCTTTGTTGAGGTGATTCCGCAAGAGCTTACAGACAGCGCCAAAACGGAAATCATCAACCGTTTGGTGCACGAAATTGATGAAGATACGAGCATGGTGATGATAGAAGTTCCCGACTCCTTGAACCGAGCTCTTTTTGCATTTTACCGAAACGATAGTTTAGTGAAAGTACGTTGGGGTCTTGACGGACCCCGTGAATTCTTAGGAAACGAACGTCGCTTGCTGCTATCTGGCAGGGTAAAACAGTACTATTTTCATTCCGACAGCCTCATTTATAGCGAATATTATTGCAGTTCTTGGCAACAAACTGGTCGTTGCAACCCGGTATCGATTTCGGTTTTCTCGTGGTTCTATGAGCGGAAACTTATTTCGCAGGAAATTGATGATAACATTGGCTATTACGATGGCTGCGGTTGTGGTTTTGTTTACGATGTTTTCACGTAAGACAAAAAGCTTGATGAACTCTTAGAATTGATTAAAAACGCAGCATTTAAATCGGAAGCAGAAGAACAACTTCCTCGAGATTAATCCTCAATAGGGTGTTTTTATGCTTTTTTCTTGCTGATGATTTGTCGTGATGCCCTTCAAGAATCATGGAGTGAATACGGCCCTTCTTCAGCCAGAAAAAACCGGCTTATTCGTGTAAATTTGTACGACTGAAATAAGAAGTCGAGCAGACCCACCCAGAAAAACAAGCAGATGCAAACCTTCATTCATTACTTTTTACATCTTGTTTTCCCGGTGTTCATTGCGCTTGTTTTCTTTCGAAAAGATTGGAAGAAGGCTTACCTTATTTTTCTCGCAAGCATGCTTGTGGATCTCGACCACCTTTTCTCCACGCCCATTTTTCAAGCGAATCGTTGCAGCATCAACCACCACTTTTTGCACACCTATTATGCGATGGGAGTTTATGTGTTGATGCTCTTTTTCCGCAAGCCCATTCGGATTCTCGGCATTGCCTTGCTTTTTCACATGTTTACCGATTTCTTGGATTGTTTGATGAGTTCATAAATATGCGACCCCGCTGGGGTCGGGACGATGTTGGTTTCTATTTCGACATGGGGTCAATATGTGACACCGCTGCGGTCGAGACGTGACAGAAGATACAACAACAACTAGAAAACAATTCCGATAAAAGGTCTAGAACAATAATAGCGCAAATAACAACCCCAGCGGGGTCGCATATAACTAGCCCAGATCAAAGACCAAAGCAAAAACGACCCCAGCAAGGTCGCATATCACTAACCCCGATTTAAGCCAAAAGCAAAAACCACCCCAGCGGGGTCGCATATTTATTCAAAGGAAATTCACCAGGCCTTCACTCGATTAATGGCTTCATCCAAACGTGCTTCTTGTGTTTCAATTTCCGCTGCTGTCCAGCCGTAAAACTTCGCAAAAACCATGCTCACCACTTGCCGAATTCTTGGGATGCTGAGGATGTCGAAGTACAAGCGACCAGTTCTTCGCTCAAAAAAATCCAAGAGGTCGAGGGTCATCTCGTTTTGTAAGCAATGATCTGCCTCTGCCGCAGCGAGAGCGAGTTCTGCGGGCAATTCAATCTTTTGGGCCGCTCGCAATATGCTTTCAGAAGCGCTCCCATAATTGTGCACGAGGTATTCTGCCGATTTGAAGTCGGGAAGCAATTTAGGGTATTCGGTGAAGAGGCGATCAACGAGGGCTTGCACCTCTGCGTATGAAGCAAAAGCGGCATCTTCTAATTCTTGCGTGGCCGTGGAACTTGCTTTTGTGTTGAAAGCCCCTTGCTGCACTACACGATCGACAACGCGTTCGGCCATTTTTCGGTAACCGGTGAGCTTACCGCCAGCAATACTAATGAGTCCGCTCGGCGAATCAAAAATCTCGTCTTTTCTGCTCATCTCTGAAGCACTTTTGCCTTCTTCGTGGATGAGCGGACGCAAACCACTCCACGACGATTCCACGTCTTCGGCCTGCAGCTTCACCGATGGAAACATCTGGTTCACCGCCTCGAGGATGTAGTCCACATCGGCCTTAGTGGTTCCGGGTTCTTCTTTTCCACCTTCGTATGCGGTGTCTGTAGTGCCGATGTAGGTAATCCTTCCTCTTGGAATGGCGAAAATCATCCTTCCATCGGTATTGTCGAAATACACGGTTTGTTTCACCGGCAAGCGCTCGTGTCGAACCACCAGGTGTACCCCTTTCGAAAGGAAAAGTTGTTTGCCTTTTTTCGAATGGTCTTTATCGCGAAGCAAATCAACCCACGGACCAGTGGCATTAACGATTTGTTTGGCTGAAAGGGAAATTTGCTCGCCGCTTTTTACATCGCGAAGCTGCACCCCACAAAGCTTTTGATTGTCGTTATAATGAAATTCCTTGGCCTCGATATGATTGCACAAAACTGCACCTTCTCGCCAAGCTGTTTTTGCGAGGGTCATCACCAAACGGGCATCGTCTGTTCGGTACTCTGCATAGAAGCCAGCCCCTTCAAGATCTTCAGTTCTTAGCAAAGGTTCCATGCTCGACGCTTCGTTCTTATCGAGCATTTTCCGCTTATCGTTCCCTTCCACACCGGCAAGAATATCGTACACTGAAAGCCCCATGCTGGTGAGCAAATAACCGTAGTTTCCGTCCTTGATTAAGGGCAGCAACATTTTATCTGGGTGAACCAAATGCGGGGCGAGTTTATGCACGATGGCGCGTTCCCTGCCTACTTCATTCACCAATTTAAATTCAAACTGCTTGAGGTAACGCAAACCGCCGTGTATGAGCTTGGTACTGCGGCTGCTTGTGCCTGAAGCGAAGTCGTTTTTCTCCACCAAAGCCACCTTCAATCCGCGGGTTTGTGCGTCGAGCGCCACCCCCACACCGGTGATGCCTCCGCCGATAACAAGCAAGTCGAATTCTTCAGATTTTAGCCTACTCAAGGCCTTTTCCCTATTCATCTTCTACCCAATTTAAGGTGCGTTTCAAGGCTTTTTTCCATCCTGAATAGAGGTTCTCGGCATTTTCACGTGCCATTTCCGGGTAGAATGTACGATCTATTTGCCGGTTTTGTTGCAGTTCGTCCATGGTCCACAAACCTGCGCTAATGCCTGCCATATAAGCGGCTCCAAGTGCTGTGGACTCCACGTTTTGTGGTCGCTCTACCTGAATGTTCATTTGATCGGCCTGAAACTGCATCAAGAGGTCGTTTGAAGCCGCACCACCATCCACCCGAAGTACTTTTAATTCCAAGTTGGCGTCTTCTTTCATGGCTTCCAGCACGTCTCTACTTTGATACGCCATGCTTTCTAAAGTCGCCCGAATGAGTTCTGGTTTCCCGGTATCGCGGGTCAAACCAAAAATCGCCCCACGCGCATACATGTCCCAATGCGGCGCCCCCAAACCGGAGAAGGCAGGCACCACATAAACACCGTCCCTACCCGCTTTTGAGGCGTAGTATTCAGAGTCAGGTGCACTGTCGATCAACTTCAGTCCATCGCGAAGCCACTGCACCGCAGCCCCCGCAATAAACACCGAGCCTTCGAGCGCGTAAACCACCTTTTCACCATCGCCCCAAGCAATGGTGGTGATCATCCCAAATTTGGAAAACTGGGCCACTTCACCCGTGTTCATCAACAAAAAACAACCGGTTCCGTAGGTGTTTTTGACGCTTCCTGCTTCGAAGCAGCACTGACCAAAGAGTGCCGCTTGCTGATCGCCCGCAACGCCGCCCACTTGAAATGTTTGACCGCCGATATGGATTTCACCAAAAGCATTGATTGAAGGATGGACCTGCGGTAGAATGGACTTCGGAATCTTGAGCGCACTTAATAAGGTCTCGTCCCAAGTGAGTTTTTGGATATCGAAGAGCATCGTTCGGGAAGCATTGGAATAGTCTGTAGCGTGGATCTTTCCCGCACTCCACTTCCACATCAACCAGGTATCAATGGTTCCGAAACACACCTCGTCTTTTTCCGCGAGTGCTCTTGCCCCTGCTACTTCATCCAGAATCCATTTGATTTTACTGCCCGAAAAATAGGCGTCGATCACCAAGCCTGTGGTGTTTTTGACGTGTTCTTCGAGATCAGCACGCTTCAATTCCTCGCAAATGGCCGCCGTTCTTTTGTCTTGCCACACGATGGCATTGTAAAGCGCATCACCCGTGCTTTTATTCCAAAGTACCGTGGTTTCGCGTTGGTTGGTTATTCCAACTTGCGCGATTTGAGTGGCTTCAATTGCTGTGTCAACAAAAAGGGCATTCACCACCGTTTCGAGGGCTTGTAAAATCTCTTCTGGATCGTGCTCTACCCATCCTTTTTGTGGGAAGAATTGTTGAAATTCCTTTTGCTTCATGTTCACCCAAGTCCCTTTCTCATCGAGGAGAACAGCACGCACACTTGTGGTACCTAAGTCGAGGGTAAGGATGTAGCGTTTTTCTTTTTTCATGCGCTAAGTGCTGGCGTTTCGTGAATTTATGGCTTTTGTTCTGTTACTTTGCATCACCATGAAGGCCCTAATGTACCTCATCAAGCACGAATTTAGAATGGAGTTTCGCCAAAAATATGCGATTGCCTCCATTTTATTGTTCACCGTATCTACAATTTACGTGGTTTATCAAGCCATGAAGAAGATCGACGACAGCAATGTGTGGAACGCCATTTTGTGGATTATCCTTCTTTTTTCGGCCTTCAATGCCATTGGAAAAAGCTTTTCCACGGAGCAACGCTCGCTTCGAATGTACCTCTACACAACTGTAAAACCGCAGCAATTTGTTTTGGCTAAGCTCATTTACAACAGCTTATTTATGGTGGTTTTGGGTTTATTAGCGCTTGGGGTATTTTCTCTTTTTCTGGGTGATGGCGGTTTGGGTCCCTTGAAATTGGGCACTTACATCCTCGGAGTTGTGATGGGGTCGGTGGGCTTTGCTTGCCTTTTAACATTAATTGCAGGCATTGCAGCTCAGACAGATAGTGGAAGCGGGATGACCGCCGTGCTGGGTTTACCCATCACCATTCCACTCATTCTCATCATCATGCGATTCACTACCCAAATTATGAAAGGCATTCCTTTTGAAGACAACGTGCAAAACATCCTCTACTTGGGGGTGCTGAATGTGGGATTAATTGGCTTAACCTACCTCTTATTTCCCTACCTTTGGCGGGATTAAAAATTTGCTGATGAGGCACCTTTGGTGGAAAGTTCTTTGCGGCCTATTGCTCGCCTACGTTACCGTTTTTTCTTTCATCGTCCCTTTGGGTCCGGGAGTGATTGGTGTAGATCAGACGTCCCTTTCTTCGGGCGAAAACACGGTCATCATACAAAGCTATAATGCTCATCTTGAGGAGTCCGACCTCCAAGTGTTCTTAGGAATTAACGACAGCACTTACCTTTGCACAGAAGTTCTTGAGCAAGTCGATAACGACAAGCTGAAAGTTCGCTTCACCCTACCTCAAGACGCGCCCAACACCAGTTTCAACATATTGATGAACAATGCCAAAGACGGCACCATGTTCTTCCCTAACGCATTTCGCTACGCCGATGCCGCGGGTACAAGTGGCGATTTTGAATGGAGCTCCTGCCCTGTTAGTGTGGTGAACCAAGAAAACACCGGCTTCAGCATTCCTTTTCAACCCATCATTTACGAAACCATCAGAAATTTAATGTTCCACGTTCCCATGTGGTTCACCATGTTTTTCTTGATGGGCATCGCTTTGGTGAGCAGTTTGCGCTACCTCTCGAATTCCAAAACGGAGCATGACCTCAGGGCTTTGGCTGCTGTTCAGGTGGGCTTGGTTTTTTGTGTCCTCGGTTTAATTACCGGTTCGGTTTGGGCCAGATTTACTTGGGGAGCTTGGTGGGTGAATGATCCGCAGCTTAACGGTGCTTTGGTGACCTTCTTGATTTACGTGGCTTACATCATTTTGAGAAACAGCATTGAAGACGACCAAAAACGCGCGAAAATTGCGGCCGTGTTTAACATTTTCGCCTTCGTGATTTTATTTGTCTTGCTGATGGTGCTGCCAAGATTTTCAGAATCGCTTCACCCCGGAAAAGGCGGAAACCCTGCTTTTAACAAATACGATTTAGACAACACCCTACGCATGGTATTCTACCCAGCGGTAATTGGGTGGATATTGCTCGGATACTGGATTTATCAACTTCGCTTGCGCCTTCATCGCATCGAAAAAAAATTCTACTACAATGAAAACGTTTAAGCCCTTTGCCTTGTTAATTCTATGTGTGGCTCTGCCTTTTTTAGCCAGCGCACAAGCAGCAGATAGCGTTCTTGAAGAAACCTTCTTCTCATCGGGTAAAATGCCGGTGGTTTTGAGCGTAGTAGTGATCATTCTTGTAGGGCTTCTTGCGTACGTAGCTGTATTAAACAAGAAGGTCAACAAACTGGAAAACGACATCAAAAAGTAAAAACAGCTCGTCATGAAAAAATCTCACATCGTATTGATCTTATTGATTGCGGGGATTGTAGGAACATTCATTGCTTCCTTCATGAATACCAGCACTTCAGTAAACTTTGAAGAAGCCTTTGCAAACCCCGGCACTGAATTTAAAGTGAGCGGTTTCTTGGACAAAACGCAAGAGGTTATTTACGACCCTCAAAACGATCACAGCACCACCATTTTTTACATGATCGATAAGAACGACGAAGTAAAAAAAGTACACCTCAAGCAGGCCAAGCCACAAGGATTGGAGCGCAGTGAATCGGTAGACCTTTATGGAAAAGTCATCGATGGCGAATTTTACGCTAGCGATATCCTCATGAAGTGTCCGTCGAAATACAACGAAAACAACCACCTCATCGAAACCGCAGAAGCGATTAACTAAGCATGGATATTCAGTACATAGGAGAATGGATTTGGGCGAGTCATGTAGGGAACTTCCTCGTGGTTTTGTCCTTTGTGGCAGCGATTGTGGCTTTTGTAGCCTATGCCATTGGTGGGAGTAAGACCGACGATAGCTGGAAACTGCTCGGACGAAAGGCCTTTCGATTGCATACCTTCTCTGTAATTGGGGTGATTGCCATTATGTTCATCATCTTGATGAACCACCGCTACGAGTTTGCTTACGTATCGAAGCACCTCAACAATGCCATGCCCATGCGCTACATCTTGTCGTGCTTTTGGGAAGGACAAGAAGGTAGTTTCCTCCTTTGGATTTTTTGGAACATCGTGCTCGGAAATGTAGTCATCATGAGCGCTGGCCGTTGGGAAGCCCGTGTAATGAGCATTTTCGGTTTTGTGCAATTGGTGCTTTCCTCGATGATCTTGGGGGTTTATTTTGGCGATTATCAGTTCGGTTTGAACCCTTTCCTTTTGGTGAGAGAATTACCAGAAAACATTGGCATGCCTTGGACTTACAGCGCCACTTACATGCAAGATTTCCCGAAATTTCAAGATGGTCGCGGACTCAATCCTTTGCTCCAGAATTACTGGATGACCATTCACCCGCCTACCGTATTTCTCGGTTTTGCCTCTACCCTAGTTCCTTTCGCCTATGCCATTGCTGGTTTGTGGAAGAAGGAATACACCGAATGGATGAAACCCGCTACTCCTTGGGCTTTTTTCGGGGTGATGATTTTAGGTTTGGGCATCCTCATGGGAGGTGCTTGGGCCTATGAAGCATTGAGCTTTGGTGGATTCTGGGCCTGGGACCCTGTAGAAAATTCTTCCTTGGTTCCTTGGGTGATCTTAACCGCAGGAGCCCACCTCTTGTTGGTGAACCGAAGAAAAAACACCTCGCTTTTCACCACCTTCTTCCTCATCATGATGGCCTTTGTGCTTACCGTGTACAGTACCTTCTTGACGAAAAGTGGAATCTTGGGCGACACCTCCGTGCACTCTTTCGTAGATAGCGGAATTTTACCGCAGCTCTCCGTCTTTCAACTCTTAGCCATTGGTATGATGGTGGCGATGTTTGTGGCTGATGTGCGTTTGCGCTTGGCTTATATCGCTATGAGCATTGCGATGCTTGTGATTGGTGCAAGTGTAGATGGGGTGAACATGACCATGGCCTTTATCGTGGTTTCTGCCGGCTGGTTAATCTACGCCTACCGCGCTTACCTCCCAAAGCAGAAAACCGAAGAAGAATTGTGGTCAAGAGAATTCTGGATGTTCATTGGCTCGCTGATTTTAATGGTTGCCGCCATTCAAATCACCTGGCAAACGTCCATTCCTGTGTTCAACACTTTCTTGGAACCATTGGCTCCTTTGTTGACCGACTTATACCGCGCTACAGGTTGGGATTTCCTGCCTAAACTGGCCAAAGCCAACCTCGCTCCGGTAAAAGACATTGAGTTGGCTTACCACCGATTCCAAGTTCCGCTTGCCTTCTTGTTTGTGACCTTAATTGCGGTGACTCAGTTTTTCAAATGGAAGAAGTCGAACATCAAAGATGTGCTCAAAAGCCTCCTTCGTTCATTCTTAATTTCTGTAGTAATAAGTTCTGTACTCTTGTGGGCTTATCCTTTTGGCTGGGAAGACTTCCCGCTCATTGCCTTGCTCTTTGCAGCAGTGTTTGCGATCTGTTCGAATTTCGACTACATCATCAAAATGAGAAAAGGCAAGTTCCTCGATCGTGGAGCGAGCGTGGCGCACATTGGTTTTGCTTTGGTGATGCTTGGAGCGCTCATTTCGACCGGACAACAAGACTTCATCTCGAAAAATCAAATTGGCGACATCCGTTCATTGAACGAAGAATTGGACAATTCAGAAGACATCCTTTTGCTTCAGAACGATACGCTTCCAATGGGCGATTACTTCATCTCCTATGTTGATCGTTACCAAAAAGGAATTCACCTCAACTTCGTGGTTGATTATTTCCAAAGAGAGCCAATTCAATACAAAACGGGCGACATTGTTAGTCACCGCGGAATGCTTTTCGAGGCCATTCAAGACCACGAAGCCGCTTCTCAGTTTGGTATTGAAGACGTGGATAAAAACTGGAGGTTCATTCCAATTCCAAATCCTCGTCAGACCGCTGCTGCTAAAAAGTGGAAAAGCGGAACACCTGGAGAAAAACTCTTCTCTTTGGAGCCCAACATTCAGCTGAATGAAATCATGGGTAACTCGCCAGAGCCGGATACCAAGCACTACCTAGGAAAAGACCTTTACACACACATTAAATGGGGACGAATTACGCCGCCTGAAACCGACGAACAGGGGTATTTGGAAGGAAAAGCACATAACGTTACTCCGGGTGATAGCATCTTGGTGAGCAATGTGATGGTGGCCATTGATAGCCTCAGTACTTTGCCCATTAGCGAGCGTGAACGTTATGGCGTTTTTGATGATGATGTGGTGATCCGTGCAGGTGTCACCTTGAGTCAGGGCGATAGCACGAAACTCGTTGAACCTTTATACATCATCCGTGGAACCATGGTTGTTCCAGATTTAGTGGAGGTGGATGATTGGGGACTAAAGATGCGCATCAACAGCTTCAACCCTCAAACCAGCGAATTGAACATCACGCTTTGGGAGCACGAATCGATCAGAAGGGACTTCATTGTGATGCAAGCCATCATTTTCCCTCAAATCAACATCCTTTGGGCGGGAATCATTATCATGACCCTTGGATCTGGTATGGCCGTATTCCACCGAATTCGTAACCGCAAGCGCAAAGCATGAAGTTCGCTCAAATTGTAGTGGTTGGGGCCGGTAACGTGGCGAGTCATCTCAGCGGTGCTTTTCATCAAAGCAATGAATACCCCCTTGCTTTTTACAATTTCAAAAGCGAGAACAATTTGTCGATGTCGCGCTTCTACGGTGGAGAAATTGTAAAAGACTTGCATCATTTGCCCAAGAACAGCTTGCTGATTGTGGCCATTCCAGACGATGCGCTTCCTGAGTTTATGGCTGAAATCCCCGAGCACTTGCCTGTAGTGCATACCTCAGGCAGTGTACAGATGTTTTCGGCAAGGCAATATGCCGGAGTATTTTACCCGCTACAAACCTTTACCAAAGGTGTTCCTGTGAACATGCGGGAAGTGCCGTTTTGCATTGAAGCCAACGATCCACAATTGGAAGAAGCTTTGGTAACCTTAGCCAAAAGCATTTCAGACAAAGTTTCTTTGGTATCATCACAAGAGCGAGCACACCTTCACTTGGCTGCAGTGGTGGCTTGTAATTTCAGCAATCACTTGTACCTTTTAGCAGAGCAGTACTTAAAGGAGCACCACTTGAAGATCGACATGCTCTTACCACTCATCAAAGAAACCGCTCAAAAGGCACAGCGCCTCTCCCCCAAAGCCGCCCAAACTGGTCCGGCCGTTCGCCACGATCAAAACACCATCAACAAGCATCTAAAAGCATTGGAATCAAACGAAAGCCTTCGCGCTTTATATGCTGATTTCACCCAAAGAATACAAAAAGAACATGGCTAAAAATTACAAAGAGATTTTACCAAAGATCACCACCTTCATTTTTGATGTTGACGGTGTATTTACCGACGGTATAGTGTACCTCACCAACGACGGTGAGCAAGTTAGAACGGCCAATGTGAAAGATGGCTATGCCGTTCAGTTAGCCGCCAAAAAAGGCTACAAACTTGCCATCATCTCTGGAGGAAAAAACGAAATGGTGCGCACCCGCTTTCAAGGCTTGGGAATCAAACACATCTTTCTAGGGAGCCACAACAAGCTTGAAGTACTTGAACAATTTGTAAAAGTACAAGGAATCTCTTTGGATGAAGTTTGCTACATGGGCGATGACATTCCCGACCTTAAAGTGATGGCAAAAGTGGCTTTGCCCTGTTGTCCGGCAGACGCTGTACCTGAAGTTCAGGAAGTAGTGAAGTACGTATCGCACAGAGAAGGCGGACGAGGTGCTGTTCGCGATATACTGGAGCAAACCATGAAAGTTCAAGGCAAATGGATGGATGATGATGCCCATCATTGGTGAGCACCACTAATGGAACTTATTCACCACTCTTCACAAGTTTTCTCGGTAAAAGGCTCATTTTTTCGAATTTGCATCGGATATGGGTATCTTTGCGCGCCTATAAACCTATTACATGGATCGTAACACAGTCATTGGCATCGTCATGATGTTCTTATTTATTGTAGGATACTCGTACTTCACAAGACCAAGTGAAGAGGAGCTCGCCCTACTCGAACAACAGAACATTGCGCGTCAAGATAGCCTTCAAAAAGCGGCAGAACTCGCCCAAACAGAAACCAAACTCATTAACAGCCTTGACGATACTTTAAGTGCTGGAGTAGTAGCCGACCCCGTTCGCGATTCCATTCGCATGGCCATTTTAGCCGAAGAACAGGCTTCTCGTTATGGCGCTTTTGCAGCAGCTAGTAGCGGTGAAGGAAAAGAAATTGCACTAGAGAACGATAAAGTTAAGGTGCTCATCAACACAAAAGGTGGTCTATTTTCTGAGGCCATTATCAAAGATTACACAAAGTACAACAGTACAGATCCAATTGCGCTTTGGAATAAAGACCTGAGCGAAATGAACTTGTGGTTGAATTACCCCGCCAAGGGCGCTGTTAATGCGAAAGACTTGGTGTTTGATGTGATTCGACAAGAAGATACGCCTAACGGGAAAACCGCGGTGCTCCGTTTGAAAACCAATTCGCCAGAGAATTACATCGATCTTGTTTACACCCTTGCGCCTGATGCTTACGAGGTGAAGCTCAGTATGCAGTTCATTGGGATGGATCGTTTGCTCGACATGAATAAAGACAACTTTATTCAATGGAATGCTGTAGGTATCCACAACGAAAAAGGCATCGAATGGGAACGTCAGCACAGTTCAATTTTCTTTAGAGAACAAGGTCAAGGCAGAGACTACCTTTCTGAGGCAAGAGAAGACGACGATATCCTCGATGCTCCTTTGAATTGGATGGCCTTCAAACAAAACTACTTTTCGGCAATTGTTATCAACGATGCCAACTTTGGCTCGAACGCCATTCTAAGAAGCTACCCACCCGAAAACAGCGAAGACACCACGGTAACGATGTTCTACGAGGCAAAACTGCCGTTAGCACTTAGTCCGTCTGCCAACAGCACAAGTGAATTGCGCTATTATTTTGGTCCGAACGACATGGATCCACTCAAGGCCATGGAAGTGGAAGAGCTCGACCGCATTATTGATTACGGTTGGTGGATTTTTGGCTGGGTGAACCGTGTTTTGGTTCGTCCCGTGTTCAACTGGTTAAGCGGATTCATTGGAAGTGCGGGCATCGTGATTTTGGTACTCACCTTAATCATCAAACTCCTCCTCTTCCCGATCACTTGGAAAAACTTCTTGTCGTCTGCAAAGATGCGTGTCTTAAAGCCGGAGATTGATGAAATCAACGAGAAGCACAAAGACCAAATGGAGAAGCAACAGGCACAGATGGCTTTGTACAAGCAAACCGGTGTGAGTCCTTTTGCAGGTTGTTTACCAACCCTACTCCAAATGCCCATTTTATATGCGATGTTCCGCTTCTTCCCTGCGCACATCTCATTGCGTGGTGAGTCGTTTTTGTGGGCTGATGATTTAGGTGCTTTCGACAGCATTCTTCAGTTGCCGTTCACCATTCCCTTCTATGGCGACCACGTTTCAGGATTTACTTTATTGATGGCGACTTCTACTTTCTTCTATACCAGAATGAACAGTACCAACATGCCAACAAGCACCCAACCGGGAATGCCCAACATGAAGTTAATCATGAACATTTTCCCCTTCATGATGCTGTTCTTCTTCAACAAGTATGCAGCTGGTTTGAGTTTGTACTACTTCGTGGCCAACTTCATTTCCATCTTCCAAATGGTGGTGATCAAGCGCTACTTTGTAAGTGAAGAGAAGATTAGAGCAAAAATTGACGCCAACAAGGCCAAGCCGAAGAAGAAGAAATCTGCTTTCCAGGAGAAATTGGCAGAAATGCAAAAATTGCAACAACAGAACGCTAAAAAGGGAAAGAAATAAGCATGAAACGATTCTTGATCATATCAAGCCTAGCTCTTTTACTCTTCGCCTGTAAAAACTCAAAGCAAGCCAGTGAAGCCCTCGTGGAGGACATCACCATGGAGGTAGCGGCCGACACCTTGTCTCTCGAAGCTGCGGTATCACCAACAGATACCCTAGTTTATTTCAGAAGAACACCTTGTTTTGGCCGTTGTCCGAGTTTTGAACTCATCGTCTACCAAAATAGAACGGCGCGCTACGATGGGCAGAATTTCGTCAACCGCATTGGTAAATATACCGGAGAGGTGAGCGAAGAGAACATTACGGCCCTTATGGAATTGGCTGAGGACATGGGCTATTTTCAGCTCAAGGATGTTTACGACAACCGCTTTGTAACGGATTTACCCGCTACCATCACCGAAATCGACGGAAAGCGCGTCATGAACCGTTATGAAGGTCCGGATTTAAGCAGACTTTACAATCAACTCGATACCTTAATAGAAAATACCCCGTGGAATTTACAATCGCAGAACTGAGTTTTGAGCTTGCAGATAAAACGGATTAAATAAATAAAAACAGATGAAGAAACTACTCACCATTACCGCAGCAATGCTGTTCCTCTTCAACGCGGCCAAAGCCGATGAAGGGATGTGGTTGATGCACATGTTGAAGCGCATCAACGAAGCTGAAATGCAAAACCTCGGACTCAATTTGACTGCCGAAGAAATTTACGACATCAACAACGCCAGTTTGAAAGATGCCATCGTTCGCTTGAACGGAGGAATGTGTACTGCAGAAGTTATTTCTTCTGAAGGATTGGTTTTAACGAATCACCACTGTGCTTATGGTGCAATTCAGTCGTTTTCAGCTCCTGAGCACGATTATTTGACTGATGGATTCTGGGCATTCTCCAAAGACCAAGAGATGCACATCGCCGATTTCGAAGTATCGTTTTTGGTGCGTATTGATGATGTTACCAAGCAAGTTTTGGCGAATGTAACAGACAGCATGAGCGAAGACGAACGCGCTCAAGCCGTTGCTGCTGCTAGCAAAACCATTCGTGAAGAAGCGAGTAAAGACAATGATTTCGACGTAGAAGTAAAAGAGTTCTTCTATGGAAATGAGTACTACTTGTTTGTTTACAATACTTACAAAGACATCCGTTTGGTTGGTGCTCCCCCAGAGAGTGTTGGGAAATACGGTGGCGACACAGACAACTGGATGTGGCCTCGTCATACGGGAGATTTCTCTTTGTTGAGAATCTATGCCGACAAAGAAAACCAGCCCGCTACTTTCTCTGAAGAGAACGTTCCATTGTCGCCAAAACGTCACTTAAACGTATCTATGGACGGTGTTGCAGCTGATGATTTCACCATGATCATGGGATATCCGGGAAGCACAGACCGTTTCTTGAGCTCTTACGGAGTTCAGCAAGCTTTGGACACCTACAACCCAAGTGTGGTTGAAGTGCGCGACCTCAAGTTGAAAACCATGAAGAAACACATGGACGAAGACAAAGCAGTTCGTATCAAATATGCATCTAAGTATGCAAGCACCGCGAACTACTGGAAATACTACATTGGTCAGAGCAAAGGTTTGAAGCGTTTGGACGTTTACAGCAAGAAGAAAGCACTTGAAGACGACTTCATGAAATGGGCCAATGCTACTCCAGACCGCAAAGCGAAGTACGGAGATGCCATTGGAATGATTGCTGATTACTACAAGAGCACAGATGCTACCGTGAAGAGCAATGTTTACGCTTTGGAAGCAGGTTTGATTGGAGCAGACATCACTTTGTTTACTTACAGATTGAACCGTTCTATTGAGCGCGCTATGGGCATCACTGATGAGGCAGAGCGCAAAGCAGCTTTGGAAGGTTTAACTCCAATGGTGGAAGACTTTTTTAAAGATTACGACATGGCTACTGATAAAGATGTATTGGTAAACATGATGAACATCTACATGAAGAACATCGCTAAAGAGCAACAGCCAAGCGTTTTGCAGTTGATTGGTGATAAATTCAAAAATTCACCGGAGCGTTTTGCCGACAAGATGTACGCATCGTCTTTCCTCGTTGACAAGCAACGTTTGATGGACTTTTTGGCCAACCCAAACATGAAGAAGTGGAACAAAGATTTGGCGGTCATCAATGCGAAGTCGATGGCCAATAAGTACTTCGAGTCTTTCGCTAATCCAGATCAAGCGAAGTTTGACAAAGGATACCGTTTGTTTGTTGATGGATTGAGACAAATGTTGGCAGACAAAGCCTTCTATCCAGACGCGAACAGCACCATGCGTTTGACTTACGGTACTGTGGGCGACTACTACCCTTCTGACGCTGTTCATTACGACTTCATTACTACGGCTAACGGAATCTTGGAGAAGTACGACCCAAGCAACCCAGAATTCGTTCTTCCAGAGCGTTTAATTGAGTTGATTGATGCCGAAGATTTTGGACAATGGACCGACGAGAATGGTGAATTGGTTGTTTGCTTCATCTCGAACAACGACATCACCGGAGGTAACTCAGGATCACCAGTATTGAATGCCAACGGAGATTTGATTGGATTGGCTTTTGATGGAAACTGGGAAGCCATGAGTGGTGATATTGCCTTCGAACCAGAATTGCAAAGAACCATCTCTGTAGATATTCGCTACGTGATGTTCATCATCGACAAATACGCCGGAGCAACAAACTTGATTGAAGAAATCGACTTTGTAAAATCTCCACCCCCAGCTCCAGTAGTTGAGGAAGAAGTTGAAGAAGTTCCTGCTCCTGCGAAGAAGTAAGACCTCTAACTTAATTCATAGCGCATTTAAAAGCCCGAGCAAAATGCTCGGGCTTTTGTTTTTTAGAATGAGGAATTGGGCTGTTTAAAACACGCCTATCCCGTATCTCGAATCCCGAATCTCGAATCCCGAATCTCGAATCCCGAATCTCGAATCCCGAATCCCTTAATG
>Ga0209652_1000623_pt1 | contig 30014 bp, 33 predicted proteins | sample SaaInl74LU_5_DNA_FD_184641 | JGI IMG/M metagenome (GOLD analysis project Ga0209652, IMG submission 184641) | Marine microbial communities from expanding oxygen minimum zones in the Saanich Inlet - ESP_74LU_5_DNA (SPAdes) (version 2) | ecosystem: Environmental > Aquatic > Marine > Intertidal zone... | reverse complement strand
CGAGATCGCCGTTATCGATGTGCCGGGCTACGACGCGCCGCGCTACGTCGGCGGGGCGAACGCAAAGCTTGAGATGACGACGATCTCGCCACCGACCGACGAGTTCAGCGTGTTTGGCCAGATCTCGGGCAACTTTTCAGCCACCCTATGCCGGGCCGAAAGCCAGACAGCGACGCCTGACCGTGCCGACTGCAAAACCATCGAGGGGACCTTTGAAACCGAGGCCTCGTTCGAGAGTTTACGTTAAATTAGCACTTTCGGGATTCACAAACCGAATCAGATGTGCGAGTCTGCTTGAAACCGTCCGATTAGAGGCGGTCCATGAGGCAGACCTATGATCCGACGCAGCCGCCCAGCCCTTGGCTCTGTGCTTTTTCTTGTCACGATGCTCTTACTGGCGCTTTATTTCACCTTTGCGGCCCTTCAGGGAAACTACGGCGTCTTCCGCCGCGCGGAGGTTGAAGGCGAAGCCCGGCAATTGCGACAAGAGCTTGCCACGCTGACAGCCCAGGTTGACCGGATGGAAAACCTGACACGGCGGTTGTCGGACGACTACCTTGACCTTGATCTGCTGGACGAACAGGCCCGCGACGTGCTGGGCATGATCCGCACCGACGAGATCGTTATCCGCTAGCCCCTGCTGCCAGCCTCGGATGCAAACCAGCCATGCACCCTGCGAAGGGCGCAGCGGAAGAAAGCCCCTACCCTTGCCACGACGACTCCTGTAAAGATGGTTTAAAGCTAAACTATCTTGCACAATCGAGGAGCCGCAACCGATGGCGACAAGAAAAGCCGCAGCCAAGCCAAATGTCTCAGCCGAGGAATTACTGGGCCACTACCGCGAAATGCTGTTGATCCGGCGGTTCGAGGAAAAGGCGGGCCAGCTTTATGGAATGGGCCTCATTGGCGGGTTCTGCCACCTCTATATCGGACAGGAAGCTGTCGTTGTCGGTCTTGAGGCCGCCGCTGAGGAAGGCGACAAGCGCGTCACATCCTACCGCGATCACGGGCACATGCTGGCCTGTGGCATGGACCCCAAGGGGATCATGGCCGAGCTGACAGGCCGGGAGGGCGGCTTTTCCAAGGGCAAGGGCGGCTCTATGCACATGTTTTCCAAGGAAAAGCACTTTTACGGCGGTCACGGTATCGTCGCCGCCCAGGTGCCGATCGGGGCGGGTCTTGCCTTTGCCGACAAATACCTTGGCAACGGCCGCGTGACTTTTGCCTATTTCGGTGATGGTGCCGCCAACCAGGGCCAGGTCTACGAGACCTACAATATGGCCGAGCTGTGGGACCTGCCCGTCGTTTTCGTGATCGAGAACAACCAATATGCCATGGGAACAAGCGTCAAACGCTCGACCAAGTCCAAGACCCTGTGGGAGCGTGGCGCCGCCTACGGGATTCCCGGCGAAGAAGTCGACGGGATGAGCGTTCTGGCCGTCAAGGAAGCCGGGGAACGGGCCGTCGCCCACTGCCGTGCCGGCAAGGGCCCCTACATCCTTGAGGTAAAAACCTATCGCTATCGTGGCCACTCGATGTCTGACCCTGCCAAGTACCGGACCCGCGAAGAGGTTCAGAAAATGCGCGATGAGCGGGACCCCATCGAACAGGTGCGCCAGATCCTGCTGACCGGCGCCCATGCCAGCGAAGATGACCTCAAGGCCATCGACAAGGAGATCAAGGAAATCGTCAACGAGGCGGCTGAATTCTCCAAGGAAAGCCCGGAGCCTGCATTGCAAGAGCTTTGGACAGACATTTACGCAAACGAAGTTCCGCAGGAGGCTTGATCGATGGCAACCGAAATTCTCATGCCCGCGCTTTCGCCCACCATGGAAGAAGGCACTTTGGCAAAATGGCTCGTCAAGGAAGGCGACACCGTCGCCGCCGGTGACATCCTGGCCGAGATCGAAACCGACAAGGCCACGATGGAGTTCGAGGCCGTCGATGAAGGTACGATGGGCAAGATCCTGATCGCCGCCGGAACCGAAGGCGTCAAGGTCAACACCCCCATCGCCGTGCTGCTGGACGAAGGCGAAGACGCCTCTGCCGCGCCCGCCGCCGCCTCCCCCGCGGCGGCCCCCGCTCCGGCCGAGGCTGAGGCCAAGGCTGAGCCGGCACCAGCGCCGGCCGCTGCCAAGACCCCCGCCGCGCCAAAGGCCGACAAGTCGCCCGACTGGCCCGAAGGCACCGAGACCAAGTCCCAAACCGTCCGCGAAGCACTGCGCGACGCCATGGCCGAAGAGATGCGCCGCGACGACACGGTCTACCTGATGGGCGAAGAGGTCGCCGAATATCAGGGCGCCTACAAGATCAGCCAAGGCCTGCTCGACGAATTCGGGGCCAAGCGGGTAATCGACACACCGATCACCGAACATGGTTTTGCCGGGATCGCCGTTGGCGCGTCCTTCGGCGGCCTGCGGCCGATCGTGGAGTTCATGACGTTTAACTTCTCGATGCAAGCCATTGACCACATTATCAACTCTGCCGCCAAGACGCTTTATATGTCCGGCGGTCAGATGGGGGCACCGATGGTGTTCCGTGGGCCCAATGGCGCCGCCGCCCGAGTGGGTGCCCAGCACAGCCAGGACTATGCCGCCTGGTACATGCAAATCCCCGGCCTCAAGGTGGTGATGCCCTACACGGCCTCGGATGCCAAAGGTCTGCTCAAGACCGCGATCCGCGACCCGAACCCGGTCGTCTTCCTTGAGAACGAGATCCTGTATGGCCGCAGCTTTGACGTGCCGGTGATGGACGACTTTACCGTTCCCTTCGGCAAGGCCCGGATCGCCCGCGAAGGATCGGACGTCACCATCGTGTCATTCGGAATCGGCATGACCTATGCGCTCGAGGCCGCTGCAAAGCTGGCCGCCGACGGGATCGACGCCGAGGTCATCGACCTGCGCACCCTGCGCCCGATGGATACGGCAAGCATTCTGGAAAGCGTGCGCAAGACCAACCGCTGCGTCACCGTGGAAGAAGGCTGGCCCCAGGGGTCGGTCGGCGGCTACATTTCTTCGGTAATCATGCAAGAGGCCTTCGATTATCTGGATGCGCCTGTTATCAACTGCACTGGCAAGGACGTTCCGATGCCCTATGCCGCCAATCTGGAAAAGCACGCGCTTTTGACCTCTGACGAAGTGGTCGAGGCCGTGAAAAAAGTGACCTACCGCTAAGGAGTTTGACGCGATGCCAACAGAAATCCTGATGCCCGCGCTGTCTCCGACGATGGAGGAAGGCACGCTGGCCAAATGGCTGGTTAAGGAGGGCGACAAAGTGTCCTCCGGCGACCTGCTGGCCGAGATCGAGACGGACAAGGCAACCATGGAGTTCGAGGCCGTCGACGAAGGCGTTGTCGGCAAGATCCTTGTGGCCGAAGGGACCGAAGGGGTGAAAGTGAACACCCCCATCGCGATGCTGCTGGAAGAGGGCGAAAGCGCCTCTGACATGGGCGCGGCCCCGAAAGCCGCAGCTGAAGCCAAGCCAGAGGCCAAGGCAGAAGCCGCCCCGGCACCTGCCGCAGCACCGGCTGCACCGGCCGCCGCTGACGGAAGCCGCGTCTTCGCCTCCCCCCTCGCGCGGCGCATCGCCGCCGAAAAGGGCATTGATCTGGCAGGCGTCGCGGGCTCTGGCCCGCATGGCCGGATCGTGAAAGCCGATATTGAGGCGGCCAATCCGCAAAGCGCCCCCGCCCCCGCCGCTGCGTCTGCCTCTGCACCCGCAAAAGCGGCTGCCGCCCCCGCGGCTATGGCGACCGGCCCATCCACTGATGCGGTCATCAAGATGTACGAAGGCCGGGACTATCAGGAAGTCACCCTCAACGGCATGCGCAAGACCATCGCCGCCCGCCTGACCGAGGCCAAGCAGACGATCCCGCATTTCTACCTGCGCCGGGACATCCAGCTTGATGCCCTGCTCAAGTTCCGGGGGCAGCTGAACAAACAGCTCGACGCGCGTGGCGTGAAACTGTCGGTTAACGACTTTATCATCAAGGCCTGTGCGCTAGCGCTGCAAGCAGTACCCGATGCAAACGCCGTCTGGGCAGGTGACCGGATACTGAAACTGAAGCCGTCGGATGTGGCCGTGGCCGTGGCGATTGAAGGCGGGCTCTTTACCCCCGTCCTCAAGGATGCCGACGCCAAGACCCTGTCGACCCTGTCGGCCGAGATGAAGGATCTTGCCGCCCGGGCCCGCGACCGCAAGTTGGCCCCGAACGAGTATCAGGGGGGGAGCTTTGCCATCTCGAACCTGGGGATGTTTGGCATCGACAACTTCGACGCCGTGATCAACCCACCGCATGGCGCGATCCTTGCGGTTGGTGCCGGGGTCAAGAAGCCGGTGGTAGGCGCAGATGGCGAACTGGCCGTGGCGACGGTGATGTCTGTCACCCTGTCAGTCGACCACCGGGTCATTGACGGCGCCCTTGGGGCGCAACTGCTTGAGGCGATCAAGACCAACCTCGAGAACCCGATGATGATGCTGGCCTGATCCGTTAAGGTGGGTCTGGACCCACCTTACGCGATGATCACAAAAAAGGCGGGGGAAACCCCGCCTTTATCATGTCTGGGATACTGTATGGGCAACGTAAGGTGGGTCCTGACCCACCTTACCCGTGCAGGATCTGATCCATCAGAACCGACGGCTGGGCGCACCCCGCCTCGCCCACGATCCGGGCAGGCACACCGGCCACCGTCTTGCAGGCGGGCACCTCTTCCAGAACCACCGAACCCGCGGCAATGCGCGAGCAGTTTCCAACCTTGATGTTGCCCAGAACCTTCGCCCCTGCCCCGATCAACACGCCGTTGCCGATCTTGGGATGGCGGTCTTCCTCTTCCTTGCCGGTCCCGCCCAGCGTCACAGAGTGCAGCATGGAGACATTGTCCCCCACCACAGCCGTTTCGCCGATCACGATGGAGTGGGCATGGTCGATCATCAGCCCGCGCCCGATCCGGGCCGCCGGATGGATATCGACGCCGAACACCTCGCTCACCCGCATCTGGATAAAATGGGCCAGATCAATCCGCCCTCTCAGCCAAAGATAGTGGCCGATCCGGTAGGCCTGAACGGCCTGATAGCCCTTGAAGTACAAAAGCGGCTGTAACAGTCGATGGCAGGCTGGGTCGCGCTCCAATACCGCCGCCAGATCGGCACGAGCAGCGGCCCCCAGATCGGGGTCGTCCTCATAGGCCGCATCGGCGATTTCGCGCAGGATCTGCTCGGACATTTCGCCCGAGGCCAGCTTGAGTGAAATCCGATAGGCCAGCGCCCGTTCCAGCGTCTTGTGGTGCAGAACACCCGAATGGATCAGCCCCCCCATCAAGGGCTCTGCCTTGATCGCGGCTTCGGCCTCGCTACTGATGCGGGACCAGATGGGGTCGATTTCAGCGATCTGAGTCTTGCGCTGTGCCATGAGACTGCCTTTCGATTTCCGCGTCACCTTACCCCAGATAGGCGATGATCGGAAAGAATAAAGCCGTGATGGCAGCGATCACCGGTTTCGATGGGTTCTTTGGCATTGGCGCCAGTCCGCAAGGGCCGCAAGGACAAGGGCAAGGCAGTCGCAGTACAACGCGCTGCAATGCCCCGGCCGGGCCGCGATGGACAGGTCTTGCGTTGCCGACGACAGGGTACCGTCACCTGCACCCGCAAGCGCCCGGCCCAACCGTTTGCGATATCGGTCCGCCAGATCGGCCCGCCCGATGATCCGGGCCACCAGATCGCGGCGCGCAGGTTCAGGACTGGCCATCAGCACCCGGGCACAGCGATCCAGATCGGTTGGCAAGACTTGCCTCATGTCGCGAGGGCCAAGGTCAGGTCCTTGGCCGGTCCGGGGCCGTAGCGGTCCGACAGTTGTGCGACCTTTACCGTTACATCACCCCCCGGGGCATCGCTGGTCTGCATCCCGGCCGGATAGACCCATTGGGGGCTGCCCACCTCGGCGCTGCGCAGCAGCGTCCCACCTTGCCAGACCTCTACCCTATAGCGCTCGACAGCCTCGCCAAGGGCGACCTCAGCCGGGGTCCAGCTGTCGCCGTCAATCCGGGTGCGGCGTATCCAGTGCAGCGCCAGGTCGCCATTCGCCGCCCATTGCGCCGTCAGGTGACAGACGGAATAGGGCCGCAGCCCGATGCCGGAAAAGGTCCGGCTGGCATAGCGATAGGTCGCGTCGTCCAACGGTCGCTGCGTCGGACCAAACCGGTAGTGCTGCGCCGTCTCGCGCGCCGTTGACGACAGGGCGATTTGCGCCGTTGCCCCGTCCAACAGGACAAAACGGCTGCCCGCCGGCCAATCCACAGGCATCACCCCGTCGCTGCCGGCCTGCCCCCGCAGCCGCAAGGACAGGTCCCATGTGTCCGGCCCGACAAGGCTGGCCCCGGCAAACTGGAACACCTCCCACAGATCGCTTTGGCCGTCCCCGATGGCGGCCATGTTCAGGCCCGCCAGAACCTGCGCCTCTGTCGCCGCCGTCAGGGCCCCGCGCACCAGGTGCACACGCAGCGCTGGCCCCCGGTCCCATACCCCGGCAGGCGCGCGGAACATCGGCGTAAGAGTGGTCCCCACCGTTGCCGCTAAAGGGAACAGGGTGTTCAGGGTATATCCCTCGTCTTGCGGCGCGGAGTATAGCGCCACAGACCCCGGCCAGGGTCGTCCGGTCATCGCCACATGGGGAGCGACCGGGTCTTCGTCTCCGATCAACAAGGGCAGATCCAGGAACACCGCCTCGACCGGTACGGGTGGGACAAAGGACTTCAGCCCCGGTGTGTCATCGGCGGTTTCGTGGGGGCGGTAGGTCTCGGGCTCTACCCGCACGGCCTCGATTGCCTGAAAGCTGGCGCTGTCGACCCGGTCGATGCGCCAGAGGGCCTGTGTACCATCTGACCCGATTCGCACCACATCGCCCGCGCCATAGCCCTTGGCCGACGGCGGCAGGGCAAAACGGGCCGTGTCGCGGGCCACCCGCGCCTCGGCCAACCAACGCTCTGCGATCCGCCGCCCTTCGCTGCCCAAAAGCGCCAGCGGCAGCTCATTGGCCGTGACAGAGGCCAGCGCATCGTCGGGAAAGACCGCCTCGGCGCTGCGCAGGTCATAGTCTGCCTCGGCATCGACAAAGCCAACGCGGACCGTACCCGCCACCTCGGCCGCGGGGGCGCGCAGCGTTTCGAGCACCGCCTCTGCCCCCGGGTCAATGGCAAGGTGCCCTGCCTCGACCACTCCGTCGGCCTTGCCGTCGCGGGTGCGAAAAACCAAGAGGCCGTCCCGTTCGACCGCGTCAAAGCCGTAAGCCAGCATCAGGACTTGCAACGCCGCCCGCGCCGTCTCGGTCTCGTCCACGCGGTAGCCCCGGACAAGGCCATAAAGCTCTGTCGTGTCGATCGCTTGCACCCCGGCGCGGGCGCAGATCTCGGCCACGACCGAGGCCAGCGACCGCGCGGTGCTGCGGCCGTTCAGCCAGTGTCCCCTGGCATAGTTGCCGCCATCTGACCAGACGTCAGAGCGGGCCGGAAAGGCCGGAAAGGGGCGACCGTCCCAGGCCCAAACGTGGGTCCGGGCCGTGTCGACCATCCGACCGTCATAGAGGTCCGAAGCGGGGTTGGCGTCGGGGTCAGCAAAGTGCCGATGGATCGCACGCAGATATTGCATCTGGATAAGATCGTCGCGCATCCCGTTGGATTGACGCGGTAAAAAGCTTTCTGACGACTTAGGATCAAGGAACTTGTTGGGCTCGTTCGTGCCCTTGTCGATGGCCGCACAGCCGATTTCGGTGAACCAGATCGGCTTGCTGCCGGGTTCCCAGTCGGTCGGCGTCGCCTGCCTTTGCCCCCCGATCCGGTCGTGATGGCGGTTGGACCACCAGCCCTTGAGGTCCTTGTAGCGCCAGACCCAAGGCTCTCCATCGCCATCGGTGATGGGCGTGCGGATCTGCGCCTCCAGCGCCTCGGGCGAATGGTAATACCAGTCGAACCCCTCGCCGCCCGCGACATTGCCGGTCAGGTAGTCAAGGTTGTAGATCGACCCGAACCCGGCATCGAGATGGTCGTCACCATCGCGCCAGTCGCTCAGCGGCATGTAGTTGTCGATGCCGATGAAATCGATCTGGGGATCGGCCCACAGGGGATCAAGGTGAAAGTATTTGTCCGCCGTCCCTTGCGGTTGGTAGCCGTGATATTCGGACCAGTCGGCGGCATAGCCGATCTTGCACTCTGCCCCCAGGATGCTGCGGACATCGGCGGCCAGCGCCCGCAGGGCCGCCACGGCGGGAAAGCTGTCGCCAGCCCCCCGGATCTGCGTCAGGCTGCGCATCTCGGACCCGATACAAAAGGCCGAAACACCCCCGGCGGCGGCGCAAAGATGGGCCTGATGCAGGATAAACCGGCGCAGCGACCATTCGTCGGGCCCCGTGTAGCCGATCCCTTGGGCCGTAGGGGCAAAGTCGCCCGGCTGGGCGGTGCCAAAGAAGGCGGCCACCTCGGCCTCGGCCCCGGCTGTCCGGTCGGGGGTGCCCGCCAGCCCCGGTGCAAGTGACCCGGTGATCCGGCCCCGCCAAGGCAAGGGCGGCTGGCCGACAAGGCCGGTCCATGGGTCTGTCAGGCTGTTATCAGCCAGTTGGTCCATTAGGATAAAGGGGTAGTAGACAACCTCTTGTCCCGCCGCATGCATCGCTTCGATCGCCTCGATCACTGAGCGGTCGGAGGGGGTGCCGCCGTAGACGGGGCGATCGTCGATGCGCGGCACCAGTTGCGCTGTGCTGCGGGTCAGACCCGAGACCTGCCAGGGCATCGCCTCGGCCTCTTGGGCCACCTGTTCGACCTTGGGGCGGATCGTGCAGCTGCCGCAGCGCAGATCATCCCCGAACCACGACACCACCAGACTGACCGAGGCGCATTGCGGCAACTCTTCGGTCAGGGCCTGAAGCGAGGTGGCAAAGTCGGTCTTGCCGCTGAGTGAGTTCAGGTTGACGGGGGTCTGCTCACCGTAGCTGCCGCTCAGGTAGACCGGGCTGGTGGCCAGCGCGTATTCCCCGGTGCCAGGGATCATCGCCACGGCGCGAATGAGGTGGGCCAGATCCTCGGCCTCTTGGGGCGGGCGCCGGGGCGCGGGGCGAAACACCTCGAACGAAAACTGCGGCACTCGGTTGCCGTAGGGGCCGAGGGGCAGATCTTCGAACACCACATAGGCCATACCCCGATAGGCGGGGACTGCGCCCGCCCCTTCGACGGCCTCCATCTTGGGATCGGGCTGCTGATCCTCGGACCCGTCATAGACCCGCATGTTCAGCTGGTCGGTGGCCACTTCGACCCCGTCGGCCCAGATCCGGCCGACCCGCGTGATGGGACCCGCGCACAGGGCAATGGCCATGCTGACCGAGTAGGAGTACTCGGTCACCGCCCCGGTGCTGCCCGTGCCCTTGCCGCCGCCGCTGGTACTGGCCTGTTCAAGGAACTGCGACGCCCAGATCACCTGGCCGGCCATCCGCATCCGGCCATAAACCTGGCTGACCGGCGCCCCTTCGCTGGCGCCGGTCAGGCGAAAGCGGTCGACCTTGCCCGTCTCAACGGGTGCACTGCCGGCGCCCAGCAGGCGTTCGTCGATCATCCGGCCCGCCACCGCACCGACAGCCCGGCCGATGACGGCGGACGACAGGCCAAGGAAAGACCCCCCGATGCTGGAGCCTAGCGCCATTCCGGCGGCGGACAGGACGATGGTGGCCATGGTCAGGCGATCCTTTCAGCAAGGGCAAAGCGGGCCACGATGCGCCGTCGCCAGGGGGGGGTCAGGGCGCTTTCGACAACCCCGTGGCCGGAATAGGCGTGGATAAAGGTCGGGGCCGTACCGATACGGGCGGCAATGCCAAGGTGCTTGGCCACGGCACCGCTACGCATGCGGAACAGAAGCAGGTCGCCGGGCGCGTCGTCGCCCGGACCCTTTTGCCGCAGGTGGCGCAGGGCGGCGCGCCATAGCGCCTCGTCGCCCTGAGGCTCGGACCAGTCCTGAGTATAGGCGGGCGTGGCCTCAGGCTCGGCCCCGGCCAGCTCGCGCCAGACGCCCCGGATCAGACCCAGGCAGTCGCACCCGGCCCCCCGGCAAGAGGCCTGATGCAAATACGGCGTCCCGATCCAGCCCCTTGCGGTGGCAACGACATCGGCGGTCATCCCTGAAGGCTCCCCCCGTTGTCGGCCCCTTGGCCGCGCGGCACGCTGACCAGCCAGTCTTCACCGGGAACATGAGGAAAGCCCCGAAAATTTTTGAAGTTGTTGAACTTAAAGCGGCAGGTTTCGGCCCGCTTGTCGCAGCCGGGCTCAATCCGAAGCATGTCGCCGGGGGCCACTTTGGCGCCAAGGGCGTCCCACAGCACAAGCAGCCGCTGGCCACCTGCGCGGAACTGGTCATGCTTGATGACCCCCACAAGCCCCTCTGCCGCCCCAGTCAGCACGCGCAGACGGCCCCTTTCAAACCAGCGGGCCTCGACCTCGCCGAACCCCGCAAACCCAAAGGTCTGGTCCCGCTCAACCACCTCGGCCGCGCGGGTCTGGGCATAGCCGGCAGCCTCGACGTCGAACCGGCAGGACGCGTCCCCCAGAACTGCGCCGCACTGGCGCTGATAGACACGGCCCTGCGGCTGGTTCAGCGCCTCTGTCAGCCCGCGCAGGTCGGCCTGAAAGGCGCCCGCACCGCGCCGCACTTCTCCGATGGTGCCGCGAAACTGCTCCATCCGTTGCCCGGGATCGCGCCAGTTGACCAGCCAGGCCCGCACCTCTGCCCCGTCATAGCGACCCGCGGCAATATCGGCCTCGGTGATCGCCGCAGCGCTGAGGGCGCCCAGCGCCTCGGTATTGTCCACCGCAAGGCCGGTTCCCTGCACCAGGGCGCTGGCGGTCATCCCAGCGTTGGCCTGAAAGGTGATACCGTCGAAGACCAGCCCAAGGTCATGATCGGTAAAGCCAAGCACCCGGCCATCGCGCCGCAGGATTGCCCAGCAGCGGCAGACGGAGGTGAGCCCCGTGGCCAGATGGTCAAGGAGCGCGGTCATATCCGCACCTCGACAATCGGGACAGCCGGCACGTCGCCCGCCCGGAACGAGGCGACAGAGGTCTGGATGCGGTCGATGTCAAAGCGGACCGGCACATCGAATTCATAGCCTGCCCGGATTTCCGCCCCCAGATCGGGGGCGGCGGCAAAAGTGACGACCCCGGTCGTGGTATCGACCGTGTAGTCGATCCCGTCCTGCAGGCTGTCGCCCCCCACGGCCACCCGGACGGTGCCTGCCACCGGCTTGGTGATTGGCCGAGTATAGCTCTGATCGCCCGAGGCATAGCTGCGCGTCAGGGGAAAGGCGGTCGTGACCTCGTCCCCCTGCCCGATCAGCTGATCCAGCGGTGTGATTTCGCGCGACGGGCGGGCGGATTTGAAATCCGCCCAGTCCTTCCAGCGAAAGGCAAAGAGCTGGCCTTGCCGGGCCTCAAAAAACGCGATCAACGTCTCGACATCATCCAGACTGCGCAGACCAAGGCCCGCGTCATAGCGACGGCGCGAGTTGGCCCAGGGGGTGTTGCGCTCTTCAAAGCCATTGGCGAGCGTTACGATCTCGGTCCGGCGCTCTGGCCCGCCGATGGACCCAAAGCTGAGGCTGGCGGGAAAACGGATTTCGTGAAAGCTCATGTGCCTCTCCTAGCGATTGCGCTGGCCGCGCCCGATCAGGCGCGACATCTGCGCCGCGATCTGGCCCTGGCTGCGCTGGAACCCCGCCACATCGGGCGAGGTGACATGCATGGTGACATGGACCGACCCGCCGCCCTGAGCACGCACCCCCAGACGCCCGTCGGCCCCCCGGGTCAGCGGCATGATCGCCTCTGGCCCCGCCTCGCCCATCAGACCGGTGCCGCCCCGCATGGGAAAGGCCATCGGGCCGGACAGGACACCCCCCTTGGCAAAGGGCATCACCCGGCCCTGGGCAAAGGGGGCGCCTTTGGCAAAGGGGGTCATGGCCGTCACCGCATTGGCAAAACCGTCGGACAAAAGGCCGCCAAGATGGTCCGTGACCGGCCGCAGGGCGGCGGCATAGGCAGTGTCGATCATCGACCGGGCCACCATGCCCAGTGCATCGGACAAGGACTTGCCATCGAGGATCACCCCGTCAAAGGCCCGGCGCAGGCCAGTTGAAAACCCCCGCTCAAGATTGGCCATTTCGCGGTTCGTCTCGCCCATGGCCGCGCGGGTGCTGGCCAGGGTGGCGGAAAAGGCGGCTGTCATGCCGGTCACATCCGACAGGCTTTGTTCCAGCCCGGTCATGTCCTCGGCAAAGCGGTCCAGCCCGTCGAAATCGGTCATGGGGTCTCTCCTGTCTGGCTGTCTTGGCGGGGCGGCGCGGCGGTATCGGGAAAGCGGCGCGCCAGTTCCTCAAGGCGGGTGCGGGCCATCGGAGCGGGACCGCCGTCAAGGCCCAGCATCAGCATCAGCTCAACCGGGCAGAGCGCCCAGAACTCGGCCGGGCGCAGGCGCAGATCGCGCAGGCCCACCCGCAGCATCGCGGACCAGTCCAGCCTCACGCTCATGGCGCCACCGCAAAGGCGCGGGCCAGCATTTCGGCGGCGGCCCGTGCCGCCCCGACCGGCCCGCCCGCGATCTCGGCCGACACGAGGTCGGCGGCGGTCCCCTGCCAGCCACCGCCCCGCAGCCCCGCCACGATCAGGGCCATGACATCGCGGGACGAAAAGGCCCCCCCTTCGAACCGGGCAACCAGATCGACAAGGCTGTCTTCGCCCAGCGCGGCCTCAAGCTCGGCCAGCGCCCCCAGCGTCAGCTTGCAGGGATGGATGCGGCCATCGATGACAAGGGCCACTTCGCCCGCCCAGGGGTTCACCATCAGATCAGCGCCGAAAAGGTCAGCGCCCCGGCAGAGGACAGGGCCAGCTCATAGGTCGCCTCACCGTTGTAAGAGCCGGCGTATTCGATCGAGGTGATCTGGAACGGACCTTCGACCGTGCCAAAGCCGGGGATGATGACCTGAAAGTCCGGCGTTTCACCGTCAAAGAAGATCTGCCGGGCGCGTTCGTCCGTGGCTGCATCCTTGAACACGCCAGAGCCTGAGATGGCGGCGGATTTCACGCCCGCCCCGGACAAAAGCTCGCGCCAGCCGCCCTGGCTTTCGAGGCTCGTCACATCGACGCTTTCGGCGTTAAAGCTGATGCGGGTGGCGCGCAGCCCTGCAGCGGTCTCGAAAGAGCCGCCTCCCGTCATGTCGATCTTGACCAATAGGTCCTTGCCGTTCTGGGCCACCATGGCGATCCCTCCGTTAATCGTTGCAATTGTTGTGCCGCCGGGCGCGGCCTAGCTGTCCTCGACCCTTGCGCGAAAGGTCAGGGTGATCTGGCGCTGCTCACCCGTGCCGCGCCGCGCAGCGGTCGCCTTAACAAAGCGCAGGCCGACAAGCCTGCCCCGGCTCAGGCCAAGCTCGGCATCGCTCAGCGCGTCAGAGACCGCCCCCGCCGCCGCCTTGGCGGTGGCAAAGCCCGCCCCGTCAGTGACGATCGAAACGGTAAAGTCGTGATCCGCCCCACGCCCCGTCATGTCGGACCGGTCCCGGACCGTTTCGGGGCCGATCAGGGCGTAGATCGACGGCAGGACACCGGGAGGAAGGGCATCATAGATGTCCGTTCCAAGGATCGACGTCAGGCCGGGATCTGCCACAAGCTCGGCATAAACCGCCGATTGCAGCGCCTGAGACAGGGCATAGGTCATACGGCGGTCTCCTCGCGGGCCTGACAGACCAGGTAGCGGCCATCCTTGTCGCGTTCGGTCACGGACAGGATCGTGTAGACCCGCCCCCCGTCGACAAAGCGTTGGTCCGCAGCCGGGCGCATCGGCGTTCCGGCAGGGCTGGCCCGCAGGACGATCCTGACAGGGACGCGGCTGACTGCCCCACCCGGTGCGCCCGCCTCGCGGCCGGTGCCCGGGGTCACTTCGGCCCAATGAGTGCCAAGCAACTGCCATGAGACGGTGAAGCCCCCGGACCCGTCCACCACCCGTTCGGGCGCTTCCAGGGCCAGCGGCCGGTTCAGGCGCGGCGGCTTCATGCCTGCCCCCCAAGCGTCAGGCGCACCTGCCGATACCGCTCGATCAGGGCGGTGACGCCAAAGGGCATGCAGCCCGCCCCAAGGGCGGTATCGCTGCGATATTCGTAGTAATGCGCCGCCAGCATCAGCATGGCCTGCGCCAGATCCGCCGGGACATCGGCCCAAGTCGGGCCATAGCCCGCCACAAGGGCAATGCGGGCATGGCCGTTGGCAGGGATGACGGGCAAAGCGCCCGCCTTGGCCACCACGGTCCCGTTCTGGCCGCCTGGGGCCAATCGCCACAAGGCGGGATCAACCGACACGGCGACACCAGCCCCGTCGACAATCTCAAAGGCGGTCACAGCGCTGACCGGGGCCACCGGCAGGGTCACGCGATCCGGCTGACGCCAGCTTTCGGTCTGCCAAACCAGGCCCCGCTCCAGCAGCAGCCTGCCTGTTCGCCCTTCGATTGCGGCCATCGCGGCCCGCAGAAAGCCGACAAGGACCGCGTCCTGCAAACTGTCTTCGGCAAACCCGCTTCCCAACCGCAAATGGGCCTTGAACCCGGCGACGGGAAGCACAGCTTCCGGTACTATCGTTTCTTCTACCATCGTCACGGTATTCCTCCGCCTCTCGCTCATGCACGGTATGGGCCGGGTGCGCCGGCCTCCGATCGGACGGAGGCCGGGCGTTCTTTGCGGCTCCGCCCTAGAAGGCGGCGATCTGCATCAGCTTGATCGCTGCAAAGTCGCTGACCGCCCCGCCAACACGCTTGGTGGCGTAGAACAGGACATGCGGCTTGGCCGAGAAGGGATCGCGCAGCACCCGCAGGTCGGGCCGCTCGGCGATGGTGTAGCCGGCAGCAAAGTTGCCAAAGGCAATGGGAAAGGCCCCTGCCGCGATGTCGGGCATGTCTTCGGCCACCAGCACCGGATAGCCCATGAGGCGGGCCGGTTCGCCTGCCGCAAGCCCGTCCGACCACAGGTAGCGGCCGTCGGCGTCCTTCAGCTTACGCACAACCCCGGTGGTCTTGGAGTTCATCACAAAGGTCGCGCCAGCCCGGTATTCGGCCCCCAGCGCATAGACCAGATCGACGATGGCATCGCCGTTCAGCAGAGCCGTGGCGGCCCCGGACGGAACCCAGCCCAGGCCACCCCAGCTCCAGCTCATGTTGTCCATATTGGTGTAGGTCAAAAAGCCCCGGGGCTTGTCCGCCCCATCACCGTTGACAAAGGCCGCCGCCTCGGAACGGGCGAACTTGTCGGCAATACGGCCCGCCAGCCAGCCTTCGATGTCAAAGGCGCTGTCGTCAAGCAGGCGCTGCGAGGTCTTAGGCAGGGCCGACAGCTCGTGCAGCGGGATGCTGATCCGCTCGATCACCGGGGTGGCGGTTTCGGTCATCGCGGCTGTCTCGCTGGCCCAGCCTGCACCAATGTCGGCCCGGTCGATCAGCACGTCATAAGAGGTGGCATCGACGTTGACGACATTGGCGATGGCCCGGATCGAGGCTGCGGACATCAGCACGTTTTGCACGGTGGCGGCGGTCTGGGGGGCGACAAGGTAGCCCCCGTCGGCGGCAACGGCGGTGCTCATCGCCTTGCCCTCGATCTCAAGGCCGCGCAGGCCGTCGTCATCGCCCGACCGCAGATAGGCGCCAAAGGCCTTCTGGTGCGGGGCTTCGATATCGGTCGCCTGGGCAAGCGCGGGGCGCTTGGCGGCGAACATCGTCTTGCGGTCCAGTTTGGTCATGCGGTCATCCTGCTCTTGGAGTTTTGACTTGATCTCGGTCATGAAGCCCGCGATCGCGCGCTTCAGGTCATCCGCCGGAGTCAGATCTTCCCCGGCCCGGGCCTTGGCCTCGGCTGTGCTCATCCAGCTATCCTCTCGATGATGGTAAAGACGCGGCCTTACGGTCGGGTCAGTTCGGCGCGGGCCTCGGCAAAGAGGGCCGCCAGTTCGCGCAGGGCCCGGTCGTCGGGGTCATCCCCCTTGGCCGAAACCCGCGCCTCGGGAAGCATGGGAAAGGTGACAAGGGACACCTCCCACAATTCCAGCTCAGACAGGTGCCGCAGGCCCTTGTCATCCTTCTGGGCCTTCAGGGTGCGGTAGCCGATGGACAGGCCATCAATGGCCCCTGCCCCGATCAGCGCCACCGCCTCGCGGCCCCGGGCCACATCGGTCAGGATGCGTCCCTTAACGTAAAGGCCCTTGGCATCCTCGCGGACCTCGTCCCAGACGCCGATGGGCTGGGTCGGATCATGCTGCCACAGCATCTTGACCCGGCCGCCCGCCCCCTTCAGCCGGGCGAGCGAGGCGGCATAGGCACCGGGGTCCACCACGTCACGCCCCTGATCGACCGCGCCAAAGACAGAGGCATAGCCTTCGATCACCGTGCCTGCGCCTTCAACCTCGGTCACCGTGACCGGCCCGCCAAGACGGGCGAATTTATGTTCCAGCTCCATCGCTTTCTCCTTCATTGCGCCGCCGTCAGGACGGATTGAAACGCTTGGGCCAGGATCACGGCCACCACCCCGTAGACCGCCAGCCACAAGCGGCGTTCCAGCCGCTCGATCATGTCCTCGATCTTGGCCATCTGCTGGGACAGCTGGGCGAACTGAAGGGCCGACATCCTCTCATGCGCCTCGATCTTGAGGCCGGGGGCGCAGGCAAAGGCTTCGGACCGGCGATAGTGGTCATCCGGCATCGCCGACCTCCAGACTGGGCAGGCCCAACAGGGCCCGCTTTTCGGCATCGGTCAGAAAACCCGCCTCGCCAATCCGGCGCCACTGCACCTCGCGCTCGGCGGCAAGGGCGGGGATCTGGTCCAGATCGGGGCGCAGGTCCAGCCGCTCACCGCTGAAATCGCCCAGCCAGTCTGCGATGGCGCTGGTCACACGGGTCGCCATCGGCAGGACCGTCAGGCGGTAGAAGGCACGGTTGGCCTCCTGGTAGTTGGCGTAGGTAGCGTCACCGGGGATGCCAAGGATCATCGGGGGCACCCCGAAGGCCACGGCAATCTCGCGGGCGGCTGCCTCCTTGGTCTTTTGGAATTCCATGTCCGAGGGGGAGAAGCCCATCGGCTTCCAGTCCAGCCCCCCTTCCAGCAACATCGGGCGGCCCGCGTTGCGGGCACCCTGATGCTGGCTTTCCATTTCGCCCAAAAGTCGGTCGTACTGGTCCTGGCTCAGCGCCGCCTGCCCGTCCGCGCCGCGATAGACGATCGCGCCAGAGGGACGGGCGGCATTGTCCAGCAGCGCCTTGGACCAACGGGCGGCGGCATTGTGCACATCCACCGACGTGGCCGCGGCCTGCAACGGGGAAAAGCCGTAGTGATCGTCCTGGGGGTGAAAGCTTTTGATATGGCAAACAGAGCTTGGCCCCTCATCAAGGGCAAACCGATGCTTGCGACCGCCCACGGTATAGTCATAGGCGACCGGCCAGCCATCTGCCCCGGGGATCAGTGACATCCGGTCAGAGCGCAGGACATGCAGCTCTTGCGGAATGTCCCGGGCCTCATCGAGGTGAACACCCTCAAGATAGCCATTGCCGGTCAGCAGGATCTGGCCAAAAAGCGCCTCAAGGAGTTCCGCCCGCCCCTGCGCCCCGTTGGGCCGGCCGATCAGGTCAAGGACCGGGTGGCGGTCATAGCGGCGGGCATGGTCCTGCAGGATCAGTGGAAGGGCGGCCGCAGCCTCGGCGATCAGCTTGACCGCCCGAAAGCCGACCGGATTGCCAAGAAACCCGGTTTTGGTCAGGGACACCGTGTCGCGCGCGCTCCAGGCAACGCGGCCGACTCCACCCCAGGCGATGACTCCGCCCGCGGCCGAGGCCTTGACCTCGGGCGCGCGGCCATCGGCATGCGCCCCGACCGGTGCCTGAGCCCCGACCTGAAGCGTTGTCTGCGTCGGCTCTGACCGCTTGCGAAATCCGAACATTCACGTCTCCTCATCGGCGAAGGTGGCTGGTGTCGATGAAGGCACTTTGCCACCAAGGTCCTAAACTGCGCTGACAGCACCGGACGGTGCCCCTAGCACTAGGCAACACCCCCGGCTAAAGCAGACGCAGACGGGGCTTTTGCCAGGTCTTGGCCGGTTCGATGATCAGCTCGTGAATCGCCCAGACAAGGGCATCCACCCGATCGGGCGAGCCTGACCCGTCAAAACCGCGGGTCGTCATCTGGGACATCTGCTCTTCCAACTGGCCCAGGCCCCGGACGTGATGCACCCGGCCCTGTTCGTAGATCGCAGCGACAGGTTCGGCGCGAACCACCTTGCCCCGGCTGGCATGCAGGGCGCGGAACGGCACCGTGGGGGCGACCTGGCGCAGGACCGTCTGCACAAGATCACCGCCCTGATTGACCTCGGCCACCAGCCGGTCGGCATTATGACGCTCCATCGCGGCGACAGCGGCCTTGGCCCATTGGACGGGGGAGGCTGACGTGACCGTGGCATCCTCCAGCACCCAGGCCCGCCAGTTCTCCGGCGGGCCCTGGGTTACGGCGCCCGCAACGATAATACCGCATTCGTCTGATCCCTTGCCCGCACTGACCGAAGGGTCGACCGCCACAACGATCCGGTCGAACTGCGGCAGGTCGTCGGTCTGGCAGGCCGCAATGAGATGGCCGGGCCATAGCGTCCCGTCAGCATCGGACAGAAGCATTCCATCCAGCTCCTGCGCGCCCTGACGGGTGCCCGCATAGCGGCGGCGCACCTCATCCAGAAAGGCGTCGGGAAGATTGGCACGGTTAGCATAGGTCGGGGCGTGGGTGCGGGCCGTCGTCGGCTGGTCCAGCAGATCGGTCAGGGACCGGGCATTGCGCGGGGTTGTCGTCACGCAAGCGCGGGGGTCATCGCCCAGACGTAGACAGAACTGGATCATGTCCCATGCCTCGGCCCCGCGTTTCCATTTCGCCAGCTCGTCCGCCCAGACCAGATCGAATTGCGGCCCGCGCAGGGTCTCGGGCTCGTGGGCGGAAAAAACCTGCGCCACCGCGCCATTGGGCCAGACCAGCATCTTGCGGCCGGCGATCCAGTCCGGGCGGCGATCAGGGGGCGAACAGGCCAGAATGCCGCTTTCGCCAAACACCATCACCTCGCGGGCCTGGTCGATGGTCTCACCCACCAGAGCAACGCGTTTGGACCGGCCCGGGTCGCGGGGGCGGTCGCCCTCGACCATCGACCGGACCCATTCCGCCCCGGCCCGGGTCTTGCCCGCCCCCCGTCCCCCCATCAGCACCCACGTGCGCCAGTCGCCCTCGGGGGGGAGCTGGTGCGGCAAGGCCCAGAAGTCGAATAGATAGGGCAGCGCCAGAATCTCGGCCTCTGTCAGGCCTTCAAGAAACTCAGCCTGGATCGCAGCAGGCGCGGAGGCGAGCCAAGCGGCACCCGATCTCGTTCCGGGCGGTTGCGAAATCGACCTCGCCGGGGACCACTCCACCTGTTCGTCTTGCATTCCAGTCATTGAACCTTTGCTCCGTTTCAAACGCACGTTTCAGGGCTGTCTCCAGCTCGGAGTGCTTGCTTGCGATATCTTTCAGGACCGAGGCGTTCCCGGACATCAGGTCTTCCAACAGCCCTGCAAGCGTGCCGCGCACGCTGCTGAGCAAGAGGAGGCTTTCGTCGAACAGCCGCGATGGATCATCGCCCGGCGGCTCCCCGGCGTTCTTGGTGTCATGCATATCTGCTCTGCCTGTCTTGGGGTCTTGCGCCCCGAAATGGGCGGGTGTGTCAGGGCCGGTTCTCGGGAACCAGGGGCCCGCGCACGGCTCCGCCATCTGAGGCAAAAACCTACCTCAAGAACCCGAAAAAATCAAGTTTTACAGATTGTTAACGAACGCTCCTGTCAGCGCCCGTTAACCTGACACACCAACGGCAAGGACAGGTCGTGACGACGGGAGCGAGAACCGACTGGCGGACCTATTGGTCCGCCGCTGCATTCTCAAGGGCCCGATAGGCCGCCACGTTGCGATTATGCTCTGCCAAAGTGACCGCAAAGTTATGACCATCCCGAGGATCGAGTGTCTTGGCCACAAAGAAAATATAGTCGGTTTCCTCGGGGTTCAAAACAGCCTCAATGCTCGCCACACCGGGGTTGGCGATGGGCGTGGGCGGCAGGCCCTCGATGACATAGGTGTTGTAGGGTGTTTCGGCGCGCAGCTCGCTTTGACGCAGGCCACGGCCAAGAACGCCCTCGCCCCCTGTGACGCCGTAGATCACGGTGGGGTCGGTTTGCAGGCGCATCCCGGCGCGCAGGCGATTCTCGAACACGCTGGCCACGGTGCGGACCTCGTCATAGCCGCCGGTTTCCTTTTCAACGATCGAGGCCAGGATCAGCGCCTCTTCCGGCGTGTCAATGGGCAGGCCATCGACACGATTGGCCCAGGCTTCAGCCAGACGGGCGGTTTGAGCCGCTGACATCTGGTCCAGAAGGGCCGCAACCTCCATCCCCGGAAGGACGTCATAGCTGTCAGGGGCAAGCGTACCTTCTGGCGGTAGATCGGTGATCTGACCTTCGAGTATCTCGATCGAGTTAAGTCCGTTCACGACCTGCCAAACCGTCGTGCCCTCGACCACCAGAATGGCGTATTGGGTATCACTCTGGCCCCGCACTTCGGAATATTCGGCCGGTGCCTCTTCGATCTGGGGATCAAACCGGACGACTTCAACAAAGCGGTTGGTGACAGGGTCAAGCTCGCGGACACGGGCGACAGTGCCGGTGATCCCAACGGTATAGACCACCTGCGTCCCACAGGTACTTGCACCGCCACGAGTGATCGTATCAACAATCCCTTCCATCGAGGCGCCAGCCGGGATCAGATAGCTGCCAGCCTTGAGTAGCGACGACTTCTCCGAATAATCCGCCCCGATGCGAAAGATCGCCGGGGACGCAATAGCGCCCTGCCCTGCAAGGTCATTACTGACCCGGCGCATGTTTGACCCGCTTTCAACACGCAGACAGATCGCCTGGGCCAAAGGCCCTTCAGAACTATAGCGATTTGCGCCGACCGTGATGACCCCGGCCGCCAGAAACAGCAGCACGATAAAGAATGTCAGCGCGTTCGACGCGACGTGTTTCCACATCAGCGGACAGCCCCAAAGATCACGCTGGCATTGGTCCCACCAAAGCCGAACGAGTTTGAAAGGGCCACGTCGATATTGCGCGGTTGCTTGACGAGCGGGGCAAGGTTGACCTTGCTTTCGACGGCCGGGTTATCAAGGTTGATCGTCGGCGGTGCGACCTGATCGCGGATCGCCAGAATGGAAAAGATCGCCTCGATGGCGCCAGCGGCGCCCAGAAGGTGGCCGGTCGAGGATTTGGTCGAGGACATCGTTACCTTGTGCGCCGCATCGCCCAGCATCCGCTCAACCGCGGCAAGCTCGATCACATCCGCCATGGTCGATGTACCATGGGCGTTGATGTAGTCGATGTCGGCAGGGGTTAGACCGGCATCTTCGATCGCTGCCACCATGGACCGTTCGGCCCCATCGCCGTCTTCGGCGGGGGCGGTGATGTGATAGGCGTCGCCCGACATGCCATAGCCCAGCACCTCGGCATAAATCTTGGCACCACGGGCCTTGGCGTGTTCGTATTCCTCCAGAACGACGATCCCGGCCCCTTCGCCCATCACGAACCCGTCGCGGTCCGCATCATAGGGACGGCTGGCCTTTGTCGGATCGTCAGCACGCTTGGTGGACAGGGCCTTGCAAGCGTTGAAGCCCGCAATCCCGATCTCGCAGATCGCAGCCTCTGCCCCGCCTGCGACCATGACGTCGGCCGCACCGTATTTGATCAGGCGGGCTGCATCGCCGATGGCATGGGCCCCTGTCGAACAGGCCGTCACGACCGAATGGTTCGGCCCTTTAAATCCATAGCGAATCCCCACCTGACCCGAGATCAGGTTGATCAGGGCACCGGGCACGAAGAACGGGGACACCCGGCGGGCACCCTTTTCCTTCATCATGATCGCGGTGTTGGCGATAGAGTTCAAACCCCCGATGCCCGACCCGATCAGGACGCCGGTGCGGATCTGGCCTTCGCGGTCCTGCGGCATCCAGCCCGAATCCTCGATCGCCTGCTGGGCCGCCGCGACGCCGAAAAGGATGAAGGTATCGACCTTTCGCTGGTCCTTCGGCTCCATATAGTGGTCAGGGTTGAAGGTATCGTTGGTGCCGTCGCCAAAGGGTACTTCACAGGCATAGGTCGTGGCCAATTCGCTGGCATCAAAGCGGGCAATCGGCTTGGCCCCTGATTCACCTGCCAGAAGCTTGGCCCATGAGGCTTCGACCCCGTCAGCCAAGGGTGTCACCAAACCAAGGCCTGTCACGACGATACGACGCATGTCACGTCTCCAACTCTGCTCATTCCGTTCCAATCCTGATACCTTGCTTGTCAACGCGGGGGCAAGAGCAGGCGGGCATCCTCGGCAAAACTACGTTTCGGGGAAAAGGCAGGCTGTTCGGTCAGGCCCTGGGACGCAGACCAGAAAGACCGACCGCAATCAGGGCAATCGCGCCACCGCATAACACTCCAGCCAAAGAACCAGAATCGGCCGGCAAGGGCGTTTTCGGCATAGGAGGCTGCGAACGCCGCCTTGTCGAAGCGGGCCGAAACCGGCCCCGCGATGAGGCAGACCAGGGCCAACTCCCCAGCAAGATCCGGCCGCCAAAATCCGACAAGCGCAATGGGGACAGCAAGGACAAGACCTGTCAGGGGGGCATCGCGGGCCCAGAATGGATGGGCGCCCAAGCGGACAGTCACCCCCGCCTGACCCGCCGCCCAGACAGCCAGCGCCGCCGCCAGAAGCGCACAGGCTGGCCATCGTCTGCCCTTTCCCATCAAGACCCCCTCAAGGTTTGACGATCACTGTGACGGGGGCGGGATGAAATCAACGGGACACGGGCAGTGTCACGCAGTTGGGAAAGGCTGAAACGAAAACGGCGCCCCTAAGGACGCCGTTTCACCACTATCGTGGATAATCTCAGAGCTTACTGTGCTTCCGAGATGAACTTGACCGCATCGCCGAAGGTCTGGATGGTTTCGGCGGCATCGTCGGGGATCTCGATCCCGAACTCTTCCTCGAATGCCATCACAAGCTCGACTGTGTCGAGGCTGTCAGCGCCCAGGTCGTCGATGAACGAAGCGTTCTCGGCAACCTTGTCTTCTTCAACACCAAGGTGCTCCACAACGATCTTGCGCACACGGTCTGCGACGTCGCTCATATCAGGTCCTCACGTTCTTTCGGGCCTTTGGCCCGTTTTCTTTGCCCCATGGGGCGGCTCACCTGCCCTATTTTGAAGGGCTAAACCGATCAGAGCCACCAGGGCGCCCGCCGGAAAATCTTGCTGGGCTATAGCAGAGTTTGTTTGAGAGGCAAACGCTTTCAGATCGCCAAGGGTTCAATGATGCTGGCAACTGCGTGACCATGCGACACAAGGGCAATACTCAAACCCACCATGCTGCCCCGAAAAAACGCATTCATCCGCACCAAAGGCCTCCCAAAATCCCCAAACTAAAGCATGGCCATACCGCCATTGACGTGCAGGGTCGTGCCTGTGACATAGGCAGCCTCGGCGCTGGCCAGATACAGGACAGCCGCCCCGATCTCGGACGCCTCGCCCATCCGACCGGCAGGAACCTGGGTCAGGATGCCGGCCTTCTGGTCATCCGTCAGCTTGTCGGTCATCGCTGTGGTGATAAAGCCAGGCGCCACGCAGTTGACCGTGATTCCACGGCTCGCCACTTCGTAGGCAATCGACTTGGACATGCCCACCATTCCGGCCTTGGAGGCTGCATAGTTTGCCTGACCGGGGTTGCCCGTCGCGCCGACAATCGACGAGATGTTGACGATGCGCCCCCAACGGGCCTTCATCATGCCCCGGATGACGCCCTTGCACAGACGCATGGTCGAGGTGAGGTTGACCTCAAGCACGCTGGACCACTCCTCTTCGGACATACGCATGAACAGGTTGTCGCGGGTGATACCGGCGTTGTTGACCAGAATGTCGACCGACCCCATCGCCTCAATCGCCTGCTTGGGCAGGGCATTGACGGCCTCTGCGTCGCCAAGGTTGCAGGGCAGGACATGGACCCGGCTTCCCAGCTCGGCCGCCAGCGCCTCGAGCGGTTCGACCCGTGTGCCAGATAGGGCCACAGTCGCGCCGGCCCCGTGCAGGGCATGGGCAATCGCCCCACCGATACCGCCAGATGCACCGGTGATAAGCGCGGTCTTTCCGGTTAGATCAAACATGTCAGTCCCTTTCTCTCAGGCTTGCAGGGCGGCAAGGGCCGCCGCGATGTCGTCTGGGGTGCCGATGGCACGCACCGCAATCTCCTTGTCGATCCGGCGGATCATGGCGGACAGGGCCTTGCCCGACCCGACTTCCCAGGCTTCGGTCACACCAGCCGCGGACATCCACAAGATGCTTTCGCGCCACCGGACCGAGCCCGTGACCTGTTTGACCAGAAGATCCCGGATTGTGTCGGGGTCCGACACCGCCTCGGCGGTCACATTGGCGACAAGGGGAACACAAGGGGTGGCCATCTCAACGGTTTTGAGGGCCGCGGCCATCGCCTCTGCCGCAGGGGCCATCAGGGACGAATGGAACGGAGCGCTGACCGGCAACAAGAGCGCGCGTTTCGCACCCTTGGCCTTTGCAATGTCCAATGCACGCTCAACAGCCGCGCGATGACCCGATACCACGACCTGAGAGGGATCGTTGTCATTGGCGGCCTCGCAGACATCGCCCTGCGCAGCCTCGGCGGCAACCTCACGGGCAGCGTCGATGCTGAGGCCCAAAAGGGCGGCCATGGCGCCGATGCCAACCGGAACGGCCTGTTGCATGGCTTCACCGCGTAAGCGCAAGAGCCGGGCAGTATCCGCAAGGCTCAGGGTGCCTGAAGCGCAAAGGGCGGAGTATTCGCCAAGGGAATGACCCGCCACAAACGCGGCATCCGAGACCGTCAGCCCTTCGGCCTCCATCGCCCGGACCGCCGCCAGCGACGTCGCCATCAGCGCGGGCTGGGCGTTGCGGGTCAACGTCAGCGTATCGGCATCCTCGCCCCAGATCAGATCGGACAGCCTTTCGCCCAGGGCCTCGTCGACCTCGTCAAACACGGCTTTGGCAGCAGGATAGGCATCGGCAAGGGCGCGGCCCATGCCCGGCACCTGTGCCCCCTGCCCCGGAAAAACAAAAGCTCGCATCGCGCACCTCCCAAACTTTCAGTGCGACAGGCTCTAAACGCTCTGACCTGTCATCACAAGAACTGGACAACCGCAGAGGCAACAGTCCGGGCGCCAGATCCCGGCCCGCGCTTTGGGGACACACAGCCAATTGAGCCAACTTCCGAAAGGATGCCCTTTGTGGAGCATCCAATCCGGATACGGAAACCCTCGCAGACCTTGCCCCTGCCGGTGTCCATCTGCACTCTCAAATGACCCGACGACCGGCGGAGGGCCAAAATCCAAATATCGCCGCCCAGCCACCGCCCCCGAATACCACCGAGATCAGGACACAACCGACGCCCCAGAAAAGGGCCGGAACCCGCAAAGCCCTGAAAGGCAAAGGATGGCGCAATGGACGACGCACACCAGTGTTTACAAACAGGGAAACACCATAGGCGGCGGACACCAAACCCCGGACAGAACCCAAGACTGCCCCTTGCTTCGCTGGCCATGGTCTGTATAAGGCCCCATCCTTCCGCGACGTATATGAACCGCGCAGTCTCTCGTGGGTGGGGTGCGGAAGGTGATCGCCCCTCCCTATGAAATGCGCCGAGAAATGAACTGGAGCCCACATGCCGCTTTACGAGCATGTCTTTATCTCGCGTCAGGACCTGTCCAACACGCAAGCTGAAAGCCTCATCGAACACTTCTCCACAGTCCTCGCAGACAACGGCGGCAAGGTCGTTGAGAACGAGTACTGGGGCGTCAAGACGATGGCCTACAAGATCAACAAGAACCGCAAAGGGCACTACGCCTATCTGCGCACCGATGCCCCCGCTGCCGCCGTGCAGGAGATGGAGCGTCTGATGCGGCTGCACGACGACGTCATGCGCATCCTGACCATCAAGGTCGATGCACACGAGGAAGGCCCCTCCGTGCAGATGCAAAAGCGTGATGAGCGTAGCGACCGTGGTGATCGCGGCGATCGCGGCGATCGTGGACCGCGCGAAGATCGCGGCCCTCGCGAAGACCGTGGACCGCGCGAAGACCGCGGCCCCCGCGAACGTCGCTGATCTGGATAGGAAAGGACCCTACACATGGCTACCAAACCGTTTTTCCGTCGTCGCAAGTCCGATCCCTTTGAGGGCGATAACGCCCCCAAGATCGACTACAAAGACACCCGCACCCTGCAGCGCTACATCTCTGAGCGTGGCAAGATCGTGCCGTCCCGCATCACCGCCGTCGGTGCCAAGAACCAGCGTGCGCTGGCCCGTGCCATCAAGCGCGCACGGTTCCTGGCCCTGCTGCCTTACGCCGTGAAATAAGGAGACTACCCAATGGACGTTATCCTTCTGGAACGCGTGGCCAAGCTTGGCCAGATGGGCGAAGTGGTCAAGGTCAAGGACGGCTATGCCCGCAACTTCCTCTTGCCGCAGGGCAAGGCGATGCGCGTCAATGCCGCCAACCTGGCCCGCTTTGAAGAGCAAAAAGCCCAGCTCGAGGCGAACAACCTCGAAACCCGCAAAGAAGCTGAGGCGATGGCTGAAAAGCTTGACGGTCAGACCTTCATCATCATCCGCTCGGCCTCCGACGCGGGCGCGCTGTACGGCTCGGTCACAACCCGTGACACTGCCGAGGCAGCTGAAGCAGCTGGTTTTACCTTTGATCGCAAGCAGGTGATCATGCTGACCCCAATCAAGACCCTGGGCCTGCATGACCTGACCGTCCGGCTTCACCCCGAAGTCGAGTGCGGCATCAGCCTCAACATCGCCCGCTCGTCCGAAGAGGCCGAGCTTCAGGCATCCGGTAAATCGATCCAGGAACTGGCCGCAGAAGAAGAAGCTGCCGCCGATTTCGAGATCGAGCAGCTGTTTGACGATATTGGCTCTGCAGCGACCGAAGACGACGATCGCGAAGGCTGAAACCTTTGACATGACTAACAAAGGCCGCTCCTTCGGGGGCGGCCTTTTGCGTTTGGGATCAGTCAGGCCGGATCAGGAAGGCCGGATCTAGTAGACCGGATGAGGCCAGTCAGTCCTTGAGCGCTTTGTGCGATCCATCGCAGCGCGGCAACTTCTTGGACAGCCCGCAGATGCAATCGTGGAACCCCTTCCCCGCCAGAATACGCGCCTCCATGGCTTCGATTCGGCTGATACGGGTCGCGGCGTTCTTTGCCGCCGAAAAATGCAGGTTATAGCCCCTCTTCTTGCCCGGCGTCAGGCGTTCAAACGCTTCTTCAAATGCCGGGTCGGTTTCGAGCTTCTGGATCAGCTCTTCTGGATAGACCAGTTCATGCTTTTCCTTGAAATCGACTTTAAGGCCCGCAACCTCGTTTGCAATGGCCTCGGCCACATAGGCCCGGATCGTAGGTTCGCTCTTTCTGACCTCGTCCAGTGACGTGAACCGCATCAGGCGGGAGGCCTGCGAATTTTCGCCTTGCCGGACCAGCACCCCTTCGGGATCACGCAACAAAACCCCTTTGAAGAACCCAATCCCGCAGCTGTCTTTCATGCCGTAGAAGATGGCGACGTTGCCCGCCGGGACGCTGTAGCAAGGTTGCCGCCATTTGACCGCTTCCGTCAGGCCGCAATCGCGCAGGATGGGGCGCAGGAACGCCAGTTCAGCCTGCCAGCCTTTGGCCCTTGCGGCAAAGGCATCGACCTCTGGATCAGGATCTGTGACCAAGGAAAAGACTCCCACAAGAAACCGGCCCCCCGCTATGTCGGGCCCCCTTTAACACAGCTTAGCCCCATGGCGCGAGACCTGCCAGTGCGGGCTGCGGGCTCCGGTCAAACGCAAAAGGCCGCCCGGTTAGGGCGGCCCTTCAATTTCTTGGTTGGTGTCAGGCCAAACAGAATATCACTCTTCCTCAAGCGCCTCGACAGCGGCCTGAAGCTCTTCTTTCGTTGCGGACTTCTCTTCGACCTTGGCAAGCGAAAAGACGTGGTCGATGACCTTGTCCTCGAACAGAGGCGCCTGGATCTGCTGGCGCGCCTGGGCGTTTTGCTGAACGAACTCAAAGAACTGGCGTTCCTGACCACGGTACTGACGCGCCTGATTCAGGATCGCCTGGGTCATTTCCTGATCCGTGACCTGCACTTGGGCCTTCTGGCCAATCTCGGCCAGCAGAAGACCCAGCTTTACGCGGCGCACGGCAAGACGGTTATGCTCTTCCGTCGGCTCCACCTTGGCGTGATCATGGCCCTGAACCTCGGGGTTTTCCTCGTGCCACAGCTGGTGGGCGATCTGCGATGCCTCGGCCTCGACAAGGCTCGGGGGCAGTTCGAACGACACCGCCTTGTCCAGCTCGTCCAGCAGGGCGCGCTTGGCCACGGCACGGGCCGCACCGGTGTATTCGGCGGCAAGTCGGTCAGCGATCTGGGTCTTCAGACCTTCAAGGTCCTCGGCGCCGTACTGCTTGGCCAGTTCGTCGTTGATCTCGGCTGGCTTGGGTTCTTTCACTGCCTTGATCGTGCAGGTGAACACGGCGGCTTTACCGGCAAGGTTTGGGGCCTGGTAGTCATCGGGAAAGCTGACATCGACGTCTTTCTCTTCGCCTGCCTTGACGCCGATCAGACCAGCCTCAAAACCGGGAATGAACGAGTTGGAGCCCAGGACAAGGGGGTAATCCTCGGCCGAACCACCTTCAAAGGCTTCGCCGTCGACCTTGCCGACAAAGTCGATGACAACCTGATCGCCGTCCTTGGCCTTGGAACCCTTCTTGCGGTCCTCAAAGTTCTGGGCCGTGCTGGCCAGGTTATCCAGCGCTTCCTGAATCGACGCGTCATCCGCAGTAACCGTCAGGCGGGTCAGCGAGATTGCCGAGAAATCAACCTCAGGAACGGCAGGCAGGGTCTCGTAGGACACGGCCACCTCGACGTCGTCGCCTTCTTTCCAGTTCTCGTTCGTCATGGTCACAGCAGGCTGCATCGCCGGACGGTCACCTGATTCTTCAAGATGCATGCTCAGCGCGCCGTCGATGCTTTCTTGCATCGCTTCGCCCATAAGGCGGGGGCCGAACTGCTTTTTCAGCAGGGCGAGAGGGACCTTACCCTTGCGAAAGCCCTTCATTTCAATCTCGGGCTGCGCTTCGACCAGCTTTTCCTTGACCTTGGCTTCCAGCTCTGCCGCCGTCAGCAAGATGGTGTAGCCGCGCTTGAGGCCGTCGTTGAGGGTCTCGTTGACCTGCATTCTTTGTCCTTTTTCAAACGTCTTGGTGCGGGTGAAGGGACTCGAACCCCCACGCCTTGCGGCGCCAGAACCTAAATCTGGTGCGTCTACCAGTTCCGCCACACCCGCATTATGAGAGGGGGCGGCTCTGTGCCGCCCCCCGAGTTGGCGGCTGTCTATCAAAGCGAAAAGGCGGATGCGAGCAGAAAAAGCATCCCGCTTTTTGCACAGCTTGGACCCGATCCCGCCACAATTGCGTCGCACTCTGAAACTTCAACAAATCGGGACCGAGTCGGACCATGCATTTCCAGCGTATTTCAGAGCGGTCAGACGCGGACGCCCCCCCCGTCGTCAATGCCCAGACCCGGACAAACGGACTGGCCGCAGGCACCATCATCCAGACCCTTCGCGGTGAAATGGCGATCGAGGACCTCAAGCCCGGGGACCGGATCATTTCGCGCGATACGGGGACAGCCGTCTTGCGCGAGGTGCGCCGCGTAACGCTGACGGTTGAGCCTGTTCTGATCATGGCCGGTTCCATCGGTCACACAAGACCCGAGCAGGACGTCATCCTGCCACCCGACACGCTAGTCCACATCCGTGACTGGCGCGCCATGGCCCTATACGGTCAGCCC
>Ga0209652_1000620_pt1 | contig 30054 bp, 31 predicted proteins | sample SaaInl74LU_5_DNA_FD_184641 | JGI IMG/M metagenome (GOLD analysis project Ga0209652, IMG submission 184641) | Marine microbial communities from expanding oxygen minimum zones in the Saanich Inlet - ESP_74LU_5_DNA (SPAdes) (version 2) | ecosystem: Environmental > Aquatic > Marine > Intertidal zone... | reverse complement strand
TCAAGCGTTGGATTCCCGAAATCGGCACGGACGCTTATCCCGATAAGCCCATTGCTGATCTCAAAGCCAGTCGGGAAGTCGCCTTGGCAGCGTTTGCGAAGCTTAAGGGCGAGCGCCCACCTGAGTAACGCATCGAGCAGAGAGCTCAATAGCCCGCTGCGCAGAAGCAACAATGGATGCTCCACCAGCTAATCCAGCCAAAATCCCCGCGTTAAAGGAATCACCCGCACCCGTGGGATCCACCACGCTCAGATGAGGTGCTTCGATGTGGTGACTACTTCCGTCCTCCCAGACCAGGGCACCTTTCGCTCCCCGTGTGACAATCACCGAAGGGAATCGAGTAGCCAGCATGGCTATGGCGTCGTCAACATCTGCGCTGCCAGTGAGAATCTGGGCCTCTTGCTCGTTGCAGCGCAGCACTCGAGCAGGCGCAATCAGGTCGAGAAATCTCTCCGGGCCAAAATCTTCCAGAAAACCCGATGACGACGCATCCACCATCACGCCCACGCCTCGATGGGCCGCTTCGGTGACAAAAGCGCTCATCACCTCAGCATGATCATGGTGAAAAAAGCTATAGCCGGTCACATGCAACCAGGATGCTCCCGCCAGCGCCTGTGCGGGGATAGCCGAGAGCTCTAAGGCAACGTTCGCCCCCCGGTCGGTGGCCATGGATCGTGATTGCCCCTGGGCAATAATCACGATGGTTCCCGTGGTGCGCTCGGCATCAGCCTCCAAATAGGGAATCACACCCGCAGAGCGGAATTCCGTCGTGAACCGATCACAATCTGCCGCACCCACTCGCCCCACAAAGTCCACCGCCACACTTTCCTGGGCTAACCACACGGCGGTGTTCGCTGCCGAACCACCTGAAGTGCGCTCGATTCGCGCCGGTGTATCCGTATCGGGACGCAGCGGTCGCGAAATCACCGCAACCACATCGTCCATGACATCCCCCACGATGAGGACCCGGGGAGAACCCATCAACGCTTCGTCCACGCGGTCGCAATAGCCAAGGCCACCGCAACATTGTTGGTAACCAAATCAAGGTTCACCTTGAGACTTTCGCCCGCGGAATTGTGTTGGATATAGGCCAACAGGAACGGGGTGACATCGTGGCCACGAATTCCTGCCTCGTGTGCTTCGTGCAAAGCCTGCGCCAGAATTCGATCATGGGTGATGGGATCCCATTGTTGATCCGCCGGGACAGGGTTGGCCACAATGAGGCCACTGCGAAGGCCCAGCGAGTCCCGAGAGGACATGATGGAGGCGACTTCCTCGGGGGAATCCACCCGCCAATCCAGAGCAAAGGTGCTTTCTCGCAACCAAAATGCGGGAAAGGTAGAGGTCTGATATCCCAGAATCGGGATGCTGGAGGTTTCGCAACGCTCGAGCGTGGCGCCAATATCGAGAATCGATTTAACCCCAGCAGAGACCACCGTGATGGGAGTGGTAGCCAGGATGGGAATATCTGCCGATTCATCAAAGCTCTCGGATGCGCCGCGATGGACTCCACCGAGTCCGCCGGTGGCAAACACCCGCACCCCGGCGGCTTGGGCAATAAACGCTGTCGAAGCCACCGTGGTAGCCCCGGAAAGCCCCTGGCCCATGACGATGGGAATATCACGCACGCTGGCCTTGGGCACCTCGGTCATGGCGATGAGTTCGAGTTCACTCTCCGACAAGCCCACCCGGGGAACCCCGTCAATGATGGCCACGGTGGCGGGGACTCCACCGCCCGATCGAATCTGAGCTTCCCAGCCCTGAGCAGCTTCTACGTTGCTTGGCCGGGGAAGGCCGTGAGCAATGATCGTAGACTCCAGGGCCACCACCGGAATGTTGTGATCCAGGGCATGGCGGACTTCCTCTGACACAGCAACGACACTCATGCCTCTAGCGTAAGGCGATGGCCCCGCATCAGGGCACAGGCGTGCGTAGTGCTATACCCCCTGGGGTATAGTTGGTCTATGCCGTCGCAACCTGATCTCGCCAGCGTTGGGGACACAGATGGCTTCGTTTCCGGTGAACCCATGGTCAATGAACGCAGTGTGCGCGCGAGCGCGGGCCTTCTGTTTCTTCTCGGATTTAGCGCGCTGTCGGTGGCTTTTTTCACCGGTGACTCCCAACCCCTCCAAGGCTTCGCCATCGTGTTTCTTCTCGAGATGGGGATTCGATTAGGGCTGGACCATCGCTTTTCGCCGTCGATGATCCTGGGTGCCCTTGCCACTCGTTCTCAGCGCCCCGAGTGGGTCAGCCTGGAGCCCAAGAAATGGGCGTGGGGCCTGGGCTTCGCTTTGGCTCTTTCCACCTGCTTAGCCGTGGGCTGGGGCAATCTCGAGGCAAGTGTGATGATGATCGCCTGCTCGGTATGCCTCTCCCTACTTTTCGCCGAGAGCGCGCTGGGGATATGTGTGGGGGTTACCTCTTTACCCTGGTGCGCGGGACAAAGCCTTCGCGTTGCGCAGGAGATACCTGCGACTACACGCCGCCTTCACGGCGTTCACTTTTTTCTAGGAATGCGACAGCTCAGCACCACCACTAAATGGCGCTGCGCATGGCCCACAGGTCGGGGAAAAACGGGTTGAACAAAGTGGATATGAGATACCCCACTCCACTGGAACCGCCCGTGCCAATCTTTTTACCCAGAGTTCGCTCGACCATTTTCACGTGGCGGTAGCGCCATTCACCCAAGCCTTCATCAAGATCCACGAGTGCTTCACACACCAGCGCAGATTCAGGATCCGTTGTGTGGAGTGTCACCAACACTGCTTGAACATCCTCTCGGGGTTCCCACCCGAGGCTCACATCGCGAGAGAGAACATCCTCAGGCATCTGGTGACCTCGCACCGAGCAATAGGCAAGGGCGGAATCCCACACACTGCGACGGCTCATGGCAGCTTCCACTTTGAGTCGCGCGGGAGAGCCAGGAACCAAGTGCTCTGCCATTTTCATTCCGGTTCCCTCCTTCGCTTTCTCTCCCGCGTGGTCGCGACGACCCAAAACGGCTTCTAGTTCACGAAACTGAGCGGACTGAAAACCGCTGGCGGACGACAGTCGAGATCGAAACGACTGGAATTGGAGCGGTGTCATCGTCTCCAAGACATCAATTTGAGCCACACAGGTTTTCATAATCGTGCGCACTCGTCCCAGAAGCGCCAGACTGCGATGCGTATCACCTGCTTCCAGTGCGGGCTGCAGCGCAGCGAGCTCGTGCAGCATTTGGGCAAACCACAGTTCATAGACCTGATGAATGGTGATGAAGAGCAATTCATCGTGTTCAGGACCATCGGACAGTGGCTGTTGAAGGCTAAGGAGCTCGTCAACCTTGAGATAGGTGGAATAGGTGACTGCTTTGTTGTGGTCATCACTCATTAGGTCACTCTGCTGCTTTCTGGCTCAACGCCGTGATAATCCCCTGACGCAATAAGGTCGCGAAGGCGATCAAACCCATCCCAGACTTCTTGATACGAGGTGGGAAGGGGAGAAATAGCCAAACGAATGGCATCGGGTTGCCGGTAATCAGGAATGACATTGGCAATTTTTCGAAGTGCTAGGGCAATCTTTTCTGCATCCGGGTGGCGAATAATGATGTGGCCGCCGCGGTGGTCCGCCTCCCTGGGTGTTCCCAGTGTCACTCCCAGCGGAGTCAACCACGCATCGACAAGAGCAATCATGAGTTGCGTGCCTAGCGCCGCCTTGCGTTCGATTGTTGCGATGCCGGCGCGTTCAATAATCTCGTAGCTTGCTTGAACGGCCCGGATTCCCACGATGGAGGGGCTGGCGGTTTGGAAGCCTCGGATACCCTGAGCTTTCTCAAAATAGGGACCCATCACGAATTGATCTTCTTGCGCAAACCATCCCTGGATCGGGACCCTGAGTTGGTCCTGGACGCTTTGACGCACAAACATCCACGCGGGTGAGCCCGGGCCCGAATTGCCGTATTTATAGGTACACCCCACCGCTAGGTCAATACCGTTGCCATCAAAATCGAGGTCGATCGCGCCGCCGGCGTGAGAGCAGTCCCAAAGCATGTAGGCGCCGACGCTCCTGACTGCCTCAGTAATTTCTTTGAGCTCTGGCCTCGCACCCGAGCGGTAGTTAATGGCTTGAAGGGTAACTAGCGCCACCGAATTATCAAGATAGGGGGCAAGCGCCTCCGCCGTGACGCGTTCGTTCTGAACCTGCACCCTCACCGATCCAGGCCCGCCACTGCCATCGGTATCGAGAGTAATGAGCTTCAGGCCACGCGCTCGGGCAATCCCCTCCAGGATGTATCGATCTGTTGGAAAATTAGCGGAATCAATGATGACGGTGGAGCGCTCAGGCAGCGCCTCAATTGCTGCCATGGTCAGCTGGTAGAAGTTCACCGACGTGGTGTCACACACCAACGTTTGTCCTGGACCTGCACCCAGCGTTGCCCTGGCTAATAGATCTCCAGCGACTTGGGCCTCATCAATCCAATGAGACCACCCACCCACGAGCTCGGAGCCCCATTCCTGGGTCACGAAATTTGCCACTGACTCGATGGTGGCTAGGGGTAACTTGCCCAATGAATTGCCATCGAGGTAGCACTGCTCGGGATCACCGTGGTGAAATTCTGACCGAAACGGCGCCAGTGGATCAGTGGCATCCATCGCTTCTGCGGTGGAGCGAAGAGTAGGGTCTCCCGGAAAAACGTCGTTGGTCATCGGGCTATCTTAGGCGCACGGGCGCCTGCTTCTCTAGCGAAAGTTATCCAAACTTTCCCGAGACATAATCCTCTGTTGCTTTGACAGAGGGGTTAGAGAACATCTTCGCTGTGTCATCAAATTCAATGAGCTTGCCCGGCATTCCGGTGCCAGCAATGTTGAAAAATGCGGTGCGGTCACTGACCCGGCTTGCTTGTTGCATGTTGTGAGTCACGATCACGATGGTGTATTTCGATTTCAACTCTTCGATGAGGTCCTCAATAGCCAAAGTCGAAATCGGGTCCAGGGCCGAGCAGGGCTCATCCATCAAAATCACCTCGGGCTCCACGGCAATCGTTCGAGCAATACACAACCGCTGCTGCTGACCACCAGAAATGCCCGATCCAGGCTTATCCAATCGGTCTTTAACTTCTTCCCAGAGGTTGGCACCCCGCAGAGATTTCTCGACAAGATCATCACCGTCTGATTTAGAAATCCGACGGTTGTTGAGCTTCACCCCTGCTAACACGTTGTCGCGAATAGACATCGTGGGAAAAGGATTGGGTCGCTGAAAAACCATGCCCACTTCGCGACGCACCATAACGGGGTCAACACCGGGTGCATACAGGTCATCACCATCAACTAACACTTCTCCATCGACATAAGCGCCGGGGATGACTTCGTGCATGCGGTTGAGGGTGCGGATCAAGGTGGACTTGCCACACCCCGAGGGGCCGATGAAGGCGGTGACGCTTCGGGGCTCAATGACCATGTTGACATCCTCCACAGCAAGGAACTTGCTGTAGTAGGCGTTGAGGTTCTTGATTTCGATTCGCTTCGACATATGGCTTCCTATCGGCTGAGCTTCGGGGCAAAAAAGCGGGCAATGAGTCGGGCGCCGAGGTTGAGCACCATCACAATCAGGATCAGGGTCAAGGCTCCTGCCCACGCTCTATCGAGGTAGGCCTCGGGAACAGAACCCTGAGCAACATAGGAGTAATAAACAAAGTTGGGCAGGCTCTGCATGCGCTCGCCAAAGAGATTGAAGTTGAAGTCATTGGAAAACCCAGCGGCAATGAGCAGGGGGGCCGTTTCACCCATCACGCGGGCAATAGCGAGCATGATGCCGGTGGTGATTCCCGCGATAGCCGTGGGCAAGACCACCTTGAGGATGGTCAGCCATTTGGGGACTCCCAAGGCGTAGGCCGCTTCGCGCAGCTCGTTGGGAACCAATCGCAACATTTCTTCACTGGATCGGACCACGATGGGAATCATCAAGACCGAGAGGGCAACAGACCCAGATATTCCCACCCTGGTTCCCGGTCCCAGCAGAATTTCGAACAGGGCGTAAGCAAACAACCCAGCAACGATGGAGGGGATGCCCGTCATCACATCAACAAAGAAGGTGATCCATCGGGTCAGACGCTTTCCTGCGCCATATTCCACAATATAAATCGAGGTCAGCAGCCCCACGGGCACAGAAATCAGACTGGCCGCAAGGGTCATGATGACGGTGCCCAACACGGCGTGAGCAGCGCCGCCACCGGCTCCCACAACATTTCTCATCGACAGGGTGAAGAAGTCACCATCGAATCGAATGACACCTTTGGAGACGACCGTGATGATCAGCGAAATCAAGGGGGTCAAAGCGAGGAAAAAGGCCAGCGTTACCAACAGCGTGGCGAGGCGATCGACAGCACGGCGAGATCCCTCCACGCGATAGGACAGGGAGAACAAGGCCAGGCCAAAAATTATCAACCCTACGATGACCACCAACACCAGGCTGATGGTGTATTCCTCGTCGTCGGGGCGGAAGAAAGAAAAGAGTGACCAAGCAGCCAGAACCGAAGCAATCAGGGTGAGCCCTGGCGCATAGGAAGGCAACTTACCCGAAGCAAAAACATTTGCTTTCGAGATTCCCGAGGGGAGAACACTGGTCATTAGTTGGCCCCCGAGAAATCTTTGCGTCGATCCACAATCCAGCGGGCACCGATGTTGACCACCAAGGTGATCGCAAAAAGAATCAGCCCCGAGGCAATCAGCACATTGACGTTGAGCCCGTATGCCTCAGGAAAGCTCAGAGCCACATTGGCAGCAATGGTGGAGGGGTTGACCGAACTAATGAGGTTGAGAGTGATCACACCCGTTGCCGAGAGCACCATCGCCACCGCGAGTGTCTCCCCCAAGGCGCGGCCTAAACCCAACATGGCCGCGGAGATAATTCCTCCCCGGCCCACTGGCAACACCACGGTGCGAATCATTTCCCATTTCGTGGAGCCCAAGGCAAGCGACGCCTCCTCATACAGGCTCGGGGTTTGAAGAAATACTTCCCGGGACACGGCGGTGATGATGGGCAAAACCATCACGGCCAACACAATCGCCGCGGTCAAAATCGTCCGCCCGGTTCCTGAGGCAGGTCCGGCGAAGAAGGGGATAAAACTGAGGTTCTCCGCGAGCCAGGTATAGCTCGGCTGAATCGCTGGTGCCAAGACGACTCCGCCCCAGAGGCCATAGACCACGGAGGGAACTGCTGCCAAGAGATCCACGAGGTATCCCAGGGGAGCTGCGATCCGGCGAGGAGCGTAGTGCGAGATAAAGAGTGCAATACCAATCGACACCGGAATAGCGGCGATGAGCGCAAGAGTCGCAGCCCAGAGTGTTCCAAAGACCAGAGGAAAGACCCACGACCAAAAAGATTGACCATCTAAGAGAGAAATGTCATTCGGGTCTGCCGTGATGGCCGGCAGGCCTTCGAGCATGAGAAAACCCGAAACAGCTGCCAAGGTAGCCAGAATGAAAATACCCGCCGTGCGGGCTGAGCCGGAGAAAATCCGATCTCCAGGGCGTTCCTTAACTCGACCTTTGGCAGAACTCGCGGGGGAGCTTATGCGCCCCAGGTGTTCTGCCATGTCAGCGCCTCTCGTCTAGATATTTTGTCAGGATGTCTGTGGCGTGGAGGTAGGAAAACGATAACCCTATGTAGGGAGTGTAGAGGGTGACGGCCCGGCTTAGACAACCGGACCGTCACCCGCTTCACCTACTTACTTGATAGAAGCGAGAATCGCTTCGGCCTTGGCGCGAGAGTCAGCCGAGATGGGGGCGTTGCCCGCATTCGCCTGCGCAGCCAGCTGGCCTTCTTCGCTCACCACATAGCTGACGTAGCCCTTGACCAGGTCCACGACGCTGTCATCGGCGTAGTCGTTGCAACCAATGAGGTAGCTGACCAAAACGATGGGGTAGGTACCCGATGCTTCGGTAGCACGGTCGAGCTCGATAGCGAGGTCGTTATCGCCACGCTCGCCAGGGTTGGCAGCAGGTGATGCGTCCACGATCTTGGCGGCAGCTTCGGCGCTGTAAGGCACGTACTCCGAGCCGACCTTGACCGACACGGTTCCGAGAGAACCAGCGCGAGAGGCATCTGCGTAACCGATGGTGCCGGTTCCGTTAGTGACAGCATCGACGACGCCGGAGGTCTGAGGTGCACCCTCGCCGCCCCACTCAGCTGGCCATGCTTCGAAGGAGCCAGCGTTTTCGCCAGCAAGCAACCAGAAGTCCGTGGAAGCCTTCGACATGTAGTCAGTGAAGTTAGCCGTGGTGCCGGACTCGTCAGAGCGGTGAACCGCAGTGATGCTGAGATCAGGAAGATCTACTCCAGCGTTCTGGGAAGCAATGGCTGCATCATTCCAGTTGGTGATTTCACCAGTGAAGATTTGAGCCAAGGTGTCAGCATCGAGGTTCAACGTGGAGATTCCCTCCAAGTTGAAGATGATGGCGATGGGGGAAATGTAGGCAGGAATTTCCCAAATGCCGGCTTCTTCAACACAAGAACCAAAAGGTCCTTCGGTGATTTCATCTACCTTGAAAGCACGGTCCGAACCAGCAAACGAGGAAGCCCCGCTCTGGAAGGTCTCTCGTCCTCCACCGGAACCGATGGGGTCGTAGGTAACAGTGACGTCAGGGTTTGCGGTCTGGAAACCGGCAACCCAGGCTTCCTGGGCGCTGCCCTGAGAAGACGCACCAGCACCAACAAGTGTTCCGCTGAGGGAAGAATTAGCTTCCGCCCCGGCAGTGTTTGTCTCATCCATTGCAGCTTCCTCGGTTGCAGCACATGCGGTGAGCACAAATGCGGCAGAGGCGAGAAGTGCAACACCAGCGAGACTCTTTGTACGAGTGATCATTGTGTGTATACCCATCCTTGGTTTTAGGGAATTGATAGTGGCACTTTCGTGCCATGGATAATCTCGCGAGGTCACGTGACGGTGGCACTGACAGATGGTGAACACGGGGTGAACAATATTTTTCCCGGAGCTGTGACACAGTAGGACGCGTGAAAAAGCCAGCACAGGTCATTACGGTGACACCTGCACCGTCTCTCGATCGCACCTACCAACTCCACAGCCTGAGCCTGGGTGAAGTCCACCGTGCCCACACAGTCACTTCGGAGTTTGCCGGCAAAGGCGTTAATGTCTCTCGGGCGCTGGCGATCGGCGATGTGGCATCCCTCGCCGTCGTTCCCCTGTCCTCGCACGACGAGCAGAGCCTCTCCGGCGATTCGATGATCGTGGCAAGCCCGATGGAGGCGCCGGTTCGCATTTCGATTACCCTCGCCGAGGACGATGGCCGCACAACGAAGATTAACGAATTCCCACCAGCGTTGAGTCCTTCACAGTGGCAGTCCCTTCAAGAGACCACGCTAGCGTGCGTCCGGGAGCACTCACCCACATGGCTTCTCATCGCCGGCACCATGCCAGCTGTGACCGATTCCTCGTCACTGGAATGGGCTGAAGTTATTTCCCAGGCCCGGGCTGCGGGCTGTTCCATCGCGGTGGACACTTCCGGGGAAGCTCTGCGCCGTGCCGCAGCTGCCGGATTGCCCGACGTCATCAAGCCCAATGCGCCAGAGCTAGCAGAATGCGTGGGGCGCTCTCTGCACACACTCGGCGATGTTGTCGAGGCAGCCCGAGAGGTGATGGGTTGGGGTGTGGGGACTGTCTTGGTGAGTTTGGGCCGTGACGGAATGTTGGGCATCAACGCCACCACTATCGTGCATGCCTCGAGTGGGCCCGTTGTGGTGGCCAACACTATTGGTGCCGGCGATGCCAGCGTTGCAGGATTTCTGGCTCAGACTCTGATCACCCCCGAGGACTTATCCGCTTGCGTAGCTAACGCCGTGGCGTGGGGTGGGGCCAAAGTCGCCCAACCGGGATCGCAACTCACCCACTTGACTAACGCACCTGAGGTCGTTACTGCCCCACCGGAGCTTTCGTGCGTGCTGGATGAGCCAGGAGTACTCGCCTAAACCTTCAGCTAGTGAAATATGGTTTTCTGTGGCTTTGGGTGTTGGTATGTGTGGTTTTGTGTTAGATTCCTCACAAGTTATTCATAGCTTGAGCAAGGAAAACAACGATGTTGGCAGAAGAACGGCGATTACTCATCGTGGACTGGACCCGTAATGAGGGTCGTCTCGATGCAGCCCAAACTGCCCTCAAGCTCAATGTCGCCACGGAAACTGTTCGCCGTGATTTTGACGTATTACAGCGTCGTGGTGTGCTCCGACGTGTTCATGGCGGAGCAATCGCCATGGAACGCTTCGCCCATGAGTTCACCATCCCTGAGCGCCACGGTCTCAACCCTGAGGCTAAAAGACTCATCGGAGAAACAGCGGCTCAATATGTGCCCGATGAAGGCTGCATTTTTGTCGATGGTGGAACCACCACAGAATTTCTCGCTCCCGCTCTGCGCAACCGACCTAATCTCTTAGTTGTCACCAACAACCTCACGCTGGCCTCCAAGATTGCCGATAGCACCACTAAGACCTACATGCTCTCTGGTCGCATCCGCCCCACCACGTTGAGCACTGTGGGGGCAAGGACAGTCGAAGACCTCACCAACCTCAACGCCGTTGTCGCCTTTGTGGGAACCAACGGAATCTCCCCCGAACTGCGACTGACTGCTTTCGATAGCGATGAGGCGGCCGTTAAGAAGGTCATGATTTCGAACTCCGCCGAACGGATTCTGCTGGCAGATAACAGCAAGTTTGGTTCTATCTATCCGGCAACATTTGCCACACCCTCAGACTTTGACCGTTTGGTCACCGACATGGGCACTGACACAGCTGCCATTGAAAAATTCACCGAATCCGGTGTGGAGGTGGTCGTCGCATGATGAGCACCCACTTAAGTTTCGTCCTCCCAATGGTGGACGGAAGAGCACGAGAGGCCAGGGAGGGAGAATCGATCTCCCCGAATCCCCTTCCCTGGCGACTCGGGCAAACAATACAACCTCTCGAAGGAAGGTAGTACCAATGAGTGATTTCATCCCCTCTGGTGGTGGCGGCCAAACCGGCTTCCGCGCCAGACTGCAGCACCTTGGGGGCAACCTAGCGGGAATGGTGATTCCGAACATCGGAGCATTCATCGCCTGGGGTCTCCTAACTGCACTGTTTATCCCCACGGGATGGCTGCCGAACGAGAACTTCTCGTCGATGGTCGGACCCATGATTCTGAACCTGCTGCCGATTCTTATCGGTTACACGGGTGGTCGAATCGTTCACGGTCAGCGCGGTGCGGTGATTGGTTCGATTGCAACCGTCGGTGTGATTGTCGGTACAGACATCCCCATGTTCCTTGGCGCCATGATTATTGGTCCGCTCATGGCATGGATCCTCAAGTACATCGACAAGGTACTTGACCCCATCACCCCTCCTGGCTTCGAGATGCTTATTGGCAACTTCTCGCTGGGTATTGCCGGAATGCTGGGCGCCATGCTCGGTTACCTCGGAATTGGCCCCATCGTGGCAGCCATCACCGATGTACTCGGTAGCGGTGTCTCCTGGCTCGTGGACAACTCTCTTCTCCCGATTGCATCAGTGCTGATCGAACCGGCGAAGATCCTGTTCATGAACAACGCAATCAACCACGGTGTGCTCGGCCCACTGGGTGTTGTCCAGGCTGAAGAGACTGGTGAATCCATCCTCTTCATGCTCGAGACCAACCCTGGTCCTGGTCTGGGTATCCTGATTGCCTTCTGGCTCGCTGGTCCAAAACTGCTCCGCGGTTCTGCTCCAGGTGCCATCATCATCCACTTCTTCGGTGGAATCCATGAAATCTACTTCCCCTACGTACTCATGAAGCCTCAGGTTGTCCTGGGTGCCATCGTGGGTGGCGCTGTGGGTGTTGCAACCTTCATGGTGACCGGAGTGGGACTGGTGGCAACACCTTCGCCTGGATCGATCTTTGCCTACATGGCAGTGACTCCTTCGGGTAACCACCTTGGTGTGCTGTTGGGTATCGCCTTGTCTGCTGCCGCGTCCTTCGTTGTGTCGTGGTTCATTCTCAAGCTCTCGAAGGTTGACGCCAGCGAGGCTGACTTTGAAGCAGCTAAGACCCGCAGCAAAGAGATGAAGGCCGGTAAGTAACCATGGCCTCCATATCGGCTAGTGACGTCAAGCAAATTGTTGTTGCCTGCGAAGCAGGCATGGGCTCCAGCGTTATGGTGGCCCGGCAATTGGCGAAGCAACTGAAGAACGAGGGCATCACTGTTGTGCATGCTCCGGTCCACGAGTTGAAAGAAACACCGCACGAGATCGTGCTTGTTCACCGGGGCCTTAGTGCTCGGGCAAAGCAAGCCGTTCCCGATTCGGTGGTGATTATCTTTGACATGTTCTTAGGTGATCTCAACATCGCTCAGCTCGTCGGCGCTCTTCAGAACGGTGACACCATCTCTGATGGCTGATCTCCTACAACTGGCCGGTATCACGCTAGATGCTACGGCCTCCTCGCGAGAGGAGGCCGTAGCCATCTGCGGCGCAAAGCTGGTAGAACTCGGTGCCGTATCCCCCGAGTATGCCGAGGCAATGTGGGAGCGGGAACAAATCTTCCCCTCCGAATTAGGGGATGGTTTCGCCATCCCTCACGGGACCGATGAGTCCCGTAAATACGTCAATTTTGACCAACTAGTTTTCGTGCGACTGCTCACACCGATCACCTGGGTTCACGAGCAGATCAGCGTGCTGGTAGGAATCGCTTCTGCTGGCGATGGCCATGTGGAAATCCTCGGCAATCTTGCTGACTTGCTCATGGAAGAAGACAAAGCAGAGATTCTCCGCACCTCCAACGACCCCGAGGTCATTCGAGACCTCATTGTGAAAGGCGAGTAAGACCATGAAGGCTGCCCTCTTCCAAGGCCCCGGTGACCTGCACGTCATCGATGTTGACTCTCCCAGCGCGGCACCCGATGAGCTAAAAATTCGGGTGGAGTCCTGCGCCACCTGTGGCACGGACGCCAAAATCTTTGGACACGGGCACCCCCGTTTGAACCCACCTCAGATCATCGGCCACGAAATTGCCGGGGAGATCATCGAAGTGGGTAAGGACACCTCCGGTTACTCCGTGGGGGATCGAGTGCAAATCATTGCCGCCGTGCCGTGTGAAGAATGCTGGGCCTGTAAAGCAGGCAAGCAGGGTATCTGTATCAACCAGACCTCGATGGGCTATCAATACCCGGGTGGCTTTGCTGAAGAAATGATCGTTCCCGCCGCAGTACTCAAAGCCAACGGGGTCAACATCATTCCCGGTGACCTGAGCTTTGATGAAGCCTCGGTGACCGAGCCTCTGGCCTGTGCGCTTAATGCCCAGCGCCTGATCCATGTGGGTGACGGTGACACCGTTTTGGTGATGGGCGCCGGTCCTATCGGTTGCCTTCACGTCCGGCTCGCCCGCGCTCTAGGCGCCACGAAAGTCATGCTGGCCGATGTTAACGGCGGGCGCTTGCACCTCTCTGCCGATGTCGTCAAACCAGACCGTGCCATTGATATGTCCAGTGAGGATCTTGCTGCCATCGTGTTGGAAGAAACTGATGGCATCGGCCCAAGCGTGATCATCACTGCTGCTCCTGCTGGGGTCGCTCAGGAGCAGGCCATTGCCATGGCTGCTCCCGGAGGTCGCGTTAGTTTCTTTGGCGGCCTACCCAAAGACAAGCCTCTGATTACGGTGGATTCCAATGTGGTGCACTACAAGGAATTGATTCTTGCCGGGGCTAACGGATCCAGCCCCGCCCAGAACGCAGAGGCCTTAGCGCTGATTGCCAGTGGCAAAGTTCCCGTGGCAGATCTGATCACCCACCGTTTGCCGCTGTCCCAGGTTGAAGATGCCATCCATGCCGTAACCTCGGGAGAAGCCATCAAGGTCGTCATTAAGCCACAGGGAGTCTAGATATGACCGACAACATCGTGCACACCATCACTGTGGAAGACCCCATCGGTTTACACGCCAGGCCAGTAGGTCAGATTGTGACTCTCGTGCGAGAAAGTGGCTTAACCGTTTCTCTGCGTCGCCCCGGTGGGCCAGAAGCGTCGGCAGTGTCCGCGCTCAAAATGTTGGCCATGAAGGTCAAAGTCGGCGAAAGCCTTGAGATTGTGGTCGAATCAGACGATGCCGAGGAGGCTCGCGCCTTGGCGGCCTCCGTTGAAGCACTGATCAACCAAGCCTAAAGCGCTGGGGAAGGAACCTAGCTCGTGGAACTCAAAGGCATTGGGGTTGGCTCACAAGCCGCCGTCGGTGATGTTTTTCGTTTAGAAACCTCCGAAGTGGTCTCCGAGCATCGCAAAACCTCCCACACCCCCGGTGAGGAAGCCAGTGTCTTAGCCACGGCGATTGCCACGACGGCGGCCACCATTCGAGAAGAAACGTCGAGCTCAGACGCGACGACCATCGAGATTATGGATGCGTTGCTCATCATTCTGGAAGACCCTGAGCTGCAAGAGATGGCTAAGCCCTTCCTCGAGGAAGGATTCGACGCCCCCACAGCGTTATTCAAAGCACTGGATGCTTTTGCGGAGTTGATGGGTGATGATGAAGATTTCCAATCGCGAGTGGGTGATCTCCGCGGTATTGCCACCCGGATTTCAAGTTGGGTGCGCGGCATTGCCCAGGGCCCGAGCATTCCGCAAGAAGGGCGCTGGATCATTGTCGCCGAAGACCTCACCCCCTTAGAAACATCTCAATTTGGCGACTCGGTGGTAGGTGTGGTGACCGAACTAGGGGGGCCGACCTCTCACACCGCGATTATTTGCCGAGCGCTGTCCCTTCCCGCTGTGGTCAGTGCCAAAGGCGCCATGGGCCTGGAACAGGGTGCTTCGGTGCTGGTGGACCCCGTGGGCAATCGGGTGGTTCCTGGTTCTGATCTTTCTCACGCCACTGCGGCGATTTCGTTTATTCCTGATAGCGATACCCCGCTCATCACCGTTCGAGCAAATATCGGTGGCCTCGAAGATGCGGCCAAAGCCTCGGCGACGAGCGCTCGGGGGGTTGGCCTCTTTAGGACCGAGGTGCTCTACCTTTCTGCCCAGCGAGAGCCCAACGTTGCCGAACAAACCAAGGCCTACATCGAAGTACTGAAAGCGGCGCCGGCGGGCAAAATCATCATTCGCACCATCGATGCCGGAAGTGACAAACCGGTGCCGTTTCTCCACTTGGCAGAAGAAGAAAACCCTGCCCTAGGTGTCCGAGGATTCCGCCTGAATACTCATCACAGCAGCTTCATTACCTCTCAGCTTCGCGCCATATCTGATGCCATTAACGCCACGGGGCGCGACGTGGGTGTCATGGCGCCGATGGTCTCTACCCTCGAAGAGGTCCGAGAGTTCAGAGCACTGTGTCACCAAGCAGGGCTTACCTCAGTGGGCATCATGATCGAAACCCCAGCGATCATTGCCGTCATGCCAGACCTTGCGGGGTTGTTGGATTTTGTGAGCATTGGCACCAATGACCTCTCGCAATACCTGTTTGCTGCGGATCGAATGCACCCTGAGCTAGGCGCCCTGAGCAACCCCTGGCAACCCGCGTTGTTGCGCAACGTGGCCAGCGTGGTGAGCCATGCCACCGCCCTGGGTATTCCTGTGGGAGTCTGTGGCGAAAGTGCCGCCAACCCACTGCTCTCCATCGTCTTTGCTGGTGTGGGTGTGGATTCGGTCAGCGCTGCACCCAGTGCCGTGGACGCCGTCAGCGAAGCCCTTCGAGCGGTCAGTCTGGAACAAGCCCATGAAGCAGCCTCGATTGCCCTAGCGGCCACTACCGCACAAGACGCAGAAAGTGGCGTTCGCGCACTCTTTGAGGCCTCATAGCGCGCTACTGTGTGGGACAACGTGCGAGGAAGTGACCCATGAAAGCCATAGTTGTCACCGGCCACGGTGGTCCCGAGGTCCTGGAATTATCCGATGTCGAGGAACCCACGGCTGGAGCTCACGAGATTCTCGTGGAAGTGGAAGCCGCCGGTGTTAACTTCATCGATACCTACCAGCGTGCGGGCATCTATGACATGGCTTTGCCCTACACCCCGGGACTCGAGGGTGCTGGAGTGGTGCGCGCAGTGGGCCCCGAAGTCACCTCGGTTTCCCCGGGGGATACTGTGGCATGGTGTGGGCAGCTCGGTAGCTACGCAGAGTTGATCACCCTTCCCGCGGACAAAGCTGTGGTTGTTCCCGAGGGCATCACCGCGGAACAAGCCGCAGCCATCATGTTGCAGGGCCTTACTGCTCACTATTTGACTACCAGCGTGTATCAGGTGAGACCGGGCGATGTGGCGCTCGTCCACGCCGCTGCCGGTGGCGTGGGGTTATTGCTCTGTCAAATGATTACCGCGCGGGGCGGAATCGCGATAGGCACCGTATCCACCGAATCTAAAGAAGCTGCCGCACGCCAGGCAGGTGCGGCACACATCATCCGATACGACCACGAAGACGTGGCCTCCAGGGTTCGCGAAATCCTCTCCGGCAGTGGAGTGAACGTCGTCTACGACGGGGTCGGCAAGGATACGTTTGAGGCCAGCCTGGACAGTCTCGAGGTTCGGGGAACCCTGGCGCTTTTTGGTCAAGCCAGTGGAGCGGTGGCCCCTTTTGACCCTCAGATTCTCAATAACAAAGGATCCTTGGTCTTAACCAGGCCCAGTCTTACCCATTTCACCCAGACACATAGTGAGCTCTCGTGGCGAGCTTCAGAAGTGTTGGGCGCCCTTGCCTCGGGTCAACTCCATCTCACTCTCTCAGGTATCTACCCGCTAGCCGAAGCGGCCCAAGCGCATATCGATATCCAAGCGAGAAAAACGTCAGGAAAATTACTTCTGAGCATGAAATAGCCCGTCGCAACGCTGCTCCTCGAGTGACTAACGCAGTAGCGTGGGGTCATGAAAATCCTGATTATCGGTGCTGGCGGTGTGGGCAACTCACTAGCCAAAATTCTGGCCACGCGATCCTTTTATGACTCGGTCATTGTGAGCGACTTTGACCTCTCTCGCGCTCACGGGGTGCTCGAATGGATTGAGGCCAAGCACCCAGGGCAGCGACCCCGCTTCCAGGCCGATCACGTCGATGCTTCCTCCGTTGATCAAGTCAGCGCACTTGCTCGCAAGCACGGGGCCACGCTCGTGATGAACGCGGTAGAGCCCTCTTTTGTGGAAAGCATTTTTAACGGTGCTTTCGCCGCAGGGGCGGACTATATGGATATGGCGATGAGTCTTTCCTCCCCCCACCCCACAGACCCTCACAACACCCCTGGTGTGATGTTGGGGCAGTGGCAGTTTGATCAGTCAGCGAACTGGGAAGCGGCAGGGCGACTGGCCCTGGTGGGAATGGGAGTGGAGCCTGGAATTTCCGATGTCTTTGCCCGATACGCCAGCGATCATCTCTTTAGTGAGATTGACGAAATTGGAGTGCGTGATGGCGCCAACCTTGTGGTCACCGATGAACAGGGAAACGAAATATTTGCTCCCTCGTTTAGTATCTGGACCACCATCGAAGAATGTCTGAACCCCCCACTGGTCTATGAAAAAGATCGCGGCTGGTTCACGACTGCCCCCTTTAGTGAGCCCGAAGTATTCCACTTCCCCGCCGGCATTGGACCAGTGGAATGTGTCAACGTGGAGCACGAGGAAGTGGTCTTAGTACCGCGCCATATTGATGCCAAACGAGTCACGTTCAAATATGGCCTCGGTGAGGAATTTATCGGTGTTCTCAGGACACTCAACCTTCTGGGCCTCGATGGCACTTCACCGGTCACCGTGCGAAGCGCACCTGATGATTCGGGTCAGAGAGGAAAAGTATCGGTCTCGCCCAGGGATATGGTGGCCGCTGTATTGCCTGACCCTGCCACCCTGGGTGAGTCCATGACAGGAACCACGTGTGCTGGTGTGTGGGTTACCGGCACAGGGCTCGATGGAACACCTCGAGAGGTGTATCTGTATCACGCGCTGGATAATGCGTGGTCGATGGAGCATTTCGACGCCCAGTGCGTTGTTTGGCAAACAGCGCTTGCGCCCGCCGTTGCCCTGGAACTGCTCGCCACCGGCGTGTGGTCAGGTGCCGGTGTGATTGGCCCGGAAGGTTTTGATGCGAAACCTTTCCTTGAACTCATGGCAGCCCCGGAATCCGAGGGTGGATACGGTCAAGCCTGGGGTCTCGAAGAGCGCTAGCTAGGGCTAAATCTCAAGCTCAGGCAAGAGAGTCCACCATCAATTTTGTGGCACTCCGAGTTGGGCAGTTCCACCACGGAAAAACCGGCTCCTCGAACACGGGCGACTGTCCCCGGGAAGCCCTGGGGCATAAAGACCACATCGTTGACCCGAATACTATTGGCCGCAGCTTCCTCACCGGGCTGGACTTCCACCACGGTATAGCCCTCGAAAGCACCACTATCGGCTAATTGCCGGGTCGCCAAAATTGTCGTGTCATCTAAAAGCGATGACTCGGTTTTGAAGTGCAACACACCCGCTGGGGTTTCCACTCCCCGCACCGAATACCCCCACGGTGCCAGAGCCTTGGAGAGCTCCTCCACTCCAGCCAGGGTGGTGCGCTCAGAAAGCCCCACCAACACTTCCCGACCCGTGGTCAAAATGTCGCCACCTTCAATGGTTCCCGGGCCCACCAACTCGATCACCGTGGAATACACAGAGGCCAAGGCAGGTGCCATCGCTGCGGACTCTCCCGCTCGAGTGGGGGCACCTGGTCGCAGCACCACCGCCACCTCGGGCAGGCACAACGCCGTGTCTTCAACAAAGAGGGAATCAGGGAATTCCTCCAAGGCATCCAGGACGGTGACACTCACCCCGGCGCCTTCCATGGCCTCGACATACTGCTGGTGGTGCACCAGCATGGTGTCGATATCTGGATCCCCCTGGTTTTCCGCCCGAAGACCCATCACGGCGCTGCGTGGTGGACGCCGGGTAATCGCGTGGGTGAAGCGGAAGGACGCCTCAGACACTAAGCGAATTTCCCTGCGGTGAGCTTCTTGCGTGGCCACCAGAACTTGTCGCCAGCGATAAAGGCCGTAGCGGGAACCACCACTGTTCTCACCAACAACGTGTCAATGAGCACACCAATACCGACGATGATGCCGATCTGGAATAACGCCAGCAGAGGCAAGACACCCAACACCGCAAAGACAGCAGCGAGAAGGATACCGGCACTGGTGATGACTCCACCGGTGGCCCCCAGTGCCTTAATCATGCCCATCCGGGTGGGCTGATCAACCTTGCCCGACATCAACGCTGACTCTTCTCTCGCTCGGGAGACCAAGAAGATGTTGTAATCAACACCCAGCGCTACCAGGAACAAGAAGGAGTACAGGAACACGCTGAAATCAAGCCCGGACATCCCGAAGATGTTTTCAAAGACCAACCATGCGGCTCCCATGGCAGAGAAGAAGGACAACACCACGCTGGAGAGCAACAAGAAGGGGGCCAAGAGAGAGCGCAGCAACAACACCAAGACGATGAACACGAGGATCAAAATCATCGGAATCACCAAGAGCTGGTCGCGTTCATAGGCTTGCTTGACCGCTAACTTTGTCGCATCCTCACCGCCCACCAGCGCGTTAGCACCGGGAACTGCCTGCACGACGCTCCTCAAGTCCTCGACCGCGACATAGGCTTCTTCGCTGCCGCCTTCGGCATCGAGCACCACATCAATCCGCGATTGGGTGTCATTGAAGTTGATGATCTCAGCGGTGGCGACTTGGTCTAACGTGAGGGCCGCCGTGACGACCTCTTCTGCGTGATCATTATCAGCAATCACCTGAGTCGGGGAGCTCGAGCCGGCCGGGAAAGCTTCGGCAAGGACCTCAATACCAATAACGGCTTCGGGCTTCACCCGGAATTGTTCGGTTTCGGACAGACCAATATTGATTCCGCTGGAGCCGATGGCGAGCGAACCCAAAACGGCAACTCCCAGAACCGCTACGGTCACGGGGCGCTTGCTCACGCCGGTTCCAAGCTTTGCCCACCAACCAGTATCTGACTTGTTGACGCCACCAAAGCGAGGGACAAAGGGCCAGAACAGTCCGCGGCCAAAGACCACAAGCGCGGCGGGCAAGACTCCCAAAGCGGAAATCATGGCCACCACAATTCCACTGGCACACACGATGCCCAGCGCCCGGTTGCCACCCAGTTCAGCAAAACTCAGGGTCAACAGTGCCAGCGTGACGGTGCCACCCGAGGCGATGATGGCCGGACCGGCACCCTTGAGGGCACGAGCCATCGCTTCATGTCGATCTTCGAAGACCAGAAGTTCCTCGCGATAGCGAGCAATCAAGAGCAGGGCATAGTTCGTTCCCGCACCAAAGACCAGTACCGACAAAATTCCAGTGATCGAACCATCCGGCACGATGTTGAAAAACGCCGCCACATTGCGGCCAATTTGGCCTGCCATTCCATCGGCAACGCCGACGACCAACAAAGGAACGATCCACAGCGTGGGGCTTCGGTAGGTCACCAACAGCAACACAATCACGATAATCACCGTGGCCAGGAGCAACGTGAAGTCAGCACCGGCAAACACCCCGGACAAATCCACCTGGAAACCCTCCGGTCCCGTGACATAGGTAGTCATCCCGGTGGGGAGGTCTTCTTGAGCCAGGGCGCGGATTTCGGCAATGCGATCAGCGCGAGCATCGTTTTCTTCGATTTCATCCATGGGGATGGTGACCACCGCCGTGGTGTTGTCATCCGAGATTGTGGCCGGTGGGACAAAAGCTTGGCCCATAATTTCGGCATTGGAGTATTCCAAGAATTTCTCGTTGGCACCGCCCGAGGGCATTTGAATCACGGGGTCAAATTCACCCATGAGCCAGGTGGCCTGGTCGCTCGAGAACTCACCAGAGTCGGCAGCAAACACAACCACGGCAGCGGTGCCATCCGAATTCGGCATGGCCGCGAGTGCCTCATCCACCAAGATAACCTCGGAATCATCCGGTAGTCCATTGGTGGGCGCCACATCACTTTCTTCCGCCGCAAACACGGTGAAAGACAATGCGGCAAAAATCAACCCAATCAGCAGGGTGACCCATGCCGTCTTGGGACCGGTAATGAATCTAATTAGTGCGCTCATGACACCAATCTACCTGGGAGATTGCCTCATTTTTGCGCAGAGGTGACAAATTCCTGCGACGCTAAAGGATGACCGAGGAAAGGATCCCCTGATGGACCGAAACCTGAAGCTGGGATTGCTCATCACGGGGATAACGGTGCTTCTTGCGGGGTGTGTTCCCACCAGCGAATTACCTACCAACGGCCAGGGGAAGGGCACTGAATCAGGAATCACTCCTGCCCCGGAGCAAGAAGAGGTGACCCCAGCTCGACTCGACTGCGATGCACCCACGGAGCGAGCGATTCGGACCACTATTGGGAATCAAATCGATGCCTTCACCCAGGGCGATTTTGAGGCCGCGTATGACCTGGCCGCACCCTCGTTTCGTCAGCGGGTCACCCTGTCTTATTTTGAAGAAATCATTCGTGCCGATTATTCAATGTTGCTAGAGGCCTCAGGTTTTTCCTTGTCGCTGTGTAGGACCAACTCGACGACCACCACCGCCGAGGCACTGATCACGATTCGCCCCCTCACGGGCGAGACCAGCCAGTTGGTCTATGACCTGGAGAACACCGAAGAGGGCTGGAAAATTGCCGGCGCTATGGTGGCTAACACTCCCCGCACAGCGACCTAGTCACGACGAACTAGGAGCGAAACGGGGGACTGGGTTCTAGTTCCTCGGAGCGTGGAAGGGTCTTCGGCAAGTGCGCCGTGATCTCATCGCGTTGCTGATCGCTGAGCTCAATATCCCAGGCGCTCACGGCATCTCTTATGCTCTCGGGGCGCGTGGCACCAGGGATGGGGATGATGACCTCCGAGCGCGCTAAGAGCCAGGCCAGCACCAGAGCGTGGGCACTCACGCCTTTACTGCGAGCCATCTCATGCAGAGGGGAAAAGGCGTCTCGCTCGAGTTGGTCGACTTTCTTAGATCCACCCAAGGGCGACCAGGGTAAGAAAGCAATGCCGTGTTCTTCACAAAGATCCAAGACGTCAAGATCGTGTCGATAAAAAGGGCTGAATTCATTTTGTACGGACACGATTCCGCCGTCACTGGGGCCTCCGGCAATGTCCAGAGCACGGCGTAACTGGGCAGCGTTGTAATTGCTCACACCAATCTGAGCGACCAAGCCTCTTTTTTTGAGTTCGACCACGTTCTCGCACTGGGTCTCAAAATCAAGGGCCGGATCCAAACGATGGTGCTGCCACAGCGCAATGGTGTCCACTCCCAACCGGGTTCGTGATGCTTCTGCGGCGGCCAGTAGGTAATCGAGAGAACCATTGCGGCCCCACTTCTCACCTTCGGAGCGCTGAATACCGCCCTTGGTGGCGATAATTACCTGCGCTTTAGCACTGGCACTACCGCCCCAGGATTCGAAGGCCTCTCGGACAAAAATTTCATTGTGACCCACAGAATCCCAACTGGGGGCATAAATATCTGCCGTATCCAGAAGTGTCACGCCCGCATCGAGGCCGGCATGAATACCCGCAATAGCGCTCGAAACACGGCGATCGGGATCAGTGGCAGCGCCCTTAGGCCACGACACATTCATACATCCCAAACCAATCGGGGCTACCTCGTAGGGGCCCATTGTTCGCTTATCTCGAGACACGGGGGAACTACCTTTCTCTCTCTGGATCCATCAGGTCAACACTCACCGGCGGGGCAATATTAATAGCTTGGTCACTCAGTGACACCACCGCTGCAGAATCCCAGATGTCCTCGCCAAATCGCATCAGGTAACCAGGGACAATCCAGGCTGTGCCGTCACTGTCCCACACCATCACCACGGTGGGTTCGGAATCATTAACAATGACCTCGATTACCTCACCGGGCTGTGCCATCAAACCCTCCGCTTCAGCGAGGTAGTCAAGATCATCGTGAGCGTGTTCGGACCCTTCTTCGGTGTAGTACTCAGCCGCTACCGAACCCCACCAGATGCTCGAGCCCAAGCGCTCCACCGCACCACGGGGACTCATCGTGGCAAAGTCGCCGACTTTCACCGGGACCCCTGCGTGTCCTGACACGGAGGCCAAGATCGGACCGGGTGCCCAAAACATGGTCCATTCCAAAGCCGTGGGGAAGCCCTCGACCTCCACACTGGCGCTCACCCCAATGCCCCACTCGTCATTGACCAACACGTGGATATCCTCGCTGGTAATAGGGAAACCAGTGGCTCCAAAGGTTTCTGCCGCAAAGGAGCGCGCTTGCTCGGGAGCGGTTAATGCTTCCCCGGCTGAAGGGTTCTCGCATTCAAAAGTGACGCCCTCAGGGGAGGATTCATCGAGCACTTCCTCACACACGGGATCTTGATACGCAGAGGGGTCGCTGTAATACCAGGAGCCGGTCCCCTTCCAATTAAGGGTGAGGGAAGGCCCACTCCAGTCTTGGGGGCCTAGAACATAGCCGGGCCACTGCTGGTCAAAGTATTCGCTTTTCTGCGGTGTGCCCGAAACGTCGAATGTTCGCCCCAAACTGACTAAAAGGTCCAGGGGGTCACCCGCAAGCTCCAAGCGATACACGGGACCCACACCGCGGGCATCCGAAAGGCTCTGACCAACCTGGTAATCAAATTCCACATACAGCGAGGATTCTTGAGCGAGAGCTTGCGCGTCTTCTGCACTCATGCCGGCAAGGGTCAGAATCGGCGGCTGCCGTTCGGGGGCGATCGCCGTAACCACTCCACCGGCTACCACCATGGCCACGAGGCCAAGGGTGAACACCGTGAGGCTTCGAGGGCTTTGGCTCACGAGGTCGAAACCGCGCTGGAAAAGCTTCCGGAGCATTTCATTCATGGCTCACCATCGCCTTCCTGCCTTGATTCTAGAACGCGGGAGCACCGCCCCGGGCTAAACTTGCCCGCGTGAGAACCACACACGGCAGCGAGCCCCACAGTCTGAAGTTTGCCCCACGCCTCAACTGGTTACGCGCGGGCATCCTCGGGGCCAATGACGGCATCGTCTCGATCGCGGCACTCGTGGTGGGTGTTGCGGCAGCCACCAGTGACATCGGCCCCATTGTGGTGGCGGGCATCGCCGGGATTATCGCCGGTGCGCTCTCGATGGGCTTGGGCGAATACGTTTCGGTGTCATCCCAGCGCGATAGTGAAGCCGCGCTCATTAAACGCGAGCGCCAGGAGTTGGAGAATTTTCCCGACGAAGAGCTTGCTGAACTGGCGGATATCTATCAAGGACGAGGCCTTAGCCCCGCCACGGCAGCACTGGTGGCCCAGGAACTCACCGCTCACGATGCGGTTGCCGCTCACCTTGAAGCGGAATTGGGTATCGACGAACAACAACTCACCAACCCGTGGCATGCTGCTGTTTCTTCCGCCGTGTCGTTTTTAGCAGGTGCTGTGTTGCCAATGCTGGCCATTGCACTCGCCCCAGAAACCATTCGGATTCCGCTTACTTTTGCTGCATCCGTCGTCGCCTTAGCCCTCACCGGGGGAATTGGTGCTTACCTGGGTCAAAGTCCGATGATGCGGCCCATCATTCGCGTCACCGCCGGTGGCGCACTGGCTCTGGGCCTGACCTGGGGGATCGGGAACCTACTCGGTGGTGGCGTCGCTCTTTAGCTAATCCGTCGGCGAAGAAAGAGCGCCGAGGCGAAAAGAAAGAACACTGCGGTGGCAATCATGGCGACCACGGCCACCACGGTTGAGGGTGAATACGAACCCACCGTGAGTGTGATGCCATAAAACTCACGGAGTGCCTCAGCGGCTTGAGTGCTGCCCGCCGTCAGCGTCTCAAGAACCCCTGCGGTGAGGGGGCCGCGCAACAACATGGCAGAAAAAGCAAACGGAAGTGCGCTAATCACCGAGGCGACGCTGTCGGGCAACACACCCATGGGCACATACGCACCGGCAAGGAAACCCACGACGGTGCCCACCACCGTAGCTAAAGCGGAAAAACCACTATTAGACGTGATGAAAGTAGTGAGAAATGCCGTCAGCGCCGCGAAACTAAAACACGAAAGGGCGATAAACGCTATTGATGTTCCGATTTCTTCCAGTGTCAAAGAGCTTTGTCCCGTGAGAAATAGGTAGGTCTGGCCCACCGCGAAGACACTCACGCTGACCGCAAAGGCCACTACCAAGGCAGCAATCAGGTAGCCCGCTACCAATTGGATTCGAGACACCGGGGCAATTAAAAAGTCTTTGAACCGGTTGTTTACCCGGTCCCCCACAAAGGTATTCATCGCTTGTAAACCGGTGGTCACCGTTGTCATCATGATGATGCCCGAGAAGACCCACGCATTGACAAAATCCCCGACTACCTCCGCACTGGCCTCAGGAAACCTCTCCATCAGGGCTTCAGATTGCTGATTGCCCAAGAAAAGCGCATAAAGCAGGAACAAAATTGCGGGGGACAATAACGACATTGCTACGCCCAGACGATCTCGGAAGAAGACGGCGAGGTTCCGGCTGACTAACTTAGCTACTTGCTTCATGCCGATGCCCCCTTCCTCGTGAGGCTGAGAAAAACATCGTCCATCGTGCCGTGGCGAAATTCGAAATCGCTCACGGTGTCGCCCAAGCTCGCCAGCATGTCCCTGGCCACAGCGGAATCAGGAACCGCGATCTCCGCGCTTGACTTATCCCGCCAGATCGCTGTCAGCCCCGCTGCACGACAGGCGGCATCAACGACGCCTGGGTTGGTGGTGGTGATGCTCAAAATAGAGGAGCTATATTTCTGTCGTAATTGGCTAGGGGTCCCTTGAACGACAATCTTCCCTTGGTCAATAATCGTGACATCCGTAGCCTGTTCAGTTTCTGCCATGTAATGGGTCGTGAGGAAAATAGTCAGCCCCAGGCGGGTGCGAATGTCGTGCAGAGTAGACCACACAGTTTCCCGGCTTTGGGGATCAAGCCCTGACGTGGGCTCATCAAGAAACAGCACTTGAGGCTCATGCACCAAAGCACGAGCGATATCCACCCGGCGTTTTTGTCCCCCAGAGAGCGTGCCATAGGGCTGGTGAAGAAAATCACCCAGATCGATAACCTCGCTCAGGCTGGCAATTCGTGCTTCAGGTTTTTTCACGCCATAGAGGGCAGCTTTCAGCGCAATGTTCTCGTGCACGCTTAATAGCGGATCCAGCACAGAGTCTTGAAAAACGGTGCCGATTGCCGATCGAATGCGATGGTCGTCCTTGCCCAATCGATACCCCGCCACCGTGACCTCCCCGGCGTCGGGGGCAAGCAACGTCGTTACACAATTAATCGTGGTGCTTTTCCCAGCGCCATTAGTGCCCAAGAAAGCAAAGAGTGCGCCGGGGTTCACCCCGAAAGAAATCCCGTCCACAGCAGGATGAGAGCCGAAAGACTTCGAGAGTCCCTTAATGTCAATCATCGATGTCCTTGTGACGGGGTGTTGGGTGCCACACGATATTCGCGGGCACCCCACCATCCTGGCCTACTTGGGCTCGTCATGCCCGAGGCGAAAGAGGGAATCCAGAGTGGTGTCTAGCGTCATCCCGACCAGCATTGCTAGTTCCAATGTCGGGGAGTATTTACCAGCCTCAATGGCGTTGATGGTTTGACGCGACACCCCGACAGCCTCGGCGAGTTGAGCCTGGGTTATTCCCAGTGCCACCCGCCTGTCTTTGATGGTGTTCGTCACCCGTGTGGGCCTCACCATGCGGGCAGACCTCGACGGTAATACACGATGCGAAATATTTCGGAGCTCCACGCACCAAGAAACATGGTGAGATACATGGCGTTACCAATCCAAAAGCGATCCACGTCTAGCAGAGCTAGCGCCATGACCCCAATGCCCCCGACATACAAAATGAAGTGGCTGCTATAGGCCGCGCGACGAAACACACTCTTGTCCCGCACATCAGCAGGCTCTTGTCTCTCCCGAGTAATGATGGCCACCACTATTTGACCGATGATCACCAACACCGTCGACACGACAGTAGTCACAATCAAGGAACCCAGATACGGGGTGTGAGCAATCCCACCAGCGCTAGAGCTGCTCAGAATGTGCTGGATGTACCAGCCATACGCCAGGAGAAACGCGATGGCATTAATCCACGCAGTTTTTTCAGAAGAAGACACAAGAACCTTTCAATATGTAAAGAATGTTTGACACACATAAGCTACACACAGAAATCCGCTATGTCAAATATTCTTTACACACCCCTCGGGTGTTCACGCCGATGCGGTTTAGGTGAGCGATGCAGATAGGCAGGCCGGATCCTCGCAATACGGCGCCTGTTCGGCACACGAATCACACACCACCATTTGGGTGCGGCAGGACAGGTTTGCGCAGTTTTCTAACCTGGAGGATGCTTCACCACAGTGGGTGCAACGGCCAATGACAGCCGCATCAGGGCTGAAGGTGACGGCTTTGCGCCCATCAAAAACAGAGAGGGATCCCTCCCAGAGTCCGGAGTCCCCGAACGCTTCACCGTAGCGAACGATGCCGCCCTGCATTTGGTACACCTCACTAAAGCCACGCTTGATCATCATGGTCGAGAGAATTTCGCACCTAATGCCCCCGGTGCAGTAGGTGACCACCGGTTGATCTTTGAGGTGATCGTATTTGCCGCTGTCTAATTCGCTGACAAAGTCATGCGAGGTGCGCACATCGGGAACCACGGCGTTTTTGAAACGACCAATTTGGGCCTCCCACTTATTGCGCCCGTCAAAAAAGGTGACGTCCTTTTCTTTCACAAGTCGGTGGAGCTCTTCGGGGGTGAGGTGAGTGCCTCCCCCGACTACGCCGTGGTCATCCACACTGACCTCTTCAGCGGCGCCAAAGCCCACCAGTTCGTCACGAACCCGGACAGAAAGCTTAGGAAAATCGTCAGGTCCCGTGCCTTCGCTCCATTTGAAGTCGATGTCTTTGAAGGGTCCATATTCGCGAGTTTTGCGCCAGTATTTTTTGACGGCGCCAAGTTCCCCACCCACGGTGGCATTGATGCCGTGTTCTGAAAGAAGGATTCGCCCGCCCAAGCCCAGTGACTCACACACATCGCGCTGCCATAAACGAATTGCCTCAGGATCGGCCAGCGGCGTGAAGCCATAAAAGAGCAAGACTTTATATACCGCCATCACCACAGTGTAAGAGTTGGCCACCACTTCTTTCCAGTGGCCCCAGGAATAAGAAGGCCTAGAGTGTTGTTCTATTCGCCAGAGTACGTTTGCGCCCAAGAGAGCTGAGTCGTTCATGAGTCAACCCCATGCCCATGGCCCGTTGGGCCGTTATGCGCAAACGGAGGAAAGTAGGCGGGCAGCGATTGCTAGTGCCCCCTCGATTGATGGCTTACTTCGGCGCATTCTGGGATTGTTTCAGCCGCATCGCACACCCCTGATGATCACGATTAGCCTGGTGATCACCGGGGCCGCGCTCTCTGTCGTTCCCCCGCTGCTCATCCAAGATGCCTTCAACGAAGGCCTCTTCCCCGAAGGGGGAATACCTAACCTTGGGCTGCTGAGCACTCTGGTGGGAATCATGGTCGGACTCTGGGTCGTCATTGGGGCACTGAGTGTCTGGCAGCACTACCTCACGGCCCAAATAGGCAATCGGGTGATGGGGTCACTACGAGTTCGCATGTTCGAACACCTCCAATCCATGCACCTTGGTTTCTTCACCAAGACAAAGACCGGGGCGATTCAATCCCGACTTCAAAACGATGTCGGAGGTGTGGCGAGTGTTCTCAAAGAAATCATCGCCAATCTCTTAGGCAGCACCGTCACCGTAGTGGCCTCGCTGGTCGCCATGTTGATTCTGAGCTGGCAGCTCACGGTGGTCGCCATCATCCTGTTACCGGTGATGATTCTTCTGCAGCGAAGAATCGGCCGCGTTCGTGCGCGCATCGCTGCCGCCACACAGCACTCACTGAGTGAAATGTCCGCCATGACCCAAGAAGCACTGGGCGTCAGTGGAATCCTTCTCTCGAAGAGTTTTGGCCGGCAACACAGTGAAGTCCAGCGGTATCAGCGCGAAAACAACACCCAAATTGATCTGCAAGTGAAGCTGTCCATGTCGGGACAAAGTTTCTTTGCTCTCATCCAGATCTTCATGTCTGCCATTCCCGCAGTGATTTATCTGGTGGCAGGTTTTCTTATCCTGGGGGAAAGCCCGCTCTCAATTGGAACTATCGTGGCGTTCACCACAGCACAGTCGCGGCTGATGTTCCCGATGATGAACCTGCTGCAAATTGGCCTTGAAATTCAAACATCGAGAGCACTGTTTGCCCGAATTTTTGAATATCTCGACCTCTCCCCCGCGATCACCAGCCCCGCTAAGCCCACGGCCATCGATCCAGCCAAACTGGGTTCATTGGAATTCGACACCGTGTCTTTTAGCTATGACGAAACAGAGGATGGCACCACTGCGGGTTTGAAGGATATTAGTTTTACTATTTCGCCCGGTGAATATGTGGCACTAGTGGGGCCCTCAGGAGCTGGCAAGACCACCATTACTTCTCTTATTCCGCGCTTTTTTGATGTGTCACAGGGTGAAGTTCGCTTCGCCGGTACCAATGTCACCAAGCTCGACCAAGATGAACTCATCAGCCATATCGGAATATTAAGCCAAGAAACCTTCCTCTTTAACGACACCATTCGAGAAAACATTGGTTACGCGCGCGAAGGCGCGAGTCACTCAGAAATCGAAGCAGCCGCTCGGGCTGCGAACATTCACGAGACCATCGTCTCTTTTCCCGATGGATATGACACGGTGGTGGGCGAGCGGGGCTACCGACTCAGCGGTGGGGAAAAACAGCGCATCGCGATTGCCCGCGTCTTGCTCAAAGACCCCAAAGTTCTCATCCTCGATGAAGCCACCAGTTCTCTGGACACCAAATCCGAACGGCTTGTTCAGACAGCACTGGACTCCGCTTCGGCGAATCGAACCACTATTGCTATTGCTCACCGGCTCTCGACCGTGGTTAATGCCGATCGCATCATGGTCGTCTCGCAAGGGCGCATTGTCGAAAGCGGCTCCCACAAGGAACTGTTGCAGAAGAAAGGCCTCTATGCGGCTCTCCTCGCCGAACAAAAGCTCACTGTGAGCCAGGTGCCATAG
>Ga0209652_1000619_pt1 | contig 30067 bp, 35 predicted proteins | sample SaaInl74LU_5_DNA_FD_184641 | JGI IMG/M metagenome (GOLD analysis project Ga0209652, IMG submission 184641) | Marine microbial communities from expanding oxygen minimum zones in the Saanich Inlet - ESP_74LU_5_DNA (SPAdes) (version 2) | ecosystem: Environmental > Aquatic > Marine > Intertidal zone... | reverse complement strand
ACTAGTGTGTCATCGCCTCCACCAGTGTCATCGCCTCCACCCAGTGTGTCACCCCCAACTAGTGTGTCATCACCTCCAACCACGGGCGGAGTCACGGGCGGAGTCACGGGCGGAGTCACGGGCGGAGTCACGGGCGGAGTCACGGGTTTAGTTTGTGCGGCGGTGTACTTATCGATATCGCCGCCGAACCGCACGAATGAAGCGTAGTTCGGGAAGCCTGCGGCCTCAGCCATGGCAGTATTCTGATCGTTCTGATACGCACCAAGATTCCAGCCGTACGCTAGTGCGGTATCAAGGTCAGGAAATCCGTTATCTTTAGCAAGCTGGCGGTCGAACTCATCGTCTCGGCGTTTCTTCTCGACCCTCTCGGCTTCTAGGCGTTTGGCCTCTGCTGCGGCCTCTTCCTCTGGAGTAGGCGCCGTGCCGACTACCCACTCACCCCGGTTATTCATGTACCCATTTACTGGCGTGCCGTCTACGTTGTCTACGTCGCGTAATACTTCGTCTAATACATCACCACCCTCACCAGTGTCATCACCTCCACCAGTGTCATCACCTCCACCAGTGTCATCACCTCCACCAGTGTCATCACCTCCACCAGTGTCATCACCTCCACCAGTGTCATCACCTCCACCCGATGTGTCACCTCCACCCGATGTGTCACCTCCAACTAGTACCCCTTGATCGAACTTTTCTTGAGCGGTCAGTTCGGGTTTTTGACTGCCTACCGTTACAAGCGTGAACCCCGTATTAGGACGGGGGAGTTCACCTGCGTCGCCTATTAGTTCGTCTATTTCCATAAACGAAAAGCCTAGGTCAATATCCCCGTCGCTCGTCCCAGCGCCTGACCCGTCGCCAATCAATGCCCTATCGCCGACTGTAGGCGGGTTGTCTGAGCTACCTATCCCCAGTATCGCCCCGATCTCGGGGTCATCTTTAATACCCTTATCAGGTGGAACAAGCGTGCCATCATTTGCAATTATCCTATCGGCGACATCGCCGGGCATCGCCCCTGTATGGTAGTAAGTTAAGCCACTCGGTGCTTTCTCCCCGGGGAAACTGACGCCGAGTTCTACGCCCAGATCAGAATTGTATATATGGACAGCGCGGGTAACTGGATCGTAGTAGGCATCGGGGCCGTTACTAGGGTCACGGGTAAGCCCCGTATCCGCATCTATAACCCCGCGCTCTGTATCAACTATCGTACCGTCTGGCATCCGAGCCAAATTGTCTACGCCCAGATCCGCCGCAGCCTCATACACCGCCTTCTGCGCGGCTTTATATTCTGAGCTTCCGACTCCGTGGTCTTTAGCGGCGGCTTTTGCCTCTTTTCTTAGGCCTATGATTTCGGTAATTTCCGGGAGTGCGTCTGCAGATCGCTGATTAAATTGAGCTTGAAGCTCCCCTGTTGGGTCGTTGGTGATATCAGAGATGGATATACCCTGACTTTCGTAGTCATTCAAAACGCGAATAGACGCGTCATCAACCATTGCGCTTAGTCTAGTGCGCCCTGCGGCTTTAGCAACGGCAAGGTCGTCTGCTAAATCCGTAAAGTATGTGTCTTTGTTATCGGATTGAGAGAACGCGTCTAGCTGAGACGCGCTGGGGGATATGCCAGTCTGTTCCCGGTACGTGGCCAGACTATTGGATAAAGCTATTGGGTCGTAAGACGCAGCTAACGTATCAAGCTCAGCCTTAGAGAGCGTGAGCCCCGTCTTCTCAAAGTAATCGAGGTTAGCGGTAACAAAGTCGCCGAGCACGTCGTCAACGATCTGTGCGTTCTCAGCTTCTTCGTTTAGTGCGTTCGACAGCGCCTCATTAAATTCCGCTTGCGCCGGTTGCAGATCACGTTCATACGCATTGAGATAGTTCTGTATAGAGTAATCGGAGGGCCTCTCGTTGATAGCTCTAAACTGGTCGAGGGCCTTTTGCCGCGCATCTCTTTCATCGGCTGGTGCAGCGTTTATTTGCGCAAGAACATCACTTTCAATTTCTTCTTGAATAGCACTTTTTGTCTTGTTTATCCCGGAGCGGATATAATGGCTTACAGCATCCTCATCGCTGGGATCAGAGAGGAAGGCTTTGACTTTGCTAAAATCGGCACTGGACGTGTATTTATACGGATCGGGCTGGATCATGTACCTACCTGCGGGAGTGGCCCCGCCGTAGTCCACTAAGTAGTTCCCGGTCGCTTCAACAGCTTTGAATATGTCTACGTTGCCGTCCTCATCAACGCCTAGTCTCTCGTTAAAAGAGTCCTCTAGGTCCATTAATAGCTGGTCGCGAAGTTCGTTATCCTCAGTAGCAGCGGCAAAATACGCCTCGGTGCGCTTGTCCTCCGAGGTGTTGCGGTCTTCCGCAAACTTGGTTTGCGCGGCGTTTAGTTTTTCTTCGGCGGCGGATAACTTACCGGAAGCTACGTACTTAACCGCCGTATCTATCCCGCCCGCTATTTTCTCGGCGACATACTGATTTAAATCGCCTTTTATACTCTTTACAAACGAGTCAGCTAGATCGTTCCCTACAAGCCGGTTTGCGATGGCGGTGTTAGTCGCACGGGCGATAGAATCCTGTACCGCGTCGCCTGTTTTGGTGTCTAAGCCAAACGCACCTGTAGCGGTCTGCACTAGCTGCGACGCTGTACCTAAAGCTAATCCAGAGAGGCCTGCTTTTTTAAACGCCTCAAACGCATCTTGGTTATTAAACGCCGCATTTAACGCGGCTCCAGACCCCTGCCCTACAGCCTTACCGACCACATTCCCAATAATTTTAGACGTGGCGGGGCTAATGGATAGCCCCTCGGCGACGCCGGACACATACTTAGATACACTAGCCCCTACGCGGCCTCCAACGTACGAGGTCGCGCCAGCCTTAATAGCGGCTTTAAATGAATCCCCTAGATTCTTACCCTCAAGTAATGATTTTGCGCCGACGATAGTTCCGACGCCAATTGCAGTGGCCGCAATGGCACTAATAGCAGCGGTAGTAAAAACGCCCGCGACGGCAGTGCCAATAGCAGCAGCGCCGCCGAAGTATGCTATTGCTATAACGCCAAAAGACATTAAATACTCCCGTCCTCTAACTGGGCAGCCGTATCCAGCCCAACACCGCTATAGTTGGGGGTAGTGTGGAACTCTCGCTGGTAGCGATCAGCGTCCTCTAGGCTTGTAGGAGCCTCGGGCGTCATAAACACGTTCATCAAAGTGCAGTCTTCCAACACCCAGCCTGCTTTTTTGACGTTTGCGGCTTGCATATAGGTACAGGGAGCTACCAGTAGTCGTTTCCCGTGCTCAGAGACCATGAGCACTTTACCTTTTATCAGTACATTTAGCGTCGGGTATTTGTGGACCCCTCCAATAACGACCGCCCCTGCCGGAGCGCTTAGGCTGCGTGTAGCTAAATGCGCGTTGAAAACCTCATGCTTATCAGAGAAGCCTGTATCAAGAGGCAGCTCTTTGTCAATGGCTACCTGTGTAACAGATGCGGCCTGCAATTGCTCCAACGCAGCACGGGCAGCAATGCGTCGTGGAGAGTTAACATCTTCGTCAGGAGAACAGTCAGGCGCTTCCGAAGAGAGTTCTGGGAAGATGTCAGGGGACAGCTCTGGAATACGAGTCTCGGCTACCGCAGTAGACGGGCAAATAGTGTACGGGCTTAATACCATCAGCGGATCCTCGCAATGTAGGCGACCATATCCTTGGCGCCCGTATCTTCGGGTATATCTTTCGCCGTAAACCCAAATTGCTCCATCAGCTCGGCGTAAGGCTTCGCCTCAGCCTTTGGCATCGGGACAAAAACCACGGCTACTTCGAGCTGCTGCACTATCGCCAACAAATTTGGAAGTGTCTCTTCGAGCTTTTTAATTCGATAAGCCACGGTCTGTTTAGTACTTCCGCCCGGTATTGCGTGGACTTCAACCATGCTCGGCCCCGCAACCTCTACCGTATAGACAACATCTCGGAGCCTGACCAAACGAAAACCGTCTTCCTGCGCTTTCTGCGCCAACATGCCAATGCGCTTGTTAGCATCCTCTATAGACACCCCGAATGACTGAAAGCCCTCTTGCATGAGCTTAATCGTAGCGCGGCCTTCGCGTTCGGCCTCTGCCGCTGGGGAGTTTGATGGGGTAGATCGCATGTTTCTATTCTACTGCTGTATCTGCTGAATAGTCAGGTTAGCGGCAGGAGACCCGGGGGCAAACGCAGTAGCGCCCACAGCCGCCAAAGTAGCCGCAGTATCTGTAACCGCGACCATAATTTCAATATAGTCGTTGGCGGCAAGTGAGACCGGCTCGGCCACAACCCCAAGCTGATACCCCCCGTTAGTGTCCACTGACACCAGTCGAGAAGACTGCGCAATGTCCGTGCCGTTCTTACGAATCCATGCGTACGCTGTTTTAGTGGACGAGTTGCTGCTGGAGTACTGTAGCGTGCAGGTAATGTTATAAAAACCAGATTGCGTTACCACTATGCGTGAGGTAGGCGTCCCGATAGATATGCCGTTGGCGATAATAGTCGAGTTAAAGGGGATAGCGTAAGCAGTGTTGGCGACGGCGGGAGCGTAGCTGGTGGTCCGCGCAAAAGTACCGTAGTACATTTGCGCCATGATGGTGGGGCGGACAAAGATAATTCCCTCTGTAGCGCTAACAGTGGTGACCGCCGCTATGATAACGACGTTATTTGGCGCAGTAGGCTTGACCTTAGTAAGACCCCCAGCAACGGACGGGGAGGCGTAAAGAATATCTCCTTGCACCCAAGTCTCACCATACGGCGTGCCGGTAGTGTCTAGATCTCTCACAAACCCAAATACCGTGCAGTATCCCTTTAGCCCAGAGTCAGGCAGGTCGTGGGTCATCACACCCAAGATGTATACCGTAGGCTGCGAGCCATCTGCAAGGTAGGGGGAAACCCTAAGAGAGTTTGACGTAGCCCCGGCAAAACCCACCGCAGTGCCGTTGGGTATGGTAACCCCAGTGTTGTTGCTTACACGGGCGTAGACCTCTTGTCCTACTTGTTGTACAACTCCGTACTCTAAATCTATCTCAAGACAGGCGTCAGGGGCGTCCCAGTTTACTCGCCCTGTCTGGTGCGGGAACTCTGGAGGGGTTGTATTAAAGTCGATGTAGTCAACAGGCTCGTTCCAGCGTAACTGGCGAAAGACATTATCTAGCTGGTTAAAGTACAAACGTAGGATGTTGTTGTACTGGCTCTGTGCCTGCGGGTCATACTGGGGACGGGGAACAGGCAAGGCTGGTGCCGTGAAGCGATTCAGCTCCTCGTTGGAAGTGATAATGTTAGCCATTACCTTCTGCCGTCAGGACGCATGTCAATACGCGGCGAACCTAGCTGCCATGTCACGCCTAGGCCTTCGCTGGAAATCTTCATTGCCATTTGGCGACCACGAATACGGGTAAAGATTTGCCCAGTAAACGCTTCAATCGGAAGAACGGCAGTGCGCACAATTTCAGCGTTGTTTGTGCCGCCTACGGAGGCGGGGTCACTGTAGCCCGAGCCAGAGTTTTTAAGCGGCAGCAAGGTCATGGTTGCCGCGGGGGCTGAAGCCGTAGAGCCACGGAACGTTATATCCGGCAGGATACGCCACACAAACACAAACTGATGCCCGTCGTCCAAGTCAAACTCTGAGGACGTAACATAAGAAGCAATTGGCAAAGTAACCGCAGTTTCAGCGTCGTCTGTACCAAGCTCATGGTTCATCAAGTTATTTGCATAACCGGCGGCAATTGGGTAGCTAGAGATACCGGAATCAAGCCACGCTGTGCGAGCCATCGTCCCGTAATACCACACGTCTTCAGCGTAGTTGTAAACGACATAGTTGGTAATTTCCGTGGAATCCCCTACGCAATAGAACCACCAGACCTCGTTAAACGCCTCATTGGTCCCAGAAAGCACTTGTGTAAGCTGACTTTGGTTGATGTTGTTGAACACAAACTGGCGCAGATCGCACCGCAGGGTTTGCGTAGTACCATCGTACTTGTAAAACTTGTCAACACCCATCCAGTACGACACACCGTTGGCATAGGCTACCGCGTTCTGACTTGCTATTGAGATATTGTCACCCACCAACTGCGCGCCCCACACAATCGGAGCGCCTTGGTATTGCAGGGAATACAGGGCGGAATCAGTCCATACCAACACCTCTTGGCGAGACTGATTGGCGGTAATAATCCGGGACCCACTAGACAATCGCAGCTCGCCAGCTTGGTTGGTGGCAGATGGAGCCCAGTTATAAGGATCTTCTTGATCTGACCACCGGATAGTCATCACATCTTGGGTGCCGCTTCCGAAAGGGTTGCAGCCAAACGCAAAAACGAATCGGCTAATGTCGGAGATTAACAAGTAGTTCTGAATCGATGGGACGCTGTCTGCGAATGGAGAATCTGCAACCGCAACGGCACGCGTGGTTACTCCACCTGCTGCACTCCAATAGTAAATGCCGCCACCACGCGGTCCAAAGACTAAATCTTGCCCAAAGTTAGCTTGACTCCACAGTCGAAGACTGATGTCAGACGAGACGCCAACGCCCCATTCTCCAGCACCCCATGTCCCGGCGCCCCACCCAATTGTTGGAACAGCTAAGGCCGCGCCCACATTAATCTGATATTCCGCAGTAACAGTCCCGCCTCCAGTAGCGGTCGAAGCAGCCGCACTACCCGCGTCAATTTCGTAAGAGTTACCGTCAAAAGCAACCGTGATAATTTCGTACTCGCCGTCTAGGGTTAAACCTCCAACAGCCGTAGCGCCACTAAAGGTAACAAAATCGCCAGCCTGAATGCCGCCAGTCGTGGAGTCGTTTACGGTAACAATCGAGTCACCAATGGTGGTATCGAAAGGATCGGTTAGGACCGTAGTAGCTCTAAGCGGGGTAATGTCGTAATAAGCGCCATCATAGTAGATGTAAAATTTTAAGTTAGTGCCTACGCCGGTATAGATAAGCCCGTCAAGCGTACTCCACTGGCCCAAAGACCGGCAGACTCCTATATAGGTGCTTTCCGACACACGAACCCAGCCGCCAATTTTCTCTGGCGTGCCTTGACGAAACCGAATTTTGTCGCAGTCGTACCAACCGCCTTCTGTCGTATAGCGGGTATTCTCCCGGTTAACGCCGGGCTTTAAGGCAATCTTCTGTAACGGCATAGTGCGCCTTTATGCGACAAGTCCGGGTAAGTATACCGTTTTGCCGTCTTGTTTGGTAGCTGTTAGGGCCTGCTTTTTGTTGTCGCCGGGGTTGTAGCTGACATGCACCCAACCGGAATCAGGGACGCCGGGGGTGTAAAACTCAAGAATAACTTGCCTAAAGCTCAAGTTTTCCACAATCCACTGCGCTAACTCGGCGTTAGCTAAGCCGGGAATTTCGATGTCCGCAGCCATACCACGGCAATGATCTGACGTTTTGGAGCCACCCACTTTGGTGTTTACCTCGGCGCTACGGAATCCTGAGTTGACTTTAACGGGCATGCCGAATCGCTCGCGCACGGGCTGTAACACGCACTCACACAGGATAGTCAGGTTCTCTAGCTGCTCGGCATCAGGGGTGTTATCGATGTCATGGCGCAGGGCGGTTTCGCTCTTGGTCATCTCTGCGAGCGAGAAGTTGGCAGTTAGTTTCATTTTGCAATGCTCCGTAGTTGATCGCCTTTGTCTTTGCTCCCTATGCTGCTACCAAAGTAGTAGGACAGGATCTGCGTCACCGCAGCAGACAAAACGCCGAGGATGTAGATCAGGATGTCTTTGGCTTCGGGTTTTACTTCCACAAAGATGAGCACCGCGAACAGCACGAACGATAAGCCTGTGACGCCAAGAGCCAGAGCTGGCGTGACGATTTTATTAAGAAGAGGCGCATTCGCGCTTGCAGCAATAGCCATCTCGCGCTCACGAGCGCTGTTTTTATCTGCAAGAATAGCTTTGAATTTGTCATGTTCGAGTTGCTTGATTTTGGCTTCCGCCTCTGGGTCTTTGTTGATCGCCTTCATCACGGCATCTACTTCATCCTTGACGCCAAGCTGTTTAGAAAGCGCACTAACTGCCATACCAGCCAAAGGGCCCCCAAGCGCAGTAGCGATACCGGGCGCGAAGCCTTTAACCATTCCAATAAGATCATCCATTTTTTGCTCCGTTAACATTTATGTAGCAAGCCGCTTTGACCCGCCTGCCGCCAGCACTGGGCTGGCTGTTAATCATCCTGACTATCTCTACACACATGGGCTCGTTGGGCACGGGCATGGTATCGATAATCACGTTACGCCCGCTGACTATGGTGAAAAAGTATATGACATAGAGCATTTACTCAAGGCCCCGGTTGGCTATGACCCACACCACCATAGCGATAAAAATTACACCACTCAAAACAGAAATTGCAACCAAGATACCGTTGATCCACGCCCACAGTGCTTCTTTACGTTTAATCTCAGCCAGCACTGCGGCTCTGGCTTCTGCATCGCGCTTACGCTTGGCATCGGCCTGAAACTTTAACCAGTCATCCCACAGCCCCGCCCGCCCGTGGTAAATCATCAGCTCTTGCAGTTCTTTTTCGTTCTGCTTAATCGTTTCTAGTGCAAAGAACGCTTCTGAATCAGAGCCGCTTGCGTTGGCCTTCTTAGCTATCGCCGCCTTGTTATCAAAGAAACTAAACAGGTGCTTACCCGCCGCCATGATGTCCCCACCGTTGGCTACCGTCTCTTTAATTACGGCAAAAGCAGCATTGGCAACAGCGAGTTCGGCAAGCATCTAGACGTTAAAAAAAGATAAACAATCCAGCATTGGAGGATCGAAAAATCCACCCCGTAACAGATGCCCCCTCTATATTTCCGTCGCTGATTAAAGCCAAAAACTCTGCGCCGCCCGTAGCGGTAGAGTAACTGATGTTTGCGTTAGAAGCGCTTACCGTACCACTAGCTTTAGAAATGATCGCTGGCGATCCGCCACTAATGTTAGTTAGCGTCACTCGCTCCGATTCAGAAGTCCCATTTAAAAGAAAATTAGATTCTACTGTTTGCGTCGTTCCGTCTTTAATGGCTAGCGTAACGCCATCGCCTTGGCAAGATAATGTTGAAAACGTATTATTTCCAGTGCCACTGGTTGAGGTGATGCGCAAAGTTCCCGGGCTATAAATTTCTACAATATTAAAAACACTTTCCTCGTTGGTGGTCAAGGTGGCGATATTGCTAAAGGATGGCTTCGGCTCAAAATTTATAGTAGAAGTTCCCGCATCAATTTCCGCAAGGGTTGAAATCTGAAACCGCTCTAAAATTGTAATCAGGCTGCTTCCAAGGTTCGCCTTAGATGCAACATCAAACCGATTAAAAGAAGCGCTACCACTTAAATTAACTTCGTTTAACCCTGCGCCAAAACTCATGCGGTAGATAGAAGAGCCTGTCCCAAGCTGTACCGTGCGCGCAGTAGACGTAAATGGAGCGTCTGAGGCGACAGCAAGATAGCTGTTATTACCAGTTACATTTACGCTAGAGGTAAGCATATCACCAACAACAAGCATATCAGCAGAAAGATATAAATTAACCCCAGAACCAGTAAACGTTAAGTTCTTTATGCTACAAATATCAGATGACGTACACGTTGTTGATGTTGTTTTAAGCTGAAGATTTAATTTTTGCGCATTGGTGCTTGGGGAATTAAGTCCTATTTCTGGGATAAAAATAGAGTCATTTAAAATAACGGTTAACCCAGTGGTGTCAGGGCAAGAAGAAAATCCAGCCACAAATCCGGTTGCAATAGGGGTTATGGATGTGGTCCCGTTTGTAATTGCGTCGGCACTAGACGCCACAAATGCCGAGCAACTTACGGTATACCCAAGCAGGTCTACGGTAGACCTAGCCTGAACAAGAATGTTCCGGGCTGAAATATTACTGGATATTCTATATACCCCGTCATTCTCAAAAGTTACATCACGCAGCTCAGCTACACTAACAAACAACTCGTTAGTTGCGCCATCTATTGTTACGTTTAGCCACTGCAAATAGTAATCAAAACCACCACCGACTGGGTTGCTACTGGGAAATGGAAGAACGTTGACGCGAAAAGTTCCCCCGCTTACATCTAAGGTGGCCGTGTCAAACCCAGATCCTGTGTCTGGTTTAAAGCCCATGAGCCCTGTGAATATAAAGCTTTTACACGCTCTTGTTCCGCTGATGGTGATATACGTACTTGTTGGACCGGACTCTGTATCTACTCGAACATCATCAAATGATCCGGGCACCGAAGCCCCACCAGTCCCGCCAGACGTAGTTGACCAGTTGAACGTATTGGATGCGTCCCAAACACCATTTCCACCAACCCAGTAGCGAAGAGCCATGTTATTCCTCCGTTATAGCGGCAACAACATCCCACTTGAGCGCGTTAGTATTGTAGATACACCCAATGTAGCTTACCTTACTTGCCGTTGTAGCCGTGGGCAAAACAACTCCAATTGCTCGATAGTCTGCCCCCCACGTCAAAGCTCTGGCGGTTCCGTCGTCTTTTATCCGGAGAATAATTTTTTGCCCATCAGTAGGCGTTCCAGTCGGGTTGCTTATAGCCAGCGGCGTGGATTGTGCAGTAATGCAAAATTGATCGTAGCTGTTAGCCGCAGGCGCCAGTGTTAATGTTGTAACCTGAGTCTCTACCCGAGATGTAATGCGCTTATTTGTTAGTGTATCCGTAGTGCCGCGACCGACCAGTGTGGTTGTATCAAGTGGAAGTGTGATAGTTCCGGTGTTCGAAATGCTGGAGATTACGGGTGTAGTTAGCGTTTTATTGGTTAGCGTCTGCGCACCGGTCAACGTGGCAACCGTGTTGTTAACACTGATTGTTTTGGCTACCGCACCATTAAACGTGGTGCCTGTGTCGTACTGCAACCCAGTTCCAACTGTTAGCGGTTGGGAAGTAGCCGCTCCGATAGTGGCCGTTCCTCCCAAACTAACGGTTTCGCCGTTAATGGTGACTGATGAGTTTGTAAGCGACGCGTTGGCAATGCTGCTTAGCGTGTTGTTTGAACCGCTGATTGTCTTGTTGGTCAGGGTCTGCGTGTCTGTGGTCCCAACCACGGTTCCAGAAGGGGCGGCGACCGTAGTCATTGCGCCCGTGCCATTGCCAACAACCAAACCGGTTAAAGTGGTCGCACCAGTACCGCCATTGGCCACCGTCAGCGCATTAGTCAGAAGTAGATTGTCAAGTTTTGCGTTAGGGATGTAGCTCGAAGACGGGACGAAACTGGCTCCATTCCATGCTACTGCACACGCATACCCAGCGGGGATAGTGACGCCGCCAATCGTAACCCCAAAACCGCCGGTGGTAGTATTGATAACGACGTATGTCTTACTGCTTGATGGCGGAGCGATAGTGCGGACCGCAGTCCTGACGCCCGTGCAAAGTAGGATCGCTTGTCTCGCCTCGTTAGGCGCGGTAACTGTTGCGCTCAACACAGCATCGGCATCGGCGGTAAGCTCGGTGGTTCCCGCAATAGCGCTGTCGATTAGCGACGTAATCTGCGAGTTTACCGCATCACCCCATGTGCCGTTAAGGGTGCCTTGGGTGGGCAGTAAAAGCCCGATAAGCGCTGTGTTTGCCATTATCTTTTATTCCTATATTACTAGACACTCGTCCACGACGGGTCTGTAGGTGCAGCAATTGAGGTCCACGCTGGGTCTTGTGCCGTACCAACCCCCGACCAGTCTGGCGTTTGGCCTGTACTGATATTGTACCAGCCGATGTCAAAAAAGCCATTGCTTCCAACAGCTTGAACTCCAGACAAGGGGATGATCTTGCCACGTATAACGCCAAAAGTACCAAGTTGCCCGCTTGCCTGCACACCAGACAATGCTGCGGTTTTTAAAATACTAGCCACTACGGACCCTGATTGCCCCGTTGCTGCTACGTTAAAAAGCGTATTGCTGGCCGCATTATCTAGTGATCCAACTTGCGAAGCGCTTTGCAAGCCGGACAATTCAGCGCTCTGAAGAATGCTGGCTGTAACAAGCCCAGCCAAGGGGACGGCTTCTACGCCGGACAGATCTCTGGTAGTCGTGCTTAGAGGGGTAAAGTTACCCACCTGCGCCGTAGCCTGTGCGCCAGATAGCGCAAGCTCGATAGACTCTATATCTGTACTGACGTAGCCTGTGGCCTGAACCCCAGAAAGCGCGACTTCTACCGGCACAACAAGAAAAGTCCACCCAGTGTTGTTGCTGGAGTCTAGGCTGTTATAAGCAGTCCATGACGAACTACCAAACCCTTCTGCCAACACAGTGCTGTCTTGGATGTTTAGATACGAAACTTCAACCGGTCCATTTGCGTTACGAAGAGTAAATGCAGATCCGGGGGTTGAGCTTTTGAGGGTTACTAAATTGGTATTTGTTCCGGATAAAGCGAAGTTTGTTATTACAGACTCGGTTGCCGCCGTAAAGGAAACCTCAGTCGGCTGAACCGTGTTAGTAAGGTTAACAATTCTAAATCTATTGAAGCTATCTGGCTGCGAATTAAAAACAACCCCAACAGGGTTGTCAACGCTTATCGTGCCGTATTGTTGGCCACCAGAATAAAAATTCTGACTAGCCGTGCCAGCCAAAGAAATTGTGGCGGATAACCCTGAAAAGGTTGTGGCAAACGAAGTGCCAATGAACCACGCGTTGCCAAGACTATTGCCGGTTAAAGTTACGGTGCTTGTGCCAAGATCTAATTCTCTGAAATCACCTGCGAAACCTTGATAAGTATAACTAGCGCAAGTGAGGTCGTACCCGGCAGTTTCAAATCTTTTGCCATACTGAAAGATACGATCCACAACTGTTAGATCGCTGACAAGAGTATACGTACCCGTTGGGGGCGAGCTGGAAAAATCTACGCGTTGTAACGTCTTGCCCGCAACATCAATTGTGTGCGCTCCTGTGCCTTTGAAAGAGAATAGGATGCCGGTGGTACTCGGTGGCAGCAGCGTCATCTCGGAAGAGAACGTTAGCGACCCGTAAAGGTTTAGAGTAACGGAGATGAACTGAGAGACCTCCCCAACAAATCCCGTGTAATCTAAATTATTGGCATTTAGTGGGCCGGACATGTATACGGGACCGACGCCCGAGTTAGCGTCAAAAAATACATTATCCGCGCTAGTTGGAACAGTAGCCCCACCCACCCCACCGGACGTAGTTGCCCACTTGGTGCCCGCCGTGGAATTCCAACTATCTGACCCACCAACCCAGTAGCGATCAGCCATGTGGCTACCTCATGTTACGCAAAGCGCAATAGTGCGCTTGAAGCGTCGTTTGCAGGCATTGTCAGTGCAAAAGTTCCAGCCGTAATGGTCTGGCTACCAAACGTATGCACGCTGACTGCTTTATTGCCCTGAGTAGAGTTGTAGATCAGTACCGCATCAAAAGCCGTGGCAAGAGTCACGTTAGACCATGTGATGGTTGCCGTTGGCGTAGTGTACGCCGTGGTGCCTGACGACGTAGGCGCGTTCCAGCTAGTAATTGCATTGCCACCAGCCGTGTAGTTTGTGCCAGATACTTCGCCCGTGCCCGAGTACGTAGTGGTGGTGGCGTTGACCGTAGCCGTAGTTAGATACAACGCGGCTTTAAACGAGTCCGCAGCAGAACTACCACGGGTGGGGGCGGCGCCAAAGTTATGCGTAGCAGTCAGTACCTCTTTCTTGAATGAAGTACACATTGATTGAGTATTTGCCATGACGGCTCCTTAGAAAGTGGCGGCAACTGCATCGCCGGTAACAGTAAATTTTTTGAGCGTCATATGCACCGAACGATGCACCAGCTCGCCTTCAAGCCAATACTCTGTCCACTCAACACGCTCGTTATCGTTCTCGTCAACGCCAGACTTATGCTCTAGCAAAGAAGTATCCATCCCGCCTCTGGTTGTGTTAACAATCAATTTGAACTCCTGATAAGTGCAGTGTTTGCCGCATTAGCTGGCATGGTGATAAGGAACGTGGTCGTCGAGGTCTTGTCCGCCCCAAAATCCAGCACGGCAATGGCTTTGTTACCTTGGCTGGCGTTGTAAATCAACGCGCCCCGCGCCGTTAGAGTGGAAGCCCACGAAGTATCAGCAAAATTAACGTACGCTGTTGAGTCAAGGCTGTTGATAGCCACCCCCGTAAGCGTATTGCCCCCCGCAGTGTACCCCGCAGCAACGACCTCGCCAGTAGTGGTGTACACGGTTGTAGCGGCGTCAAGCGTCGCGCCCGAGGTATACAGCGCAATCTTAAGCGTATCTGTCAAGAGGTTATGCACCCCTTGGTAGAGCTCTACTTTAAAGCTGGTAGTCTGGGTTTGAGTAATCGCCATGGTCTATCTTTAGCTCGTAGTGATTCGTACTTGCCCGTCACGATACGCATCCGTTCGGAGTTTGCCGTCGCCCAAGTTCTTCAGCAGCGCAATAGCCTGTACGTACATCTTCTCATATAGCGCCACCAGATCAGCCTCGCCCTTCATAAACCGAATCGCCTCGACTAGTGAAGCGTTTAGTAGCGCGGAGTCAAAGTTCTCGCCTAGCCACGTATCTCCAGCGGTCACGATAGACTCTGGGTAGAAGTAGTAGTGCAGCTCGGTAGCGTACGACGCGTCGGGGGTCGGGCCAAGGATAAACGATAGCTCGTTTGCATCGGTGGATGACGGGCCAAAGATAGCGTAATGTTGGGGCAAACCGGTCGCGGCGGGGCTTGGATAAGCCTCACGGATAAAGTTTACGTCTTTGTTCAGCAGGAACGAATAGTCTCCATCCCCGTCAACCACTGCAATTGAGTACACAGACAAGAAGTCATCGGGCGCCAGCAGGTACTTATTCCCGCTAGTTATCGACCCGGTGACGTTCTTTCGCAAGCTAGGCAGTTGAACCGTATTGTAGATCCTCTGCTCAGCTTGCTGCGTGAACATAGCGAGCTGACCCTCTGTGAACGTATTCTCACAGATATCTTGTATGTTGGTTTTCAGCTCGGTGTAGTTCATATCTCACTTTCAGCCCATTGGCCCACGTGCCATCGTACCTTTAGTGGCTGCGCCAGTACCACGGATCTTGACGCCACCGCCGGTGTTCAGCTTAGTCATTGGCTTACCGGGGTGCAGTTTTTTCTCGTGCTTGCTGACGGCTTTTTGCAAGTTGGCTTTATCCATCTTAGCGTCGTCATGCTTCATTTTCTTTACCATGTTTAGCTCCCGCGTTTTTGAGCAGCGACCTTCGCGAGGTTGCGCCCCATGGTTTTCATGTCTTTGTTAGACTTGCCGCCGCCCCCAGAAGAAGGACCCTTCTGGATAGGTGCGGTACTGCCGTTTTGTTTCTTTTCCATGTTTAGCTCCTTAGCTAGTTGTAACCGTTACTGTACCAACAAACGTGCTCGCCACCAAGTAGTTTGGTGTATTGCCATCAACAATGTCGTTGCCCCCGCCAACAGGACGCCAGCCCCACTGGATATCCCGAGAGCTGTAATCCCCGCCAGTAAACGCACGGGATTTATCGGGGCGCGGGTTACGAAGACCTTGCGGGTCTTCAATAGGGTACATGCCCTGCATGTTCTGTGGCTGGTCAGGCTCCCAACACTCCGGGCACACCATTATATTGGTCTCCCGCGTACGGACAACAATCTCTTTCAGCTGCTTCAGCTTATAGCGCTGACCGCACCGGTCACACTCCGATATGGCGTGGCGGCCAGAAGCAAACTTATTACTCATTAGAGGGGTGCCATGTACCGGGGGACAAAACGAACGGACGACTTATCGCGGTCCTCCGCCGCTGCCAGCTCCCACGCCGCGTCGTACTGCTCTTTCAAAAGCTGAATGCGGTTGATCCCGTCAGGGAGTTTCATCGCTAGCATATAAGCCAGCCCCGCCACCATACAGTTGAGAAAGCGAAACGGCACATCCATTGTATTTACACCGGTACCAGCATCTTGAATACGGCGTAACCGCCAGTACACGAGCGTGTAGGTCTGCGAAGTATCGGGCACAGGCCACAGATTAGCCGTTGGGATCGGCGAAACTCGATCAATGTAGATCTGAATTGGGCGGCCCGTCAAAAGTTTGTTCGGGATTGTCGCGTAGGTAGAGACGCTGATGCGCGATACAGCTAGGTCAGCCTGAGTAGCCGCCTGCGCGTTGTTAGTACGTACAACGTGCTCAATTAGGTCCACCGTACCGCTAGGCAAGTCATACGCGCCCACGCCCGGGGTCAGGGCAATCTGCCCTTCCTCAATAGTCCACATGTTGATGCCGCGATTAGCCCACTCTGTGAACAGTAAGTTAAGCGAGCGCCGAGCCGTGCGCAAGTCGTAACCCGTACGCAGCTCACTTCCAGCCCGCTCAAACGCCTCCTCAACGATCTCCGTGAGATCCATATTAAAATTGGTCGTGCCGGAAACTGCCATTACTTACCCCTTTTCGTAGGCGTTACACGTCTTGGCGCCCCAGCGGGCTGACCTAAACGTTTTTTCTGCGCTACACGGTTACTTTTTTCAGTGGGTGTCATCTCCCCACTTGTCTTTGGGGTTTTACTAGACACCCGTTTTGTAGGTCTGCAATACGGAGTAGACCGCCCATCACCTTCTTTACGACCACAGGGTTTACCCGTAGATACGTCTTTCCAGTCTTCTTTGAACCAGCGCTTTAGCGCGGCTCCTTTTGCGGTCTTGCGAACAGCCATTACGACTAGCCACCCTTCTTACGGCACTTAGCTATAGCGCCACTTGCGTACGCGCTGGGGAATACCTTGTACTGGCTTTTAACCTTCTGATAGCAAGCGTCTTTGACTGCACCGCCCTTTTTATAAGCGGTGCTTCCACATTTTAGCTTGCTAGGCATTACGGCGCCCATGCCACGTGAGGCCCGCATATCAGCACATCCGACCGCGACCGAGGCCACGTTTGGCGATGCCTGCGCCTCTAACACCGCCGCCACGCTTAAACGTATAGCCCTCTTCAGCCGGACGCCTGTAAGGCATAAGCTCCATATCGGAAGATTTCCGGACAGGTCGAGTATTCGGCATCGGTCTGGACTCTTCTAGCTCACGTTTCGTAAAGGGGGCCGAAACACGTTTGCGAGTCTCATCATTCATAACAGCTTCATCACGCGCCGCGTCTCCCATCGGGTTGGCTTTAACGGCTGGGCCCTGCATAGGGGCAGTCATAGCTTTCTTAGGAGCGGCTTTAGGGGCGGCTGTTGCCGGTGCGTCTTTACGACGGGTCAAGCCACGCTCTTTATTTAGGAAGTCGCGCAGGTTCATGCCCGATTTTTTTAGCTCTTCTTTGGTAACAATAGGGTTACCGTTCTTGTCGAGCTTACGACCTTTGGGGTTCACCTTTTTCATGCGGGCGTCAGACTCCGCTACTTTTTTCTTGGCGAAGTCGCCAAGGCGATCTGTATCAGGCATGTCCATGCTAACGCTCCTATTCTGCGTTACGTGCAGCGAGTGCGGCTCGGCCTGCCTCGTTTCTGGCAGCCTGTTCGACCTTAAACGCCGCAATCGCTGCGTCGTGCTCTTCTTTAAGCGCGGCTAGCGGAGCGTTCATTGCTTGGTTTTTGCGCAAGACCTCTTCGTCGTACGGAAACTGATCAAAAATAACTTGTGCTTTTGCGCGAAAGTCTTCGTGCAGCTCTTGAATTGATGCGTATGCCATGGTATTACCTCAAAAGTTATGGGGTTTGCCCCGGTTAAAAACTTAGTTTGCAGCGCTTCCGCGTTGCTCTTTCATAAACTCATCCAGCTTAGCGTCAAGACGGTCAAGACGCTGTATAACCCGGTTCATGTCGTGATGAACATCGGGCTTTGTTACGTACTCTTTAGCCATCTCTTCGCGGGTGCGGTTAAGCAAAATCGTAACACGATTTAACTCGTCGGATTTATCTTTAAGTACCCACCCCAAAACGCCTACTAGGCAGGTAAGGGCGAGGTTCCAAACTGTCAGGTCCATGTTAGCATTTCCAAGCTCTAAGGCTCTTGTTTATACGGCTGTTCGGGTCTTTGGCGGTTTTGGAACTCGTGTTCTTGGCCTTCATCCCAGACATCCTTGCGCAGAAGGACTTTCGCCGCGCTGCGTCCTTGTCGGTCTTTGGCTCGGGCGCGGGGGCTTTCAGCCCCGGCTTGCCGGGGTTCGCCTTGTTGTAAGAGGCTCGCCCTTTGGCGTTCAGGCCACCCTTTGGGTTTTTGCCCTCTTTGCGCGTCCATGCCGCTGTCTTAGCCATGGAACACCGTAGCGGTAGCGTTAGACACTGTCGCGTGAATATCGGTGTAACACAACACGCCTTCGCCGGGAATAATCACGGGGAAAGACGAATCGCCAGCAAGCGTTGGGATGGTCATAAGAATCGTGCCGCTTGCGCCGCCATCACGAATAACCAACGAGCCCGCTGACGCGCCGGGCATTACCAACAACCCTTTTAAACGTGTACGTGCCGCGTACACCGTACCAGTAACAGATACCGGGACACTCTTGACATCGGTTTGCATTCCCATGATTAAGCTCCCACATCAATGTACTGGATTACTAGTTCAACGGTACCGTTTCCTAAGCCATCGGGATTGGATAGGGTTATGGCCAACGGAACGGCGCTAGACCCATCGGGGTAAGTGTAACTGGAGTAATAGGACCCACTTTCAATTCCGGGGTTCCCGTTAAAAAAAGCGTTGCCTCCAACTTCGCTTGCGGCCGACCGAAAATCCATATACAGGGCATCTACGCCACCAATCCTGAGTGTAGATGTACTAAAGTCGGGGTAGTTGATAGGAACCTGAGCCTTAATCGCAACATCTACTACCCGAGCGTTAGCTGGAAGTTGCTGATAAAAATATATAGACGTTTCACTACCGCCAATGGAAAACCCGCTTACTAGAAAAAATTTAACCCCATTCGGCGCGGACGGAAGAGTGCCGTTTACCGCGTTCGTAATGCGCCCCTCTGCGTCTATCGCAATTGTTGGGTTGTCGTATACGCCCGCTACAACGCCAGACGGCTGGATGGCAACTGCGAGTGGTGTTGAGCCATCCCAGCTAGACCCACCAAACATGCCACCAAACGTAATTGCGGGGCCACCACCACCAGATACAGGCACCCAGTTGCCAGCTTCATCTTTCTCCAAGAACCCGTCTGTTGCCCGAACAGGCCCGCTAAATGTTGAATTACTCATTTTTGTGCCTTTTACTAGTTAGCTTTGAAAACAGCCGCCACACGAATAGTGGGTGGCCCAACCCAAGTGATGGCGGGGGCAATTTCTAACGTATCACCGGGGTTCCAGCTGTTGGAGCTCAGACTCCAAAGAAACCTCGATGCCGTGCCGTCCCACTGGATGGCATTCTGCATATAGCCTGTTACCAAAGTGCCTGATGAGACGGCAGTGGAGACGTTTTTATAGACATTAATACTTTGAGTTGTTATCAATGGGGTGTACACATAAAGGGCAGCTAATTTACTATTGGCAGTAAAAAAGCCATCATTAGGGAGCGTTATAACAGCTCTAGAGCTGGATCTATCTGTCGCCGTAAAAACTGTTGTGTACACAAGTCCATTTGCACCCGCGCCACCGACCGAGGTATTTGCAGTAACTTGACCGCCTTCGTTAATGGTCATCCGTTGATACGCCACACCAACGCCATACCCGCCCACATAGGCTAGTTGAAGCCGACCTTGTGGGTTTGCGCCACCGGGCCCGTCAACGCCATTCCAGTACGGTATGCTGGCATAGGTATCGTCACGCGTCTGTACAAATGTACTGGCCGCGCCTGTCAAGTGCTCAGTACCACCACCACCACCGCCGCCAGAGATGGGAACCCACTCACCAGTTTCGGGATCTTGCTGTAAAAAACCGTTTTCAGATCGGACTGGACCGCTAAATGTTGAATTACTCATGATTTTTCCTTATGGGAATACAACGTATTCCACTGTAAACTGGTATGGGACGTTGGTAAGGAATTCGCCTGATGCCCAAGAGACTACTAACGGCCCGTCACCCCCAGACGCCAGAGGAGATATAGAGCTATACCACTCAGATGGGTTAGAAAACAAGGAATACTGCGCCCCTGAAGGGTAGTAATACGGCAGGTAAGTCGAAACAATATCGTTGGTGTTTGTGCTAAACGTCAAGTCTAAATAATTGTCGCCGCCATTGATGCCGGTATTAGATTGGACATGCACGCCTACTACCATCGCGCCAGATGGCAAGCCGTCCGGGTCAATAACTACAGTGGCGCCATAGTCATTTAGAACAGTAGAAACAGATGCGTAGCCGACTACAGGCGCTGTCGATGGTCCCGGGCTAGGCGCGACGCCCTCGGCTGCGGCGGTAATAAGCCCCGTTTCAAATTGAATACTAACTACTGGGTTTGAATACGTGCCCGGCACAACGCCACTCGGTTTTACCGTAATGGTTGACGATTCCGTGCCATAGTATTCGTAAAGATCTTGCCCAGAGATATTAATTATTGGGAGCGCTGGTACGGTGTCGAATCTGTTTGTTGCGAGCCTTAATGGAACAGCTAATGGCTCACCGCCACCGCCACCGCCACCAGAAACGGGGACCCAGTTACCGGCCTCGTCTTTTTCCAAGAACCCGTTCTCAGATCGAACCGGCCCGCTAAATGTACTATTTGCCATACTATTGCCTCACATGCAAGTGGCGTGTATCTGTCTGCATGTCGTCAGCCGGGACTGTCAGATACACCGGATAACCCCGGAATAGTTTGAATATACACCAAAAGAAAAAAGTGTGCAACAAAAGAAAAGGGGGCCGAAGCCCCCTAATCAACTAGAGTAAAACTCTAATTAAGCACCAGCGGAACCGAAGATACCCAGAGGGTCGGATACGCCGAAGCTGTAACGCTCACGAGCTTTGTAGCGGACGTTGCCGGTATCAAAGTCGCCGTCCATGCCGGTGCTCATAGCTGTACGCACAAAGTGCTTCAAGCCGTTAGGAACATCGGTCAACATGAACCAAGCATTGTTGTCGGTCAAGAAGTGGTTCACGGTGTAGCCGCCGGGGATTGAACCCATTGACTTCAACGCGTTGATGTCGTTGTCGGTGGTACCGACACGCAACTCAGTCTTCATCAAACGCTCAGCAACGAATTGCAGCGCTGGAGGAATAACCAACTTCTTAGGACGTGCAGCAATCAACAAGCCACGCTCATCAGTCCATGCGGCGATCTGGATAACTGCGTTTTCCAACGAAGTCTCGTTCAAATCAGCGCCGACTGAGAAAGTGTTGCTGTTAACGCCACCAGAGACCAAGGGGTGAGCCGTAGAGAACAGAGTCTGGCCGTCACCGTAGCTAGGGCCAGCAAAACCTTGGTTCAAGATGGCAGCAGCTTTAACCTGCTTGGTGTACGCCATAGCGCGAGCCAGAGCTTTGGTATAGCGGCTAGACAACGAGTCATACAAGTTGTCTTCCACTGCTTCTTCCGTGATGGAGAAGCCCATTGCAATGGTCTCGTGCGTGTAGCGTGCTGTCCATGCTTCTTGAGCGTTGTCATAAGCGATAGCAGAGCCTTCGTTTTTAACGGGGGCAGCGCTGAAGCCAGACAACTTGGTTTCCTCTTCGAAGGAACGCTCTGAAGATTCAGTTTCGTAAATCTCTTTGTGCTCTTCGCCGTACTTCTTGTACTCCAAACCAAACAGTGCGTTCAGGCCGGGCAGAAGCTCTTTAAGTAGTTGTGCGCGTGAAATAGCCATTTTTTAGCTCCTTATTAAACGCCAGTAGCGTTTTGATACTGGTGCATGCCCCAGTTCCATTTAACAATAACCTCTGTAAAGGCACCGGAGATCGCTGTTTCAGGCACACCCGCAATTACGCGCACAGGCAACGTATTAGCGGTAGCGACAGAGCCAGCCAACACTGCAACACCAGAGTCACCAGTGTTGGTGTTACCAGCGTTCTGAACCAAAGCCATGTTGGAACCAACAGCGGTTTGGCCTACAGTAGAAATAACAGTCGTGCCAGACACAACGGCAACCTTGAACAGGGTGTCGGGGTCGTCAACGACGATTGCTTCGATGTCCGAGGCAACGAGGCCTGCGGGGAACTGCTGGCTGAACAGCTTGTACTTCAACACAGGGTCTGTGTACGAGCAGCCAACGAACACGCCAACGGGCGTAGCAGTGGTGGTGCCAATGTCTTTAACAATGACGCCTGCGCTTGATAGAGATACAACGTCACCATTGAAGATGCCAGTTGCATAGCCAGAAGCGATGGGGATATTACGAGTAGAACCCGCAAAAACCTGACCGCCGATCAGATTGACCGGCTTTAGCCCGTAAGGGGCTGATACCGTGGGATAAGCCATTTTAAGCTCCTAAAAATTAATTACCGTTTCCGAAAGTAACCTTGGTGCGTCGCTCGTTAAAGACCGGCATCCGAGGGTCGTTTTCGCGCATGAAGTTGTTGTCTACAGACTGCATCTGCGAATCAGCTTGATTCAAGTAGTGCGCGTTACGCTGCTCTGTAAACTCAACTGGGGTTTTGCAAAGCATCAAGCCACCGATCTGAACAGAATCAGGGAAACGGGCGTCGCCCATCGATCCATAAATCTTCATCTCGGGGTGCTCAGAAGCCTTAACAGGTTCCCAGCCCTCTCTAAGTTTTGCGGATATATTAATGGGGTCGTCAGCGTTCAGGGTCGACATGCGAACCCAACGAAACGCATACCCAGCTTCCGGCGCAGGATCAGGCAATAGCTGCGATGGCGCCCATTTTGAGGGGCGTTGTGCGGCTTCACGTGACTCGGACTTGCGCGGTGCGCGGCTATTTACTTCATCCATTTTTATTTCCTCATTTCTACGGCAACCTGACGAGCATAGTCTTCCAGTGGAACACCTAGCCGCTTGGCGAGACTGACCTGTGACTGCGTAAGCACGACTTTACGTGGGGCTGTGCTACGGGTTGCAGGTGCAACTACGTTGGATTTAGTACGCTGAGATTTAGGAGCTTCAGCATCTTCCCCCGCTCCAAACTGCGCTGGGAAAGTTTTTCGTAGGTCAGCGTCGATACGTTTATAGTATTCTTTGCTTCCTGCGTTAATACCGTCGGACGTAATTTCCTCATGCAGGCCCAGTGCGTAAGCGGTCATTTTCTTCTCTTTACCGAACCAAGGATTGCGCTCTTGCCATTCGATAAGATCAGGGTCCGTGACCTGCACAGGAGCCGAAGTAGGAACTTCTGTCTTCTGTAGTTGAGGTTGTACATTATTTTCAACCGGTTGTAAAGCCGGTGGCTTATAATTTTTTAACCGCGTAGCTTTAGCGCTTGCGTCGTTGAGTTTGGTTTGGGCCTCAAGCAGCGCGTCAGAGTCCCCGGATTCGTAGGCATCCTTGTACGCTTTCTTGGCCTGCGCCATGTCGTAATCCGCGACCTTCTTAGCTTGAACGATAAGCGCTGCTTGCGTCTTACTGTTCGTGCCCTTCAGGTCGTTGTTTTCCATCATGAGCTGCTGAGCATACGCAATAGCGGCCTCACGCTCGCGCTCAGCGATTTCTTTAGCCCGACGCTCATCGTGATAGCCCTTGGTAAAGCGCTTAATACGCTTCTGTACGCTTTCGTCGTACTTGGACAGCTCTTCGTCCGACACCTCGTCTGGCGGCTCTTTCATGGGCTCGCGCCCACGGTCCTCCTCGGGGGTATCGTCTACGACCTCAATGTCCGTGGCCTCTTCGACTCGGGCGTCTTTCTCGGCCTTCTCGTCCGGGAACTCAAATTCAACTTTTTCGTCTTCCATCTTATGCTCCTTTAAACGCGAGTAATACCACGTGGGTCTTCTACAACAGCCTCGACAGAATCGTCGTTGATGATGCGGAATTCTCTGCCGTGGATCTTCATCCGGGTGCCGGTATTGGGGCGTACTAATACAAAGTCGCCTTCTTTACAGCTCGGACCGCTAGGAAATCGCTTCTCGTCCTTATAAGCGTCCGGCCCCATCTTCACAACAAACAGTACGGGTGACAGCAGCTCTTCAAACTGCATGGTCTGGCCTGCTTTTACAAGGCCGCTTTCGTACTCTTCATCGGACTCTGGGAGCGCACACAGAAGGTGAAAAGCCACTGGATCGGGAATCTGTTTAGCCTTTTTTTCGGCAGATTCAGGGAGCACAGACACCGGACCTCGCGGGTCTAGGGTCTGGCCAATCAGAATATTACTCATCGTCGTCTTTCAGTTTTTGCAACAGGTTGTTAATTTCTGACTGTGCGGTTAACAACCCGCGAGAAATCCCGCACAGCTCTTTGTAGGCGGCGTAGTCTTTAGCTGCGCCATCCCCCAAATTCTCGACAAGTTCTTTCCGTAAGTCCTCTAGCTTCCGCCAGAGGTGCTCCAAGATCTGCTTTTCCATCAGCTACCCTTTTTAGTTGGTGTGTTGGCCATTTGACCCATCTTCATGCGGTGGACTTCACCGCCGTGACGCATCTGCTGCTGCGCGCCTTGCTGCTGAGCCGCCATCTGCTGCTGCGCTTTAGCCGCCTCGATCTGCTGTTTAAGCTGCTCGTGCTGCATAGACATGCCATGGACTTCTTGAGATTGCGCTAACTCCTGCTGCATGCGTTGTTGCGCCATCTCTGGGTCCGTGCCCTCTTTGACCGCGCCTTCCCGGGCCTTAAGCGCAAGCTCTTCCGCCTTGATCGCGATATCAGCCTCGACTTTCAGCGCCTTGATCTCAGCCTCACGCTCCTTAATCTCCAGCTCTTTCTGCTGCATCTGGATGAGTGGGTCCTGCGCCATTTGCTGGGCTTGCTGCTGCTGGGCCTGACCTTTACTCTGGGCCAAGACCTGCTGGGAGGCCTGCGCCACCAGACGGGACAACTGCAACTCGACCTCCTCAGGCAGGTTCTCGTTAGGTTTAGGCATAGGCACGCCCAACTGCACCTCGATCTTGCGGCGGTACGCAAACGCCAAGTGCTCCGCGATGTGGGCTTGAATCTCAGCCATCATCTTCTGAGCCTGTGGGTTCTGCCCAATTTGAGCGGCCATCAATGGGTCTTGCATCAAAGAAGTATGAACAGCAATGTGGGCGTCGTGATCTTGGTAGATAAACGCCTTTGTCGGCTCGCCATTCAAGAACGCCATGTTCTCACTGACAGGATCGCGCGGGTTCATGTCGTCTTCAACAGGCACTAACTTGTCAGCGTTCTTCACCCCTAAGACCTCAATCATCTGACGGTGCAGCTGGGGCAAGTCGTAGATCTGAGGAGCGCTTTGAGACAACTGAATCACAGCTTGATATTGCATGATTCGCTGAGCCATCGTAGAGCTGTTGGGGTCAGACACGGGGATAAGCTCCACCATGTCGTAGTCCGCGCGCTTGGCCATGCGGTCGCCGCCCTGTGGGTCATACGAATACTCATCAGGAGCGTGGTCACGAATGATCGTCTTGAGTAACTTAAACTCCTGCTTCATCGAGTAGTGCACGCGGGCCTGCACGGCGCTCATCGTCTTCAACTGACGCTCAAGAATCGCAAGGGTCGTGCCAACGGGAGAGTTAGCTGACATGTCACTGATCTTCATGTCAGCGATAGAGCCGAGGCGTCGTCCCTCTTCTGTGATGCGGTCTAGCAGTGCAGCCAGCACTTGACTTGGCTCTTTGTACGGCAACGGCATGATGTTGTCACGCACTGAGCCGCTCGCGATATCTACGTCACGAAACTCGCCGGGGGCAATAGGGGTGTCATCGCCCTTGATACGTAACCCGCGAGACTTCAAACCCCCGGGTAAGTTTGATAAAGTACCGGCATCAACCAACTGTCGGATGAGGGAGGTGCCTGCGCGCGCGTAGCCGCCAATCAGGTGAATGTAGCCCAAACCGTAAGCACCAAAGCCCGGAATGTAGTTGTACTGTACGAAGTGATTGCGCTTTGCGTACGACTCGTCATCCTCTTCCCAGTTACGATAGATAGCCAACACGGTCTGTGTCGCACGATCAATAGTCACCACATAAGGCAGCGCCAAACCGTCCTCGGACTCAAAGCCGGGTAAGTCCAGCTCAACTTGGACCTCAAACAACTGGTACCGGTCATCGTCCGTAACGGAGTATCCCTGATCTTTGGCCTTAACTTCCTCGATATCCGAGTGGATCGTGGTGGGTTCGCCCAGCTCCGCATCTACGTAGAACCCGCTGACCTGCAAGCGACGTAGGTCGTTTTTAGTCTTACGCATAACGTGCGTTACACGCTCCGCGTCACGTGCACTTGCGGCACCGTAGGGGATAATTAAGTCTTCAGCCGGGATAAAGATAGCAACCTGACGGTTCTTCGCGGGGTCAAAGTACACCTTCTTAAACGCGCAACCAGCAAGGCCTAGGTTGTACAGCATGCGCTCGTGCTCAGGGCGGTACTCAGTCATCACTTCCGTGAGCTGGTAATTCATGTCTTCCTTGACACGCACTGCGGCGTCTTCTTTTTCTTTAGTAACCGCGCCAATAATCTCGGTCTTGACGGGGCCTGCTGATGGGAAGGTCTCGATAATCGTCTCGCTCTGGAACCGCACTGCGGCCTCGGTCAACAACGTAGAGTACACGCCACACGCGCCGTTCCACGGCTCAGTGCGCTCCTCATACTTCATGCCCAGCACGTCAAGACCTCTGACATACATCTGCGCCCACTCTTGGCGGCTATTAATATCAGTGTCAACCTGCTCGCACAGCTCTGAGGCTAACTGCTCAAGCTCGCTATCATTAATATGCTCAGCAAGGTTGGCATCAAACGGCACGCCGCCTAAGTCTTCCTCGTCAGGCATCAGGTCAATAGTCATTCCGTCAATACCGATCTCGATATCGTCAGGTTCACCAATCTCAATCTCGATTACGGGGGCTTCGCCCTCCAGCATCTCTTCTTCGTCCTCAGTCAGTCCGAGTGGGGCCTGCGTCAGGCTGGGGTTCATACTATTGGTAGCCATATAAATTCCTTAGTAAAACGCGGCCCGACGGGGGCGGCTTAAGATCTCATTATCCTCGGGGTCAGTGCTTAGACGCAACAGGCCCCCTTTGCGAATTCGCATCAACGCCAAAGTCATGGCGTCCACCTCGTCATCATGCTCTCCGGCGGGGAAAGCTAGTATCTCTTCCACAGTCCGTGCCGCCCACCCAGTTTCCGGAAACCATACGTGGCCTGAGCTAAACATATCCGCCACTGCGTTAAGGCGCGCAATCTTATCTTGGCCCTTACCCGGACTGAAGTCCTGCACAAACAAACCGCTACGTCGCATCTCATCAATAAGCGGCTGCCCGCTCGCTTTAGCTTCGACCACAACACTGTCGGGCTCCCATTCTTCGTACTGCTCACGCGCCATCGTCTTGAGCTCTGGAAATTCGTACTTGCCCTTGACGCTGTTGAGCAAGATCACATTCGTGGAGTTATCTTCTTCGTTGAACCAAACACCCCACGTGTGACACACGGAAAAGTCTGAGCGCTGCTTAGTCGTAAGCGCCGTATCGTAGGCCTGCACAATAAAGTCGCAGTCTGGCGGGTCCGCATGCGGCCAGTATCTGACCCAATCTCGTTTTATGATCGCAGCTTCTGCCGCCGTTGGGTTCTGTTGATACTGCGCATACCACTGCCACATGATATGGTGCATTGATGCCCGCGTTTGCTGGAGGCTCTCTAGCGTCCACTGCTCTGGCCAAATAGACTTCTCATCCGCAGTGCCCTCATTCAAGATTGCCGGGAACTCAAACGCTGCGTACTGGTCACCGCCCTCGTTCATGGCGGTATCTTTGAGCAATCTGCCAATTAAATCCCGTTGGTGCCATCTGGTATGTAGAACGCAGATCTTTCCGTTAGGCATTAGTCGTGTTCGCAAGCCCGCACTAAACCATTCGTACGTAGAATCCAGCGAATTAGTGTTTCCCGCCTTAATATCCTGCTCAGACAGCGGGTCATCGGCAATAATCAGGTGCGCGCCGCGTCCAGCAAGGGCTCCGCCCACACCAATCGCGAAATATTCGCCGCCCTCGGTAGTATTCCACTGCGCAGCCGCCTTAGCGTCGCTTGCAATCTTGGTATTGGGGAAAATACGCTTGTATTCCGGCGTAGCTAGCAGATTTCGCACCTTACGGGCCATCACAACCGCTAAATCTGCCGTGTGTGAGGCCACAATTACCTTGTGGTCGGGGTGTCTGCCTAGGTACCATGCCGGAAAATAGATCGAAATCATCTGGGACTTGCCCATACGAGGTGCCATGGACACCGCAATACGCTCTTTTAGGTCTGCTTCCACGTCCATAAGCAGGCCACCGAGCCGCTTTAGGTGTATCCCGAACTTATAACTACGGTCAACGGCGGCAATAAACGCCAAAAAATCGTCCTGTGCCAGTGAAACGCGTTTGCGCTCGTCCAACTCATCAAACATAGAGACGAGTTCAGCCGCTTCCGCAGGGGGAAGCACCTTAATAATCCGGTTAATATCAGCCTTGGTCAGGTCCATGGGTCGGATTTATGTCTTCAACGGTGGTAGCTATTTCTTTAGTGTGAGGTTTGACAACGTGGTCTCCCTCGATTACTCGCGTCAGCCTCTCCCGCAGCAACTGCTCCAACTCTTCTGTTGGACGGTGGCGCATCGTGATTTCAGTCTTATCCGTAAACAGTCCGACGTCGGAGATTTTGCCCAGTAGCTCTAATGACCGCATGCGAATGCGCGGGTCTGCATTGTCTGTTTCGGCCAGCAGCCGGTTTGTCACGTAGGTCCGCAGCTGCGCAGCGCTCTTTACAATAGTCTTGTCGTACTCGGACAGTAGCGACTGCAAATACACCACGACCCCGGGGGAAGATAGGTTCTCATCCGTGGCAACATCGCGCCCCGTGAAAATCGCACGGGCTGCATCTTTATCTGTCTCGCTTACTTCGTCTGGGGGTGGCAGGGAGTCTGAATCGAATAACGCGTGCACCGCACACGCGACTCGCTCCTCCAGATCTTGGAACGTCGGCGAGAACTCCGCAGGGGGAATATCTATATCGATTTTTGGTGTGTACATGGCGAGGTTTGCAGCCTGTGGTTTGGTCGCATTATATAGTATTTTTATTCCGGGGTGTCAATAGGGTACCTTGACGGGGGGTGTTCCCTGTAGAAGGGGGGTGGGGTCTAGCTGGCAGGATATTTTTATTATATGGTGTTGGTGGTGGAGTCCTAGCGGATGTCGCGCTCAGCGTAAAGGGACACGAGGAGTCCCATTGTCCACAAGGGAGGGGCGGGGTACGGTGGGGTCGCGGGGGCCGGTAAATCCTCTACCAGTAGAACTACGCGTAGGGGTTGACAATATAATAATAATATGGTGTAATACATTCACTGCGCTTTTGCAGTATCTTTAAGGAAATTAAAATGTCAGTACTTACCAAATCAATCATTCAGTCAATTTTTAAGTCATTCGAGAAGGGTCGTAAACTCGAAGACTCAATCCGCGAAGCGCAAGACGCGGAGATCCAAAAAGCCGTTGATGCAATGACGCTAGCGTGCAATGTCAGCAAAGCGGAATTCATGAAGGGTAACTCGGCACGGAACCCCCATCGCGCGGAAGTCAAAGCGCTATTTATGGGACTGGTCGAGGCCGGATATCTTGTTAAGGCGTCAACGAATAATTATCAGACGTCGTTCTGGATAGCATTTGAGCAAAACGTACCGTTCCAACGGGGTTTGGCTAAAACGCACAATAAAAAGCAAACCGAGAAAAAGGCGGAAGACAGTAAAAAAGCAGGCGCTGTAAAGTCTACAACCCGCGACGCCTTAGATAAATCAATCCACAAAGTGATTGAACAGGCAAATCTCTTGGGGCTGAAAGGGTTTGCGATAGATCTAATCGATCTCGCCACCGAACAGCTCGACGGGTTCAAATCCGACAGCGAATGACAACAGGGGCGCAAGCCCCTCACCACTCACCCCGCTTCGGCGGGTTTTTTTTCGCCCAAATTTTTTTGGATCATAGTAGTAGGACGGTGCGCGAGAGTGTGCGAGAGCGCGAGCGTGCGTGAGCGAGCAGTGTGCAACCCGACGGCGCCGGGGCTGGCGAAACTTCTACTGGTAGAACTTTGCAACGATGCAAGCCACTACTATGAGCGCAACGGCGCGGGAGGGCAAATGACTACAAAAGTATGCAGGGGGCGATTTCAG
>Ga0209652_1000618_pt1 | contig 30070 bp, 22 predicted proteins | sample SaaInl74LU_5_DNA_FD_184641 | JGI IMG/M metagenome (GOLD analysis project Ga0209652, IMG submission 184641) | Marine microbial communities from expanding oxygen minimum zones in the Saanich Inlet - ESP_74LU_5_DNA (SPAdes) (version 2) | ecosystem: Environmental > Aquatic > Marine > Intertidal zone... | reverse complement strand
AAGACTGTTTCCCCAGTAATCGAATCCTTTCCTTGAAGAACTACATTAACAGCAGCAGACTGCTGCTGCTTCTCTTCATCCCGTGATGCCTTAATCCCTTTGAACAACGCCAAGAACTCAGCGTAATCAATAACACCGTTTCCGTCCCCATCCACCTCTGCTATCATGGCAGATGATTCTTCATCGGTCAGATCAATCCCAAGTTGGGCCAGTAAAGTCTTGACCTCCAGGTGGTCGATGCCTTCACTTCCATCTACATCATAGAGCTTGAACGTCTCTCGAAGATGTTGCTCAAAGCTTATCTTATTCATCTTATCAATGATGGATTGAAACTCATCCAAATCAATTGTTCCATCGTTATCCGTATCTACTGCACGGACAAACTTGTTCAACTTTTGTTCATCTTCTTGGAGTCCTAAACTTCTTAGGAGGTCTTTGAGTTCTTCATAAGAGACTCTGCCATCTCCATCAATGTCGGCGTTATGAAATGCTTCAGTTAGGAACACATCGGGAGCTGACACTGTAGGTTTTTCCACGCCAATACTAGTATTAGCAGAGGCAGCGACATCATCTGTGGTAGAATAATCAGGCATTCTGTTTTGCTTCTGCATCTGCGGCTAGTATGTTATGATTGTAATCGTAATACTACGAGTAATCTTTTGGAGCAAGTATATGTAGTGCGTGGTCGCAATTACTACAGCCTGTAGTGCTCTGAGTTTCTGAGTTTGACCTTTTACCTAATGACTTATGCGTCCTTCTCCCCTTTGGTATTGTCAGTGACGAAAGCATCCAAAACATGTCCGATTGACATTCTCGAACACATCACACCGCACGGAACCTTGAGAGACGAAAAGGTTAACTCTCCCACTAATATGCTCCTTACATGACGGAGAGTCAGCCTGATCGAATCCAATAAGAGGACGTTCTTTGCTTCGATACACTTGTTTCTTTCAACCAGGACCGTATCGAGCTCATCCAAGTCAGATAGCCAAATCGATTCAGGTGAAGTCGATTCGAGAGCTACAACCTCGGCTTCCTTGTCGCCCTTCTGGCGACGGATATCCTCTCGGCACGTTCGAAGGTAAGTGTCCATAGTTTCAACCCAAGAAGGTCTCGTATCCCTTTGCCAATTCTGCGTCAGATGACTGCTTATGCGGCGGAATGGGAAGAAGTAAGAAAAGGATGAAATGATAAGATATTCAATAAACCAGAATAATGCACGATGTATCGATAGTAATAATGCAGCTTGATTTTTATCATAATATGTCTCTATTTTTTTTGCATACAAAACATATCTCAGTGTTGGGATGAGTCATTATTGAGGGCTGCTGTGTAGGCGACCTGAAGCTCGTCAGACCATTGAAAGTTGGAATCGGGTCTCTCTCCTTCATTACACCACCTCCCTCGTCTGAAGCACCACGCGCGATTGTCATTGAATTGGCGACCACCGAATGGATCGCAGGGCACAACATATCTTCTGCCAGTCCTGCTATCAGTCAACAAGAATGTTCTCACTGACGAATTACTGCCAGCCGATGTTTCTGAGATAGACATTGCGTCTTCTTCTTTCGGAGTTTGTGGGCGAGAAGGATTGTCAGTATTGTTCCCTTGGTCAGAAGGCACGTGAAGATTCATTCCGCATGGAAAGGGAGATAGGAACCTCCTCGCAAGAGAAAGCCCAATACCACCAATGTCGTTGCTCATATCATCTTCAGGAGAAGAATCACTGCAAGCGCTACCATTCCCGGTGCCCATGTTCTTGCCCCCCTCCACTCGAATGCGAGCAGAATGAGCCATGTTGAGAGTCTTGTTATCAATATCAGGATGGGTACTCAACTCAAACGACCGAAGCGCCTTGATCAGTTGGTCATCCATCAATGGTCCGAATGGCATGGCAGCACAACCTGGTTCAGGAATCAAATGGCCGATGAGATTGCTCAAAGCTCTGACAGCAAGTACAGCACTACGTGTGTCGTCTCGGCCGCCTCCAACAATAGCTCCTGGCGTGCCTCCATCGACGCAATAATCAGTGACAACTCGAAGCAGGCTCTCGAAGACAGGATCTGTCGCAATCCTCTCCTTCATGAAGTCTGGACCGGCAGCTAACGATGCAATGCAGCCAACAGATGATCGAAGAGTGAAAACTCCGTACTTGTATCCGCTTCCGCCGCGACCAGAAAGAGTGTTATGAAGAAGGCCAACAATTTTAGGAATGACATTCTCGGTTTGACGGAGTAGGTTGTAGGTCTTGTCCCCTGTTTCGTACTGACAAACAAATGTCACTGCCATGGCTGCCTTGAGACTCTGGTAGTGGTCGAGTGATAGCAATGGGGCAAGGAGATCAACTATTCCTTCCTGTAACAGAGCTGGGACGACGTCATCACACTGCGCCATATTCATTAGGAAACCAACACACCATGAAGCAGTCTGACCCCTCCACTGGGTAGGATCAGGACCGGCCTCTTGTAAGACATGCATCAAAGGCTCCAATGAACCAGCTTGTAGTAACGGAACCGCATTCTCGGGAGACTCCGCAAGCAACGTCAACGCAGCAACACACTTAAAACGAGCTTCTGTCTTGGTATCTTCCTTGGCAACGGAAACAAGAGCGGGAAGAATATCACCACGTCGAACAACAGGTACTTGATTCTTCATCTCGGCAGCAAAACTCCACAAAATAGAACAAGCCTTCGTTCTCGCTTCAGCCCTGTCCGTTCGGATGACAGTGAGAATAGATTCGACGAAGCCGAGATAGTTGAACATGGGGATCTTATTATCGTAGCCAATAGCCAGATTTGATAGTGCAGAGCATGCCTTCACACGTGCTTCGAAACTCGGATCCTTAGGATTCACATCTGCATCAGTGTTCTTGTTGGCCGTTCGTGTAATTACTGCCATGAGCGCATCCATGACACCGGGAGTACGGAATACACGATTTTTGTTCGCCTTGGAGATGCTCAAGTTCATTAGGGCGAGGCAAGCGTGAGTGGTGCAGGTTGTTGCACCAGTCTCTGGATGGCATGTAGCCTCAGCAACGTATCCAAGCGTCTCTACAAGACCGGGTGTTCCAAGCAATGCAGCATCATTCGCATCGGCGTTGCTCAAGTTCTTGATACAAGTAGTTGCCTTGAGACGAGCTTCATCCACAACAGATTTTGGAACAGAGGGGTTCGATGACGACGTCTTCGGGGCCTTGGAGAAGTGCCTTCCTAGCATGACATCTCGCATACCTTCCAAGATTTCAGGAACACCCGTGATTTCAACCTTATTTGATTTGCCACAACTCAAGTTCATTATGGCGATACAGGCATGAAGACGTGCTTTGTCGGAGGCAACGCAGAATGTATTATCCATAGCGACGCGTGACCCTGGAATACCACCACTAGCTTCGAACGTGGGTGGGGGAGCGGGTACGACAGACAATTTATCTTCGTATGGAACGTGCTGGAGAAAAGGACCTCCCCGTGCAATCAACGCAAGCATTTCCAACAGACCTGGAGCATTCATCAAATATCTATCATTTTCTTCAGCTGCAGTCAAACTTCTGATTGTCTCGACGGCGTACTCTCTTCCTAACCATGAGCTGCTATTGTACGTTTGCACAAAGTCTAATGAAGCATCACAGCCACTACCAATTTCTAATGCAGTGCTTTGAACGAATTCCAATATGCGAGTATTCGAGGCAACAGCAACTCTTCGATTGGGCATTTTGGCATAGTCGGCAAGCATACGTGATCCCAATGTCTTGAGATGCGGGGTAGTTAAGGACTCGAGAACATCGACAATACATCCCTTTTCAGCATAGTAGGTGAGATCCGAAATGGTTGTATCTGTTCCAAACATCAATGGTGGTTGGGATTCAGACATCTCGTGTGAAGTTTGCATCGGTGCACCGGGAGACACATCGAAGGCCCCTGCTGCGTTGATACTGCCCGGCGAGGCAGCAATGTTAAGGACGCCTGGACTTAGAGCCGACATGAGAGATCCTGGTGACCCCTGCGCCACCATAAGGGGTGATCCTTCCTGATCTTCAAGAGAAACGTCAGCAGTTGTATCCATCGTCTTGTCCTCTTCCTCTAACTTGCCACTGAAATCCATCTTGAAAATAGGAGTATACTTATCGACACCATCGTCGGTGAAGTCATCGTCGTCTTCAGGAAATGATGTATTGTCCAAAACTGATGGAGAATACTGAATGGACTTCCCAGGAGAAGTATTAGGTGATGATGTTGAACCTCCAACTGATGCCACCATCGGCGGTGTAGCGGAACCCGAGTTTGGACTTGCGGCGGCATAACTCTCTTGTTGTGCCGTGGCGTAGCTGCTTTCATTGGGAGAATTTTCCAACGAGGCTACAGCAGGAGCTACTCCTTCTATTGCCGACGAAAACCGACGATACGATGATGACATCGCAGAGGATGCAGTAAGGGACGAAGTAGTGCTGTTCATACGATCTGTCGTCGATGGAAACAAATTTGATGGGAGAACTTCTTCATTCAACGTTTCTAATGCATGACCTTGCGCTTGTTGCTGCGAAGCTCCAGGAGACGGAAACCCTCCAAAAGACGATGCTCGTGCCACAGACCTGCCAACTCTTGGCCTTGGAGTCAAATTGTTCACAGGAGGTTCCGAGTTGGTTGTCCTCCACGAAGAGTTCCCTGTAAGTTGAATCGGGATAGGTGGAGCAGATGCCGTAGACGCATTCGAAGACACATTAGCACCTTGCTCTTGATGACGTTGGCGCAGAAGGATTTGCTGGATGCTGTTAGCTCTATTGGATGGTATAGACGGTGCCCCCTGAAAACCGAAGGCTGTAGACGGTGTAGCATTTTGTGATATGGAAGCGGGGGAGAATTGATTGACTCCTCCCCGTTGCTGACGAAGACGATGTTCAAATGTAATCTCATGTCCCTCACTTAGTAAACTTTCAGAATCTGAAGATTGACTCGCCTGTAGATGTGTCGATGCATGAGTCGAGGATTGATCCATCACCGAGAGAGGATCGTTCTCAATCGAGGGAGCTGCTTCCACCTCGTCTGCGCCATTACCATTATCCTGTGCTTGTGCCCCAGCAGTTGTATTGGCACCCATCGTATCAGGACCGTTATTACCCGCTACTGCTGCCATCAGTCCTCCAGCAGCTGCTGCATTTGCTGCAGCTGCAACTCCCATATCTCCCCCAAGGTCTGCTGCGGTGAGGTCTACACCCATATCACCTGGATGACCGCCTATACCCATCGGTGCGCCACCGTGATCATAATCGACAGTAAGGTAGTGATCCGGAAAGGAATCATTTGCTATTCGAGGTGCCATGGTTTGATGTATAAAAAGTTGGGCCTCACAAAGTGTATGAAGAAGTCGCCGTCGTGTCAAGAAAAGTGGGTGATCCAATCACCAAAACACCGTGTCAACTTCCGAATATTATTCACGTGATAAATAAATGCTCTCTCGAGGAAACAGAGCGCAGATAATAGCAAGTTGACAAATTAGCTATTTCCAATTGTTGCAACATAGAGGCAGCGGCGGTGGTTATGACTGTGGTGGCTGCGTGGTAAGTCCTCTCACATTATTACTCTTTTGTTCTGTCGAGGGATTTATTCAACTCTTGGGCGCGCAGCTCTCGGCGCTCGGCTCACTCGTGGCCTAATTTGGGACGATTTACTTATGCCCTTTCAGCGTTGGCAGCAGTTCGTAAAATTTTGGCCGTATGCCCTTTCAGTTGGCAGCAGTTTCTCGTAAAAATTTTAACATTGATTCAACGCGAAAATTTGATGAACGGAGGAATAGGTACAATTTTTTGATCCAACCGCCAGATACCAGTTCCAACGTCTATTGGGATCGGAGTGGCATCAATTTTTTCAGGTCCGACATTATCTCAGTGAGAGTCCTTTGAGTGTTGAAACAGTGGACAAAATTGGGCATCAACTTATCATTAGGAGTAGGGTTTATTCTCTAGAGAGTAGAACTAGCTTCATCATTCTCCAAGGACACTTCTCAACGTTAGTTTCAGTTGCTCATTAATCACAGTACCCTTCTTCTGTCCACGAGCATATTTCCTCACAAGCAAACACAACTTTTCACTCTCTTCTTTTCCAATCAAAGCATCAATAGCCAAGAGAACATCAAAATCACAAAGCTCTGAAAGCACTTCGCTTCCATCCTTCTTCTCCAAGGCTGCCAGTATGCGTTTCCTTGTCTTTCCCAACAGTGCACCAGACATTTTCTTCACATTGCCACCAATGGGTGCATTCGTACCCCCAGAATACAAACCTACATGGCTCAACATAGCAGTGTTGACAAGTAGTAAGACTGAATCTAAACGTTTTGTTTCTTCCCCTGAAACAACGACTGGATCCTTCAATGTCATGAACCGTGTGCTTTGCAATTTTTCATCGACGATAGGAGGTGACAACACATTCTCTGCTACCATTTGTACGCACACGTCACTCAATTGGAATGCTTCAGCAGCACCTATTCTTCCATCTAATGTCAAGGTGATAAACTTTCGCCCCTCATCTCGTCCTTTGAGTTTCATCGTTTCAATTTGTAGCTTAGCTCCAACTACGGCATCACGACCATGTACTGGTAATGCATCTCCATCCTCGTGACGGTCCTCGTCCGCATATGAAAAAATCCATCCAACTGGTTGAAGGCCTAGCCAACCTGCAACTCTAATTGCTCTATCTGTGGCCGTTTCTTTCGCGGGTGTATCTTGAGAATCTCCGATATACGTTGACAAGAGACAGCCTTCGTCATAATGCTTCCCATTGATCATTGGCTTTTGCATATGTGGCTCCCAAATTGCATGTACTTTTGCTACTTCGCACATCTTCTGGTCTTCTCGAGAAGTCGATAATGACGTCCGTGCAACTTTACGACTCTGGTCTACCCTTTCCTTGTTGATTGTACCAAATAATAGAGCTACTCTATTTTCAATTGTGTTCAAATCCTGTCCTTTCTTTGTTGTATTGCCTTTTGGTTTCTTTTTCTTTGATTGCACAACACAATGATTCTGGAAGCGAGCTGCCCCCACTTGACAAACATATACCCTATTCAATGCCCCTGTAGGCTGATGCTCTACCGTATGCATTGTACTTCGCACACGTGAAATATCTCCATATGTCATGCCTCTTGATACTCCACGAGACAAGGCACGTGCTCGACGATTTGCCGCAAAGAATGAAATTGATTTTGCAAGGTCAGGGAAGGGATCAAATCTGTTGTTGTTTTCGTCTTCTTCCACAGTGATGGTTACTTGTGCTTCTTTCTTTTTGGGCATGGGTGGCGGGAGAATTGTTATCATAGAACCGTGCTTCAAACCCAGCTCTTCTGCGGTTGTATCCCTATCTTTGCCGTTTGGAGATAAATCCAACACATCAGTTTGACGACCGGGAGGACCAACCTGACACTTGAGGCTACCCTTGCCGTCGCTGTCGGCAGCATTTAAATCAACACCCGCAGTGTTCAGAATTGATGAGATTGTGGAGCTGGAACCGTCATCTGGCAGAGGTACCCGCAACACTGACCCATCGACGGTTCTTACTCTGATTATTGTAGTGCCAGCTGCCGATACACACGCGGCACATATGCTCAAAACGAGCACAGATAGACGCATGGCTGTCTATTTTATGAAACCAGGCGAGGTAATAAATAATAGAGACGTACTTAATAGAGCAGTAGAGGCTACTGCACTGAAATCAATGGGATGTTCATCAATATAATTATTGACGTCAAATAAATATCGATCCGAAATCCTACAATGCGCTGTAAACGTGGAAGTGAAAGCAAGCAGCGCGTTCGCGATGAGAACCCGATCGCCTGCTTCATGATGACCCAAGCCAAGCCAAGACCCAAGAACTCATAAATGACCTGTGAGCTTGTATCCTGCTTGTACGGTTCACAATACCTCACCTGTGCTCTCGTACCTTCAAGCGGGATATTGAAATGAGAACGCTAATGGTGTATGTTAGGATGACTTTCACGATCGTCAGGCTTATTGCATGCACATGAGCAGGTCATAATAATCAGAGAAGTACTCCTGATAACCTCTACTATAATATTCTAGCACATCATGAACCATCGTGAAGGTGAAGATCATTGGGTAGCAGTCAGAGATGCAGTCGAAGATGAAGCAGCTGCTGCTGTTCCAGATGAAAATCGAATGACGATTGGCGGTCTAACCAATAATCCTCCAGCATCGCCATCCACACCCTCTCAGCGCCGTTCCATCTTCGATACATTTTGGTCAAGGAGCGCATCGTCAAACTCATGGAAAGAGGAACGCATCGAAGAAGATACAGAAGATGATGATGAATCAGCTGAGACGCGACATGAACATGAAGTAGTTAAGCCTTCACCGAAATTGGAGCCTAGTTATCTTGGGGTATATACCTTCTCTGCAACTCCACCAGTGGTGAGCCGGACGCCATCGTCATTAAGTCCAGTCAGCAGCAGCAAAAGCCTTTCGCAATCACCTGGACTGCGTCCCAAGTCTATATTGCACCGCCATCACAGCCTCAGATCAGTATCTGAGCCGACTAGTTCCAGCGGCAGATCCAAAAGTGTTTTTGTTACAGTCCCGCCTCCTCCGTTTTTGGAGGATACTTCAGAAGAGAGCAGATCTTCAGCAGAGTCGGAGCCAAGAAGGTCAAGCCGAACTAGCGTCCACTTTGATCCAACTATAACAGTTCGTGAAGTCATACCAGATCAAGCCTCCTCGGCAAATGAGTCAAACTGGTTCAATGAGACGGAACTTCGATCCTTCTTGAGAGAGGCTGTTAACCTCTGCCATTCTTCGGCTGTGCATAGTATGAGAACATATTCTCTGCCAGCACTAACAAAGGCAATTGCTGCTGCCCACAAGGCTGGTGTGGATGACCCTGTAATGAGTCGTCCTACAAACAGTGAATGCCGTTCATTATTCGCTGATCCCATCCTCTATGCATCAGATGATGACGTCGTTGTGCATGATTGTAGCAACGATTTCTTTATGGTCATATCGAACGAGGTGAAGAGTGTTCTCATCGTTGACAACTCGCTCACTGCACTCCATCTTTTCAAGAGACATGTGCTCTCAATGTTTCCAGCAGCTGAGGTCGAGCAAGCCCAGTCAGCTGAAGAAGCGTTGAAGTTATTGGGGGAGGCTGAGACAGCTGAAGCACCCCATTATGACATCATAATCGTAGAAGAGAATCTACAGACAAACTCTTCAAGTGTGCCGATGCAGCACTGCTCCGATGATCAAAATGATACATCAAGCCCACTGTCAGGATCTGATTTGTTGAGCGTAATTGGCTTTGTCGAGAGAAATAGCCCTGATACAAGAAACAGCTTGAAGATCGGAGTCTCCGTCAACTTGGCTGAAGACTGTGAAGCATTGCTAAAAAGTGGGGCAGACCTTTTTTGGTGTAAGCCTCCTCCAAAGCAGACAAACAGTCTAAGGAACCAGCTCCTCAACACGTTGCTTAGCAAGAGAGGGAAGAACATATTTATTTGCGGCTGCTAAGCTATTGCTTCATGTACAACAGTAGGAATATAATAGATAGCTTGTTTTTGTCATTGATTGATCTTTCTGCCTGATCTGATACTGGATACATACTTACACACATGGAAATGAAAGAGAAGGAAATAAGGGAGACCCACCCTTTCTTCTTTTTGCCACTCAAACTTGCCGCCGACAGCCACCACGTCCTTTCCAGTTTTCCATGACAGCTGCATGCTCATGAAATGTGGCATCGATTCTTCTGCCAACAATACACAACATAATTCAAACTTTTGACAGGCAAACGACTCTAACGGTATTTCTTCGTGCATGCAACTTTGACTGAAGAAGCCGCATAATAAAACACCGAGGCCGATAGATATTAAAAACAATGAAGCTCTACTTTGCTCTTTTCCTCGCCACCACGGTGAATGCATTCGTGCCCTCAACACTCAACAGATGTGGAACATCTCTCCATTCCGAGCCGTTTCACGAGTGGGGACCTGCGCGGCCCAACCCTGCATCCCCTCCTTCATCGTCGTCGCCATCGAGACAGTCGGCAAACCCTAACAGACCGCCACCAGCTCAATCACCATCCTACGAGGAACCTCCATCTGTCGATTTGGGCGGACAAGTTCGTTCAAGAGAATCAAATTTATTCCATCCAAGTCAATCTGTCCAGGAAGATTCACGTCCGTTTGATATGAATCGTCGATTCTCTCAACGTCCAGACCCCTATTCTAATTCTAATGAACCAAGGCGAGCATGGTGGGATTCAGCGCCTAGTGATCGAGTACAGGGAGGTAGCAGAAGTACATATGCAGCACCAGTTGATAGAGACATGTCTCATGTCTTCTTGGAGACGGATGGGAGGCCATTAGATGCAGAGTTTGAGGTCTGGGATGGACCGAACAATACGCCAACTAGGATGAAGGTTTATTCAGAAGATGGTCGTATGAGGCCCATTAACGCATTTGTTGAAAACCCTCAGAAAGGGCGAAGAGGTGAAACATTGACTGTAAAAAACAGCGGGCCTATGGAATTTCCAATCAATGCAGGAGTTGGAAGTGTAGGTGGAGGTCTTGCTGGAACTGAAAGTCCGTACATGAGTGAGAATGATTTAAGAGGCTTCAGACGGCCTACTCCTTCCACGAAACGAGGACAGAGAGTACAAGGAGGTGCTTTGAAAACATTTCCTCTCGACTATTCTGTGGAAGCGGCTCAAGTTACAATTACCACTGAAGGGATGCCGATGAATGCCAAAGTAGAGTTGTGGGGTACATCTTCTCATATTAAACAAGTTGCGGAGATATACAATGATGATGGAAAGAAAAGGCCATTTGCTTGCATAATCGATGTGCCTGGAGGATCAAATACAATTGCTGTCTACAATGAAGGACCAATGACATACCCTATCGATGTAGTAGTGGAGCCGGTAGCCAGAATGGAAGGGTGGGATGGTACAGAGCAAAAGTTTGGGGGTAGTTTGGCTCCATGGTAATGTGGCTCTTAGATTGAACTCGGATACGCATGAGCATGTTTCATTGAATTGTTGTAAATTAAGGTTTACATATCTTGCAGAATCAAAGTGCATATTTACCTGGGCGTTGCTTGCTGGCCCATTTGCCAAATTTCAATAACTCCTCATCACCAAACAACTTGTCGATTGTATTGTATTCTGTTGCTAGCTCCATTTCGGTATGAATTCGATGTACTGCACTGTGACATTGCCTACACAGCAAGCACACTTTGAACAAATACGCGCGTACTGAATCATGAGTTATGGCTTTCGGTATATCAGATATGTCTGTCATGCCTAGCATCTTCTCTAGTTTGTTCCGTGTAAATTCTTTCTTCTCATGTAAGATTTCATCATCAAGTGAATGATACGTCTCAATTGTAGACGCTGCATTCCATAAGCGTTTCTTTATGCGAGACCAAGTTGTTTTGGGAATGAGGTGGTGTCGCGTTAACTTGACTGCTCGTTCACATAATTGGCATTCACCTTCTCCAACAAAATCTCCATCATCGTCATCATCATCCCAATCATCACCTTCGTTATCATCATGCTCGTCGGACTCAGCAGTATTATTGTCAATCCAACCCAGACTTTCAGCAAAGTCGTCTCCCCAAACATCCATCACGACTGTATGTATCATATTCTTAGCATTGTGTTCTTCTACGTCGCCTTCAAAATAGTCCACCAATGTTAATACTATCTCTTCCAGATCTTCTTTTGAAGGTGGCGATTCATCCAGTGAGAGAGATGAGGAGGAAGAGGAAGCAATTGCTTCAGCAACTGATGTATATTCTTCGTCGCTTGAACACAGTTGTAAACTCATCAGTTGCCCAACAAGTGTACTGACGAATGTATTCGTGTCATCATTGTCACAACATCGACATGCACCGCCTTTTCTCCGTGATGATGACGGCATGTTGCAGGCTGAGATCAATACTGTTACTAAACGTTGCTGCTTATCGACTTGCTATCTCCACAGTCGACGCATCCGTCTAATATTGAATGGAGTGTTCTGTTTTGTTGTTACTTTGTTTGTTGTTAGCAATTGAATTTAGCAAGCTGCGCTGACTGTTGACTAACTCTGCCGCTCTACGTACTGAGTTCCTACGTTGGACTATAATAAGGAGAAGTGTTTGAACTGGAAAGCTCATGGAGGCAGATGGAGGCGTACATACAGCACCATCATTGAGTGTAGGTGACACCGATGGTCATAATACTGCACATCGCCGATTGTGATGGTGGCAAACAGCATTTGAGAAAACACGCACTATGTATATGCATCACACGAGGAAAGATAGATAGATAGATAGATAGATAGAGTATCTATTTCATCAAAACTGTGTTGACTCGGCTTTTCTCAATATTTACTCTGTAGTGCATCAGTGAATTGTGTAATCATGACCATACCAATTGGGCTACCAAAATCCATATCCATCAAAGCCTTTGCACCTTGCTCAAGCGTCACCTCTCGCTCAATCAGCTTCTTTGGATCAAGTTTTCCAGACTCGACCAATGACAATATCTTTGGCATGTCACTAGCATCGCACCCATGAGACCCAACGATTTCCAACTCCTTGCCTGCTATCATTCCCATGGGTACAATAGGATTTTGGTCTCCAATTGGAAGCCCTACCTGTATCATTCTTCCCCCTCTTCGTGTGCAGTGAATTGCATCTTCGCACGTTGCTTTGAAACCTGCTGCATCAATTGTCACATCTGCACCCATTCCTTTTGTTAGCTCTGCGACTTTCTTACGTGCATCCTTTGTTTTTGCATTTACTACATCAGTGGCGCCCACCTCTTTTGCCTTTTCCAAAGCCAGGTCTGATACATCAATTGCTATGATTTGTTTTGCTCCATATGCTGCTGCGATCATGACGCAAGATAGACCCAATCCTCCGCATCCAAAGATAGCCACGGTCGTGTGTGATGCAACTCCACCCTGTTGTACTACGGCACGAAATGCAGTTGTAAACCTACATCCGAGTGCTGCAGCTTCTATGAATGAAACACTATCTGGTATAATGCTCAAGTTTCTATCTGCTCTTGGCAATGCCAAATACTCTGCATAACTACCATACATGGAAAAACCGGGTTGTTCTTGCTTTTCACAGATTGTAGGCCGATTGTGTGCAGAGCACATGGAGCAATGTCCACAAGATAGGATAAATGGTACGGCTACCCGGTCACCAAGTTTGAATTTGGTAACGTCATTTCCAACCTCGACGATTATGCCGCTAACTTCATGACCGGGTACAAATGGCAAGCCGTGATCTATTATATCGCTGTCATGGCCCTTCCATCCATGCCAGTCAGAGCGACAGACACCAGTGGCCATCACTTGTATCACAACCCCGGATGCTGGTGCAGTTGGATGAGGAAGGTCTTCTATTTTTATGGGACCATTAAACGATCTGTATACTGCTGCTTTCATTGTTGTCCAGCTTAAGTGGTGTTGCCTGTGCTTGTTGCGGAAATGAAACACTAAAGAGTGTCTACTAGATACATATCGGCTCGACCGACATGGTGTTTGCTGGGGTGATGTGATGGCTGGGGATTGTGGGGAGTACTTTTTCGTATTGAATTCCGACGTACGCTGCGCTGGACATCGCCAAAATCGAAGCTCAAAAGATTCCAGTAGTCACTTTCACCTGCTACCTTGCATACCATTTCATTCACTGTTGTCTTGGTGACATCGATGAACATATCATAAGTCAGCCATGGCGCCGTCACCGAAGAAAAGCGGTGCGGCCGACGCAAAGAAGTCGGGAGGAGGCATTGAACGTTTCTTGGTGAAAAAGCGGCCGTCTGCTGCACCAGGCGGCAGCACCTTGACGAGTTCTGCAAGGAATTTGTCGCCGACGAAGAGCTGTGCAATCGCTGCCAAGAATAAATCGAATGAAGGTAAAGGTATTGATGAACACTTTTCCATCAGAAAGCGACCGCCTCCAGAGGATGGAGCAACTGAGAGTCCTTCAAAGAGAGAACTCTTTCCAGCTCCTGCCGCAAAGAAGAAGAAAACAAATAATCAGAGGCAAAAATCAATGGAGGCAATGGGTTTCAGTGCGGCAAGGATCCAGAAGAACAAGTCTCCATCAAAGATCAGCTTCTCCATGACTGATGAGGTAAAGAAAAGGGTCGAACAAGGTATTGAACAAAGTCTATTTGAACGAGATGCGATAACAGTTCCAACGAATCAGGTTCAATTACTTCCGACGGAGAGTAATTTGATACGACACGAAGTAAGCACTGTCCCACTCAACGCTGAGCAGCAACGTGTGGTAGAATGTCCTCCCAACATTCCTCTATCTGTCCGTGCATGCGCCGGCACTGGAAAAACACACACAATGGTGCAAAGGGCAATCTCTTTCATCAATGTCCATCACATTGATCCAAAAAATATCTTGATTGTCACCTTTTCAAAACTGGCTACAGAGGAGGTTATTGAACGCGTCACTCGTGCATTTGGTAGAGAGACAGATCTTCCTACGATCAAGACGTTTCACGCCCTGGCATACTCGTGGGTATGTCGATCATGGAAGCATTGTGGCCTTGGTCAACGGCCAAGTGTGCTAACTCCCAAATCGGGTGAAATGGCTCTTATGAAACAAGTCTTCGAGCTAATTCTAGACAGTAAACGACTTGAGAGATGCGTACGGAAGCTAAAGCTGGAAGAAGAAGAATCATCAACTTGGGACGATGTGCTCAAAGCTTTTCAAACAAGACATCAAGAGTTGTATGATGAACTAGCCCACACCGCGAAAGTAGAAGCAGAGAGAATTATCAAGAAGAGAAAGAAGAAGAAAGACATGAAACCGGAGGAAGTAGATGCCATTCAGAATGAGGTTAATGCCAAGAGGAGCTTTCTTTTGAGAAAGATGTGCTATCTGAAACTACTTGGAAAAAAAGAATGTGACTTGGAGAGTCGCTGGATAGGAAAGAAGAGCAACAACCGATGCAAAGAATTCCTAGAACTTGTTCGTAAGGCTCGACTTGGTAGTCATGACTACAATGAGTACCCGTTTGAAGATTCGCAAGTTTGGCAATTGTATGATAGGCTACAGCGCGAAACTGGGCGCATTGATTTTGATACAATGCTTCTTCTGTTTGCACAAAATGTGCTTAGCGATGAGCGGCTTGCGAAGCAATTCCATGAAAGATACACCCACGTAGTTGTTGATGAGTACCAGGACAATTCGCAAATGCAAGCTCTAATGCTCAAAAGGATTGTTAAGAGAGGATGCTTAACTGTTGTTGGAGACGATGACCAGTGTATCTATGAGTTTCGAGGGGCTTCGCCTGGCAATTTTGATCGTCTAAAGGAAGAGTTTGCTGAGAAGAACATTGCAGTACAGGAAGAAGTTTTGATTGACAATCATAGATCAAGCAAAAATGTTCTCACTGTTGCGTCAGCGTTTCTTGAGGGAGACAAGTGGCGACACCCAAAGACTCTACGGCCAACAAAACCGGAGGGGCATCCTGTTGAAGTATGGGAATGCTCGTCTCAGACGCAACAAGCGAAACAAATTGTTGCCGGGATGATCAAACGCCACGAAGATGATAATATTCGGTGGAAAGAAATGGCTGCATTATTTCGATGCCTGAAGATGGGGGACATTGGTTCGCTTACTACGCATTTGCAAAAGGAACTAGCAGAGAAGAAAGTTCCTTTCGTCGTTGTCGGGGGCAAATCTATCTTTGAACGTGCATCAGTGCGTGATCTGGTTGCATATCTACAGTTATCGATCAGGAGTAGTCCTAACGATGAAGCTTTCACACGCAGTATCAATCAGCCCCCAAGGAGATTGCCAAAAGATAAAGTGATCCCAATCATCAAGGAATTTCTCGATGGCAATACCATGCGCAAAGAGGGCGATAAGTTGACTTCTATCATCTTCCTGCAAGAAGCTGCTAAGGTCATGGTAGAGAAGAATGTGGGGTTGACAACTTCACGACACAATGCATTGAGTGACTTTCTTGCTCAGATTGGAACGTATCAAGCAAAACTCAATATGATGTCTTTGCCTGATCTTCTGAAGTATCTTTGGAAGGAAACCGGACTTAGCGAATTCTACAAAACCAAAAATAAAGTCAAAGCTAGCGATAATGACGAAGATGATGAAAGTGATGATGAAGATGATCAAAGCGTTGGGGTAAAAGAACAAGAGACAGAAGAAGAAGATGATGATGATGATGATGATGATGATGAATGCGGTGATGAAAGCGACTCAAACAAGAGTGCGGCGGTGAAGCCTGCGTTGGTAAAGTCACCAGTCAAGGCAAGACATGCAGAAGCGGCAAATCCATACAAAGTTGAACGTGTTTACTATCCAGAAGAAATTAGTCTCCTAATTGAATTGGCCGCACAACACGTTGATGATTGGAACAAGCGAGAGAACATCCTGCGAGACTCCAAAAGTGTTCCATCCTTGCTAGATCTTACAAGGAAAGTAGTCTTGGAGAATAGGGCAGCATATGCACTTGAATCTTTGCCAGATCATATCGTAGATGAGATTGTTCTCGCTCCTGCTGCGTTAGGTCGTAGTGTTGTCGACGAGTTTCTTGCTGGGATCATGCTACAGCATTCTACTGTAGAGGATCAACCTCATGCATTTGCAGATGATGATAAGGTGACAATTAGCTCTGTACATCGTGCAAAGGGACTAGAGTGGAGTGACATCTATGCTCCCTACTTGAATGAGGGGTTCCTCCCAACGTCTTGTCGCGACGATGAAGTCCCATTGCGTCATGTTTCAAATTGCAATGCTATAATTGGTGAGAAGTGCGACAAGGAGTGTGCTGCTTTCTTCGCGAGCATAGCAGCGGAAGAACGTGGCAGTCCTGAGGAAAGGCATTTGAATGAAGAGAGGAGGCTGGCACACGTCGCTGCTACTCGTGCTAAAGAGAAGCTTGTCTTTTTGTCAGTCGATGCGTCATATTCTAGGAAGGAAAGAACGTTCTCTTCCTTTAGTAAATCTTCATTCCTTGACAAGATTCGGGATCATGTGACCATTGTAAACAAAAGGTAGAATATAAGAACTCGATCTAAGTATTGTAATTCACAGTGTGTTTCTACGCAATATTTATCCAAAACACTCTCTCTTTCGCCCTCTCAACCTAACTTGCTCTAACCGATTGAAAATTGCCTTGGCAACATGCCCATATGTTCCTTCTGTAGAACCATCATTACTACTACCCAACCCTTCAAAGAACTCTCGATAGCCCTTCAAAACTTCCTCCACCAACGGCTCTGACTCGGGATGAGTCGATAAGAATGCTCTCTCAAGCACATATAAATCAACTGCCTTTTCTTCTGCACTATGTTGTTGCTTGTGTGGCTTTTTGATATTATTCGATGCATCAATATTGGAGGCAGCAGCAGCAGCAGTAGCAGTGACGATGGTTGAATTTGTACTGGTTGCTAAACCAAAATCAATCAGAACCAAATCTGCCTCCCAACTACGTTGTTCTGTTTCTTGCTTGGTGATATCTTTTGTTGGAGGAGGAGGATTTTGAATCATAATGTTGGACGTTGTGAGATCACCATGAACCACTCCAGCTGCATGCATTTTGCCGACAAGAGTCCCAATGTTGTATGCTACACATAGCGTGTGGGAATCAATCACTGTGGTGACTCTATCTTGTTGTTGTTTGAATTCAAGAAGAGTACTGTCGTCCCCCTCCTCAAGTCGTTGTCGTTTCGAAGAAGGAGAATCCTGCGTTGCAGTACTTTCCAGCCGTTGTTCAAAGTATTGCCGTACAGTACAACCCTGTACATGTTCGATGAACAAGCAGGATGATGTAGTACTAACATTGCCTGATGCCTTCGTCGTCTCGCTCTTTTTGTTGACATTACCATCACTATCTTTCAAATTCGACCAATTTGCAACGGCAAGTACTTTAGGGCAAGCTACCTCCGCCCTTTTGCATCGAATTAATGACCTTGCTTCCCCTTTGGTTCGACTTTTTGTTAAACTCACATCAAGCGCTGGATGTCTATATTTCTTAGGGAATCGTTCCTTTACTATAACTTTGACGCTTTGTGAAGACGAAGATGAGGATGATGATTCATCTGAGAGTGGCGATGGATGCTGCGTTAAACTAGAGAGCTGTGGTACGTTGATACCGCTTCCTACGTGCACACTACGTTTGCTGCCACCACTGCTGCTGCTGCTAGTGCTGCCATCAGCTTTACTGATTGCTCCAGAAATATCAATTGTTGCTAACCAAACTCGTGCTTCCGCGCCCTGTGAAAGCAGCTCGAGAGAGGCAGCGTTGTCAGTGAGTTCGGGAGGGGGCGGTGGACCATACCACGCCTTTGGCTCTGTAATAGTTGTGCTACTGGAAGACATCACCATGGTCTTTGCATTTGAATAGCTTGTGTATCTAGATCTTTCGAGACGGACAGCGCGCGGGCAGCGGACAGGTTTCCCTCTCCCCAGGGTAATTTTGGCTAGGCTGGGTTTTAGGGGGGTATAAGTAGAAGTTGTCACTTAGCTTTCATCTAGTATCTTGAAGAGGGGGGTATAAGAATTTCAGCTAGGCTGAATTGTAATTTGCAATGCTTGAAAACCTTGAACAGCATACAACAGCATGTGAAAGAGGCTTCATTGGTAAAGAAAAATCTGTTTAATGTTGTTGTTATCTGCACACTGCAGAATGAAGACTAGTTCCTAAACAAACAGACAGTCCATTGTCCGCATTCTGCATGGTAGGATAATGAACCCCACGCCCTTCAGTGTGTTGTTGTTTTCCATAATCAAATCATCTCCATCTCGTTATATAAATAAAAAATTATCCTCTTTACGTTTCCATTTCCTCTGCCTCACCATCATCATCCTCCTCTTCCTCAGCATTACCCCCATTATTCCCCCCCTCTAACTCCAGCCTATCCAAATAAGGCTGCAACTCCTCCCCCTCAATCAAGGTAAACTTCTGATCCTTCCCCACAATCGCCACACTTCCATTCTCCCTCGTCAACTCTCCATCACCACTCACACACCCCACAAGAGCCTTCAACGCATGCATAATAAGGTCATCCTTGGAACATTCCTCAAACGACTCACAATGTTTCTCCAAATAGGTCCGTCCCGACTGCGACCTAGCCCCAATGGCAGTCGCATAACACTCATAGACATTCCCCGAAGGACACGTCTGGTACACATGCGGTCCATTCTTATCAAACGACGCCACAAGCAACCCCACCCCATACGGACGCCTCACATAGGACTGAGTCGTCCTCTGATGACGATCGGCCAAATCAGTCACCAATCGTCCACTGGGGAGAGCGGTACCATAGACATATTTATGATTGAGACATTCATTCCTCATCCATTTGGCAAGTGTGCGTGCATCGGCGGTAAGGCCGGCAATTCCAATACCGAGATGGTCGTCGATTTCGAGTATTTTTTGTTGATGAGCCGAGAGTTCGGAGACGGATCGTTTGAGTGCGCCGATGACGGAGTGGGTGGTGGAGCGGAGGGCGATGCAGGCGGAGCCTTGTTTGACTGATTCCATGGCGTATTCGACCTGATGATTATTATTGACAACATGGGAAGAGAGGTTGTTGTTAGTGGTGAATATATTAGAGATATGATAAAAGAAGCGAGCACATCGAAGTTTCATCTACACAGACAAACAGTATTTATTTCGCACCTGAAGCAGACGACCCTCTGGACTCCAGACCGTCACGTCGGTATCATACATATTCCGAAACATAGTTGCAAGTGTATATTAATTAGTTATATATTATTGTAGCCAGCCAATGTGATGAAGCCCAACGATCTTGATGAAGCTGTTCGATTTTCAATGCATTGCAAGTGTGGGCGATTTGATGCGATCTTTGCGAGAGAAGAGAGAAAATCGAAGCAAAAAGATGGCCGATGAACATGAGCAAAAATCATTGCTCCAATAACAGTACGTGATAGTCAGTAGCACTCTAGCAGTCATAAACGCAACAACAGTCCAGCAGCGGCATTATAACAATTGTACAAAATGAGTGACGATCTAGAAGGAGCCGATATCTGGGGAGACGCCGGAGATGCTGCCAACGGTGGCGGCGGTGCCGACGACAACAATAATGAAACGGACAAGGCCGGATCCAACAACAACGCCTCATCATCATCCGCAGCAGCAGCAGGTGCCGAAGAATCCAAATCCGACGACCCAGCAGCCGAAGAAGACGACATGATGATTGACGACGAAACAGCCGCCATGTCCATCGCCGAACTCCGTCAACGCATCCAACTCATCGACAACGAGGTCCGTATATTCCGCAGTGACATTCAACGAATCCAACACGAAAGCCGGGCACAGCGGGAACGCATTCGTGAAAATATCGAAAAGGTCAAGTTGAATAAACAGTTGCCCTATTTGGTGGGCAATGTTGTGGAGGTGCTGGAGCCCGATGCCGAGGATGGATTGGATGTGGAGGAGGGGGGTGGGGAGGATGGAGCTGCGGCGGATGTCAATGCCGATAGGAAGACGAGGAGTGCGGTCATTCGGACTTCGACTAGGCAGACTATTTATTTGCCGGTGCCTGGTTTGGTGGATACGGATGAACTTCGACCGAGTGATTTGGTGGGGACGAATAAGGATTCGTATCTGATTCTGGAAAAGTTACCTGCGGAATTTGACTCTCGTGTCAAGGCCATGGAGGTGGATGAACGTCCGACTGAGGAATATTCGGATATTGGTGGTGCTGATAAGCAGATCCAGGAACTTATTGAGGCTATTGTGTTGCCCATGACGCATAAGGATATGTTTGATACGATTGGTATCAAACCACCCAAGGGGGTGCTTCTCCACGGTCCTCCTGGGACAGGTAAGACGTTGTTGGCACGTGCCTGTGCCAATCAGACCAATGCGGTGTTTTTGAAATTGGCTGGTCCTCAATTGGTTCAAATGTTTATTGGAGACGGAGCCAAGTTGATTAGGGATGCATTCGAACTTGCCAAGGAGAAAATTGCCGATGGTACATCCTGCGGTGCGATTATCTTTATTGATGAGTTGGATGCTATTGGTACCAAACGTTTTGGGGGTGATCAATCTGGTGATCGTGAAGTGCAACGTACCATGTTGGAATTGTTGAGTCAGTTGGATGGATTTAACTCGAATGATATGATCAAGGTCATTGCCGCCACTAACCGTCCTGACGTGCTGGATCCGGCACTATTGAGGTCTGGACGGCTGGATCGTAAGATTGAATTGCCACACCCCGCGGAAGATGCCAGAGCTAAGATTATGCGAATTCATTCGAGGAAAATGAATGTTTCATCAGAGGTAGTGTTTGAGGAGCTGGCAAGAAGTTGTGAGGATTTCAACGGAGCTCAGCTCAAGGCTGTTTGTGTTGAGGCTGGTATGTTGGCCCTGAGATTGGAGAGGGCAGAGATTGTCCACGAGGACTTCATTGAGGCCATTAGTGTTGTGGCTGCCAAGAAGAAGGGTTCTTTAGATTACTTTGCCTAATAATTTTATTTTACAGAAGCATTATTTACCTCCTGCCTTCTATTATTCTTGCACATCGATTGCCGGCCCTGCTTTCTTGCCGCAGATTCATCAACACACCCCATAAAAGAATGAGACCACATCACACCCTGCGCAGCAGACCAACCCGACAGATGCCTATCGCTGGATAAATCGCTGAAGAAGAAATCGAACTCCATCAAAAACAGCATCTTTTCATCTTTGCTTCGCACCAACAGTGATGGTGCGGGGATAAAAGGGGATTCCGATTGCTCATTGATTCGATCATTGTAAGCCCAGAAAGCCGGGTAGCTCTACTCATTGATTTCTTTCAATTGGCAAGCCTACATCTGACGTTATTGCGATTAATATTATTAGATGATGATGAAGCTGCCAGTGGTGGTCTGTCTCTTGGCTGCCTCCGGTCTTGCGTCTGCATTTCAGTCACATGATGCTGGCAATCGATGGACTCCTCCAAGCAGCGGCGATGATCGAGGTGCAGTCGTCTTTCTTCACGGCATGGGGGACACTGCAAATGGAGGTTGGGCATCACTAGATCATATGCTGCCATCGGTGTGCCCTCGGCTCTCTACCGACAAGATTGAATACATTTTTCCACAAGCACCCGTCAAAGGTATCACGTTGAATGGTGGTGAGCTAGTCCCTGCCTGGTTTGATCTCTTCGATTTTCCCGTTGACTCCACTTCAAGGGATGATGTTGTTGGACAACTAAACGCAGTATGTATGCTGGAAGATACTGTCAAGTCAATTGAACAAGAACGAGGTATTCCTGCATCAAGAATAGTGGTCGGTGGCTTTGCTCAAGGAGGTGCAGTAGCTATGCTGGCATCATACTTTCGTAAAGAAAGAAAGCAGTGAGTGATCAAAAGTTGAAAATGTCGACTTCATAACGCCAATTTTTGTACAGTGATGTCTTTGCTTATGTGATCTTATCTTACACACTTTTAATCCAATTTGCTTCCTTTGATATCTCAAGTCAACCATTTGCCGGCTGCATTTGTCTTTCAGGATGGTTGCCAAATAGTTGGAACTTTCCAGTGAATAGTTATGTCGCAGAGATGACACCACTACTCTGGGCACATGGCGCTTACGATAATAAGGTACTGTTCATGCAACAAGCACTTGGCACTCAAAGATTGATGAAAGAAGGAATTGATGTCACTGTGCGCACATATCCCTGTGCACACGAGTCGTACAACTCACAGGAGATCAATGACATGGCAGAGTTTGTGGATGATGTGTTATTTCCAAAGGTGACTACGCAAGTGGCTACAGCAGAGTTCGTGGCTTCTGTGAAGTACCTCTTTGACCACAATACAGACCAATACAACCCGTAGCGATGATAGTGCGTTAGACTGAACCATGTTATTTGTTAGAAAGCTTCATATGTGTGTATTTCATGAAGATAATGTAAAATAATTTTACTGCATTTCAGCCCAAAGAATTGGTTAACAGATGAAAGTGAACTATGGAAAAGAAGTCCAATCACCAGCGATCTCGCGGTGGTCCAAAAACATCGTCCATCTTCTTACTACTCCTCTTCTTTTGCCGCTTTCGATTATGATGCGGCTCTTTGGGAGGTTCTACGCCCGTCAAGAAAGCCTTGAGCTGAGCACGACTTCTTCTCGTCTTCACTACTGTCCGGCTGTGACACTTTCGCAATCCTTGCGAACGATCCCAAGAGTGGATAGTAGCAAGAGAACCTTCTGTATCAGTTATGGCGTTGAGCATTGCCTCTCGTAATTTTTCTCCCTTCTCGCCGTGGGCTGATAGGAATATCTTCAAAGCTTCTTCAGGCGGAATTTTAATGGGCTCCTCCACTCTTTTCTTCCATTTCAAAGGAAAGCCGGTGCCATCGATTGAAGTGGTGGGTGGTTCATTCTTATTTTCCTTGGCTTCCATAGGCTTGTCACGCTCTGATAAAGTCACATTCTTACCTTCAGAGGGCAATTTTCCAGGAAGTTTTAGTTGTTGCTCAGGCTTTAGATCAACAACAGGCAGTGGCGGACCCTTGTTATTTTGCAAATTATTATGCAATCGATTTTGCAAATTGTTTTGCATCATGCGAGATGCAAACTCTCGTCGTTGCAAGTCGCGAAACGCGAGCTGTCTCCTAGCAAAGTCATTTCGCATCATGGCGGATTCCAGTGAGGCCATAGTCGAATGAGATGTCTGCAATCTCCTAGCATAATCCAAGTTCATCCCATGAGTTGGGTAGAGTATGGCGTCAGATTCCATTGGCTCCGAGGGCATTGTAAAAGAAGATCGGGCATTAAGAAGTGTTGCCAAATGTGACTGCTTTCTCTTTCTAGACAAATTGTCTTGCGTATGTGTTGCGGGTTGGCAGACCAAGTCGTCCTCAGATATCACGGAGAAGAGGCTGTCTTTACTCAGTCTGCGGAGTAATTCATCTTCGTTTGCTCTTTGTATAACAGAGGGAACTTTTTCTTTCTCTTCATTCTTCTTGTCCAATTTTTCAAGATCACCTTCTAACGCGGTCAGTAGCACGTCAAATGAGGATGTACTTGGATTACGTTTTACCTTCTTTCTCTCGTTCTCAGCAGCTTCATCTTCGCTTGTATCTGAGGCATCTGACTCAGCATTCTCATCTTTTGATCTCTTCTTTATAGTTTTCTTTGCAGGTTTAAAGCAGGTAGGGATGGTTCTGACAGCCACGGTGTCCGCATCAACATGTTGAGTAGGACTTGTTTTTGATATCTCCTCTGCAACCTTCTCTCTCATCGCATTAATATTCGCGGTAGCTGCCAGTAAATCCAATGAATCTTCACTGCCCCGCCTAGGATTGACAGACTGCATCCGATATGGATTGGCCAGATCAACATTGGCGTGGTGAGAAGAGTCACGTGGATCTTGAGGCTGACCCCCATTCATCAGACGTGCCCTTGACAATTGATCCGCTGAAAACATCGCCGGCATAGCTGTGTCTAACACAGCTGATGCTCTGCTTCTTTCTGATCGGCGACGAGTCAATTCATTCATCAATTCTTCGGTCGTGAAGTCGTTCTCGTCGGAGGAATTTATTGAGCCTCCTTTCAATTTTGATGATGGAAGGTAACCTCCAAAACCTCCCCTAATGACAGTGTCGGGACGTGTTGGAACCTGGAAAGGGTTGCCTCCTAGTTGTTGTTGTTGTCGATGACGAAGGAGGGCATCTAAATCTAGATTTCTATACGGCAATGAACCTCCCATCTGCGGAGATGGTAACAGATGCATTAAGTTTCTGGGAGGAAGACCAAGATTGGTTTGACCGGCTCCAATCCCCAACGTTCCTTGACCTCCCACAGGAAACCCACCTCGGCCACTTAGATTCAGTGGAGCACCTGTTGGTGGTAACGATGACCCCGACGAAGCAGATCCACCAAGCAATGAGCTCAAGCTTCTACCCGACGCTTCAAGAGTCTGCATTGAGGAAAACAGACTGGCGGCGACATCGAAAGACACATTGGAACTTGAACTTTGACGCCGGACGGCATCTCCACTGCTATTGCCAGAGTAACGTAACACTCTATTCAGCCCTCCGCCGCCACTGTCATCTGATTGCTTTGTGGGTATACTAATAGTGTGTTGAAAGTCCATCGTGCTAGCTGCAACTTTGTCTGTTGGGTTCGTCGTGGTTGTAGGTTGTAGGAAATTTGGATGTGGGATGTGGGATGTGGCCCGTGATTGAGGACAAGGCACAAGGCAGGCATCTCATGGCGGCGAAGTCAGGCGCGGCATAAGTACGATTGCGGTCATTCAGAAGTGGTACTGCACTCTGGACCTTAGGCAGGTCATTTCAGATAGCTTCGTTATATGTATTAAAAAGGTTATGAGTTAGAGAAACATCTAAATAATAAGCAATTAAATTTATATTATGGAAGGCTCGAATGTGTGTGCATGTGGACAAGTTGCGACCGGTGATGCTTTGTAAAAGAGGCCTTCCTAGAGTCTCGCAGTTTCTCACTGAGTCATACTTTACTTTACCTACCAAACATATTCAAATTGCTTTCTGCATCGGAAGAACCTCAAGTGTCTAAGAGTGTCAACTTCGCCGAATTTTGTCTTGAAACCTTTCTTCCGCACTTAGAAGAACTCAAGCATAAAAGCACCACCTATCATTCAAGCAGCAACAAGCTTATATCATTATTTCCCTGCCTGCTGCCATACCCTTCGTTCCATGTCATTACTGAAACACAAACGATCCGTCGATGACCTTTGGCCCGTGCGTCGCAAACGCGTGCTGGTTCGAGTAGATTTTAATTTGGAAATCAACAATGGCGTTATTGACAAATCAAAGGATCAACGCATACGTGCTGCTATACCCACAATTCGTCGTATAACGGATCAGGGCGGTATTTGCGTATTAATGTCACATATGGGTCGACCAACGGGACACAAGTTCAGTGTGTTGAAAAACGATGACGCCAAACGACGACGATATCTAAACATCTGGAAGGATGAAAAAGGAGCAGGTTATACCGTTTACTTTTCTCTCTTGAGTGGAGAGATCAAAAAGAAAATTTTGGGATGGTCCTCTGTGGCTACAAGTGCAGCAGATTTATCAGAAGTCCAGGGGACAGGGAAGACTGATTTGTTCGCCTCATTGTCAAATGCCGAAAAGAAAAGTTTGTTAAAGAGATTTCAAAATGGCGATCATAGCACTACATTATTCCCTCATTTGAGGCAATATGATGGGTATCATGACGAGCTTACACTTATGCCCGTGGCTACGCGTCTATACGAGCTGTTAAATGCAGATCCGTCACGCCCTCCAGTCGATGTGCACTTTGCAGAAGATTGCATGAATGCAAGTGATATGGTTGCCTCATTATTACCCGGTCAGGTGCTTTTGTTGGAAAATTTACGTTTCTACAGTGACGAGAATTCTCTCATTGAGTCGGAACGGATGATAATGGCGCAGCACTTGGCTAAATACGGTGATTATTTCGTAAGTGACGCATTTGGAACGTCGCATAGAAGAAATAGCGCAACTACCGTCGAATTACCTGCAATAATTGGTCACGGATGCTGTGGATACTTATTGAAGAAAGAAATTGAATCTTATGTTGATTTGCTTGGAGACAGTCCGCGGCCAATGCTTGCAATCGTAGGGGGTGCGAAAGTGGCCGACAAGATCAGTTTGCTTGAGCACATACTTAGAAAGATTGACACGCTCATAATCGGGGGAGCAATGGCATACACTTTTCTGAAGGTAGCTGGATATGAAATTGGAAACTCCTTTAACGAGTCTGGACAGAGTTTCATTGACAAGTACGGGGGCAGGAGAAACATTGATGAATTGGCACAAAACTTCTTAATCAAAGCGAAAGCATGCAATGTTCAAGTTCTGCTGCCAGTCGATCACGTTTGTCATACAACTTGTGAAGCAACTGATTCACCCTTGATAACTGAAACAGCTCACATTCCTAGCGGTTTCATGGGGCTTGATATTGGACCAAGAACAATTGAGTTGTATCGAAAATGTGTATCTCAAAGCAAATCGGTAGTATGGAATGGTCCAATGGGCGTCTTCGAAATACCTACGTATGCCACAGGATCGTTCTCAATTGCAAAAGAAATGGGAGATGGAACTCAAGAGGGGCTACTTAGTATCATTGGGGGAGGAGCCAGTGCTGATGCCGCAAGAATGTGTGGACATGCATCGAGGGTGTGCCACGTTTCATCGGGGGGCGCGGCAAGTCTAGATCTATTAGAAGGAAAGGTGCTGCCAGGGATTGATGCATTAGATGATCTTGAATGATATTTGTTGTGAGGTGAATATATATGTATGTAAGCAGACGAAGTAATTGTTAGAGTAGTTATTATTAGGAATCCTTTTTGAGTACTCGTTCCAAAAAGTCTGCCATTGCTTCTATTTCCTTTGGATGCGAAGAATGCCCCATCGGATAAGCAGCATCCGAAACGTCCACGCCAAGCTCTCTTAAAATTTGAACACCATGTGGTTGCTGCTCGTACAGCACTTTATCATCAGCTTGACCATGCCCCCAAAAGAGTGGCGTAGACTTTATCACTTCATCTGTGATCTCCAAGTCATCTTTCATCGTGAGCCATCCAGACAAACATACACAACCAGCGAAGGGGACCTTTCCTTCCTTGCGACGATGATAGGCTGTCAGTAGTGCAACTGCTCCCCCCTGAGAGAAACCTCCGACGACGACTCTGTTTGGTGGGATCCCCATGTCCTTTTCTAACTTTTCCACTGCCTCTTCAATTTGTTGTGCGGCTTTATTCTTTCCAGTTTTGTCATCTTTGGCACTTATGCCAATGGGCCAATCAAAGAGATCAAACCAGCCAGGCATTTCATACCCGCCGTTGATGGTAATTCCAATTGTAGGAGCTGGAGGGAAAACGTAGTGCACATCTTGACCTAGCGATGGTTTCAGGGAAGGTAGTTGGTGTTCCAGAGACGACCAGCCTGCTGGACTATCCCCGAGCCCATGGAGAAAGACGACGGCAGATTTGCCGCCGCACTGCTGATCACCGGATGTTGTAGACGACATTGACATTGCCGCAGTCAAAGGAAGTGAGCGACCGGCAATTGCAGCAGATGAGAATAGAAGCGGCCTTACCAACATAACAGAACCACCTGAAAGAGTTGCTTGTTTGTTTGATGGCTTTTTATTAGCTTGTGATGAGTGTTTTGTGTCGACGCAGTATCGGGAGTTTGTCACTTTCCATACGTCAAAAAGGTCAGCTGAGAGTAGGTACTCTAGGTACCTTGCAAACTCAGCCTCAGCTGAAATATTTATACCCCCACCTTCAAGATACTATTGGAAAGCTAGGTAACAACTTCGATTACCCCCTAAACCTAAGCCTAAATAGCCAAAATTCTTATTCCTCCGGGGGTATAGTTCGATGATCCCCCAAAAATAACGTCAAAAAAATGGCTCGCCAACAACAATGAACACTCGATGGCAATCGTCTACTACAACCAAGAGGAGCACCAACACCATCTTACCAATAACAAATCAACCATGAGCAGCACAGCCAGTGAAAACGCAGACCCCGCAGCAGAGCCATCGGCGCCCGAAATCCGAGCCTCATACATTCCCAAAAGTGATCGACGCCTCGTCCTCGCCGCCATCGACAATCAACTCACTGTGGCCAAGTCTGCGTGGAAAGAAAAGAATGCCAATCAAAACAACCCCGCCAAGGAAGAGTTCTTCATGAAGTGTCTGGATCAAACCGCGACTTCTCTTAAGCAACAGTTGGAAGCACTTACTATCCCGGCCGATGATGAGGAGGATGTGGAGCAAACGTTGGATTCGTTTCAAATGCGGATTCTTTCCACTCGGCCTGATGAGGATACTGATTGCGAAGTAGGGTCAATCTCTTCGGATGAGGGAGACGAGATCGATATTAGTTTTGATGATGACGACATTGTGGATGAGGACGTACTAGAAAGAGTCAGAAAGGCTAGGAATGATGTAAGAAAGGTGGCGGCGCGTGTTATTTCCACTCGTGAAGAAGCTTGTACACAGGCTTTGAATGTTGCTGAACGCGATATTGTAAATGTATTGGAAGTGCATGGTTTCAACAACAGCAGCAATGAAGATGGGGATGGAGTGAATGATCCGATTGGAGATGCAAACGAGAGAGACGTCTTGAATCCGATGCACGTAGCATTGCAAACTCTCACATCTTCGTTGCAAGATGTTGACTCTGGATTAGCAGAAAAGATTAATGATTTGAAAAATACGATTGGAGTTGTTGATAGCTATATCGAGAAGAATGAGAGATTGTCCCAGGGAGATGAGAATGTGTTATCGCAGACGGAAAGAGCGCTTCTAGCAAGTGAACAGGTCAAGGAGAATGTGGAATCTGTAGTGGAGGAAGACAACGACGCACAAATGAATCCTGACAAGAAGCTGGCACGATTATTAGCGGGAGTGCTCTAAAACATTGTACTCTACCTGCCAATATCAGACGAGCGGTCCTTTATAACTAATAGTTGTTGTATAATCCAGAGAGCTGCTTCAAGCAGCATAATAATATCTATAGCCTAACTTTGATGTACCGACTGACTTATAAGGCTAACATCACAAAACTCTGGACAAGCAAAATAACATAACGCCTCCTTCAAAAACAAAATAGATTCTTTTTATTCTGACGACACCAAATGACATGAGTGGATAGAAACTATTGATTGTTACATACATTAGAACCGATAGACACGATAAGGTGAGACGACGTCGTAGCATGACTGATACACATACGAAGAGCTTGAGTATTAGCATATATCCTTCTTTACTATCGTAACCAAACAGAATTGGTCACTGGAAGCAGTTGGTTTCGATATTCACAGCGTTAGATACGATATGATGCTAGAGTCTTGCTGTCAAACATCCAATATTGGACCTCATCAGGCCACTTATGACGCTGTAGCATAGCAGATAAAGATATGAAGAGCTTGAGTATTGGCATATATCCTTCCATGCTATCGTAAACAACTATATATTGGCCCTTTAGAAGCAGTTGATTGCCATATTCACAGCGTGAGATACGATATGGTGATAGAGAGTAGATCTGGCGGACGTCTCAGATGCCTCATCAGGTCACCTACG
>Ga0209652_1000608_pt1 | contig 30365 bp, 20 predicted proteins | sample SaaInl74LU_5_DNA_FD_184641 | JGI IMG/M metagenome (GOLD analysis project Ga0209652, IMG submission 184641) | Marine microbial communities from expanding oxygen minimum zones in the Saanich Inlet - ESP_74LU_5_DNA (SPAdes) (version 2) | ecosystem: Environmental > Aquatic > Marine > Intertidal zone... | reverse complement strand
TATATCTTTGAATCTACAGGCGATGAAATGTCTGGATCTGAACTGGTTGATTTTTGGGCTGATATGAGCGCAAAATACCCAATTATCTCAATCGAAGATGGTTGTGCTGAAGACGATTGGGCAGCGTGGAAATTAATGACTGAAAGATTGGGTGATAAAATTCAATTGGTTGGTGATGATTTGTTTGTGACTAACACCAAACGCCTTTCAAGAGGAATCGAAGAGAATATAGCTAACAGCATCTTGGTGAAGGTAAACCAAATTGGAACCCTTACTGAGACAATTGAAGCGGTTGAGATGGCTCACAGAGCTAAATTTACAAGCGTAATGTCTCACCGTTCTGGAGAAACAGAGGATAGTACGATTGCTGATTTGGCGGTGGCTTTGAACACAGGTCAAATTAAAACTGGATCTGCTTCTAGATCAGACCGGATCGCTAAATACAACCAATTGCTTCGTATTGAAGAGCAATTGGGCAAAATGGCCTACTTCCCTGGGAAGAACTTTAGATAAGCTTTTAAAAAAGATCACTATTTAAGCCCTTAGCCTTCTGGTTAGGGGCTTACTGTTTTATGAAAGTCAGAAGCTGATTGCCCATCTTCAGAAAATAGCTTCCAATGGACAATTCAGACACATCAATTCTCTCGCTTGTTTGGCCGCTTAAGACAATTTGGCCTGAAGTATTGAGCACTTGAAAAGCTGTTTCCTTGTTTACGCTTACGTTCAAATCAGAGCCACAAGGGTTTGGGAATAAACGGAGTTGTGTTTGAGTCTTGTCTTCGACGCCAACAAAATCAGAGGCAATTCCCCATGCGTAATCACCGGCCTGACTTAATGGGAACTCTATTTGTCCTTGGTAGTTGGTGTTGTTCCCTTGAACGCCCAATTCATGAGGATGAGCTTGCCAAACATTGGATTGTAAGGGACGAAAGAAAAGGCGTAAACTGTCTTCAGGAATCCCAAGCTCTGTCAATACGGCAAAGAACTTCGGGTCAAAATAGTTTCCCGCATCGGGGTTGCCATAATAACGAATTCGAGCTGTGGAAATCAAGCCTGAAGGGAAATCACCCAAAACACGCCAAAAGCGGTCATCAGAGAGATAAACATTCTCTTGTTCTTCGCTCTCTGCCGTGCTCCAGTGGTTTTCAACGCGCATCCAAAAAGGACTCTCCACAGGTGTATCAATATCTAAACGGAATTCTGCCCGATTGAAATTTGTTATGCCATCGTCGCTGATCATTTGTTCTTCAGAAAGAGAAGCTTGTAAGGTGTGAGAAATATCGTCTAGAAAAACCCATTTGGCCTGAAATGGAAGGTTGATTGACCCATTACTATTTTGTCCAATTAAATTCACTTCCTCTCTAAAATACTCCCCATTAAATCCTCTGGCCTCGATAAACATTGACTGAGATTCAATTAAGCTTGGATTGTAATGGTTTTGCTGACTGATCGAGTACTGGAGATTCCAATCTGTGCTGTTATCAATTTGAGTTGTGCTCCACGATTTTAGAATGAAATCAGGAAAACCTTCTTGAAATATCCATCCGTTGAAGAAGTCACCCAGGTTTTTAAGGGTATAGTTTTGAAAGAAATCCTGCATGTCGAGGCTACTGACATCACTGAACTGATTGGCGTCGAGAAAGGCTTTCGCCGCTTCAAAGTAAGCTTCATCTCCCATAACTTTCCTTAGATTATGAGCAATTACAGCGCCTTTGTTATAGACATGGTCGCCATAGGTGTGTTCATGACCAATACCAGAAACTGGAAGTCGAGCCCCGTCGCGCTCATGGGCGTAGAGCAAAACGTCTTTGTGATTGTCCAATACGCTTTCTAAATAAGCGTCATTACCATAAACCGCTTCAAGAAAAAGACTCTCAGCATAGGAAGCCATGCCTTCGTTAATCCACATGTCTTCTTGTCTTCTGCAGGTCACAAGATCGCCCCACCAGTGGTGAGCAAGTTCATGGGCCATGAGCGTTTCATAATCTAAACTACCATTAGCGAATGCCGCGGGGTAAGCTATATTGGTGGCGTGCTCCATCGCTCCAGAAGAAAAGGGCACCATTACATAGCCAACGCGATCCCAGCGGTATGCTCCATAGTTATTCTCAAAACCTTCAAGACAAGGAACTAAATTGATAAAACTTGCTCGAACTTGTGCAGTGTCTTCAGGAAGAGCTGCAAGCCAGATTGGAATGCTTGAGTTATCGATGCTTTCGAAGCTGTCTTCAATGTGGGTGTAATTTGCTACGGCGATACTCGTGAGGTAGCTTGGGATGGACTGATTAATAGACCATCGGCTGAGTAAACTATCTTGTCCAACAACAAGCTGCTCAACTAAATCACCACCACAATATGCTGTTCTTCCGTTGTTGGTGAGTACTTGAATGTCAAAGGTGCTGCGTTCAACAAAGTTATCGAAACAGGGGAACCAAACTCGACCATAGTTGTGCGGATCAGCATCAAAACCTACTCCTAAATTAAACGCGTGATTGTTTTGGAAATAGAACCCACCCCAACCAGAAGCATCACCTTGGGGTTGACCTGCATATGCGATGTTTACAACACCACCATCACCGGTGTTCATGCTTTCATCGAAATTGATCACTAAAAGTGGAGAGTTGTAATCAAAATTGAGATCAGCTCCATTCATCGTAACGCTACTTACTTCCATTTCTATGAGATCAAGAGCGAGATGATTAATGTTGTCAAGAAGTGCCTCAAAACTAATTTCACAAGTGCCAGAGATCTGAAATGCATTCATTTGTGTGAAGTCTAAATCCAAGGAAATGTGCGTCACATCTATGGAGTCGCTGCGAGATTCATCAGCTTTCTGTATTCCCATAAAACGTTTGACTTGATGTCGATGTGCGCAGAGATTCTTCTGAGCTGTTAGGGGAGAAGTTATAGTGCTGAAGACAATTAAAGCGAATAGATAACGCATGATATTCATAGTAATAAATTGTATTGCTGAAAGTACTCATTCTAGTAGGTTTATCGAATTGTGGGATATTGAAATCTTGTTTTCCCATTTATAGAATTTAATGAGGAATGAACAAAATCATCTCTTTATTAATTGATAGGTAGGGTTATTGGTTTTATTCTTGTAAAATTTATGTTGGAAGCCTATCTCAAAAAGAAGACTTTTAGCATTGCAAGACTGAAACTACTTGCCTCAAATAACCTCGGAACTTAATTGAATTCCTATGAAGCCATCAAACGAATTGTTTGAACTCATTAAGTCGCTTAGTAAAAGTGAAAAGCGCTTTTTCAAGCTAGCCTCGTCTCTGCAAACGGGAGACAAGAACTACTTGAAAATTTTTGACGCAATTGATAAGCAGACGGAGTATGATGAGAATGCAATAAAGCATCAATTCCGGAAGGAAACATTTATCAAGCATTTCCCTTCAGAAAAAAATCACCTCTACAAGCTCATCTTAAAGAGCCTTCGTAGCTATCATAGTGATAATTCTGTAAGCTCAATTCTCAAACAAGAGATCAAAAATATTGAGATTCTTTTTCATAAAGCCTTGTTCAAGGAATGCAATAAATTCTTGATGAGGGCGAAAAAAATGGCCATAGAGCACGAAAAGTTCTACTACCTTTTTGAGTTAATTAGTTGGGAAAAGATGCTACTCGAGGAGGCCCTTGAAGATGGTCAGTTTACAAAAGATCTCGATTTGCTCATTATTGAAGAACAAGAGGTAATAGAGAAACTGAGAAACCTAGCTGCTTATCATGTGCTCTACAGCAAAATCAACTATGTCTTCAGAAGTGGTGGATTTGTGCGTAATGAAGAAGATCGAAGATTGGTTGAGGAGATTGCTAATCATCCACTTATTAAAGGAAAAAATACAGCACTTAGCAGCAGAGCGGCTACCATTTGCTATTATACTCAAGGCTTCTGCCAATTAGCTCACGGAAATTACGACTTGGCTTATACTAAGTTTAGTAGGGTAAAGGAGATTTTGGACAATAACGCACACATCCGGAAAGACCTTGGCAAGCGTTATGTAAGAACCCTCAATAACCTTACGCTATGCCTTTTAGACAGTAAAGATTATAGTGCTGTGAAAGCCATCATTAAGGAGTCTAGAGGTATCGTTGGTCAGACAGGCTTCAAGAGCATTGATATACGCGTGAGCATCTTCAGGAATACACATCTAGCGGAACTCCAGATGTATCATCAAACCGGAGATTTCGAGAGAGGTATCGAGGCGGTTGAAGAAATTCTTGCCGGAATGGAGGCTTACGAAGGAAAGATGCACAAAGAACAAGAGCTCACCTTCTTCTATCAGATTGCATACGCTTATTTCGGTGCGGGACTTTACAATAAAGCACTCTTCTGGATCAACAAGGTCTTGAACGATAATGAAAATACCCTTCGCCAGGATATATACTCTTATGCTCGATTGTTCAATTTGGTGATCCACTTCGAGCTGGGCAATATGGATTTGCTTGAATACATTACAAAGTCAACGCATCGTTACTTGAGCAAAAGACAAAGAGACTACACCATGGAGAAGCTCATCATCGATAGCATGAGAAAACTGATTCGTGCAGGAAACGTGATCGATCGTAAAGACGTCTTCATTAAATTTAGAGAAGATCTTGAATTGATGATGGAAAACCCTGAGCACCGTGTAGTTATTAAATACTTCGATTTCATCAAGTGGGTGGATAGTAAAATTGAAAATGCCTCTTTTGCTGATACGATTAAAAAAGCAATCTAGTAGGAGTAAAATTATTCGACAAAAAAAAGGGCTACTTCTTAATTGAGGTAGCCCTTTTTAAATGAGTCAAAGCTTACTGAATTACAAGGAACTCAGTTCTTCTATTCTTTTGATGTTCTGCTTCTGAGCACTCAACTCCGGTAGCACATTTGTTCAATAAACGGCGTTTTCCGTAACCTTTGCTGATGAGCATGCTTCGCTTTACGCCTTTTGCTACGAGGTATTTTACCACTTCGTTTGCACGTTTTTGAGATAAAGCATCGTTGAAATCATCCGAACCTCTAGAGTCACAATGAGAGCTAATTTCAATGCGCAATTCTGGATTGTCTTTCAATAATTTCACAACGTAGTTCAAGTAAGGAATTGCGTCTGGTCTGATATCATATTTGTTGTAATCCCAATTAATGTTAGGGATCTCATAGGGCTTATTCTGGTTGATGCCGGTTTGGTTTCCATTCGAATTGTTGCCGTTGTTATCTCCGTTTCCAGAACCGTTTCCAGAACCGTTTTCAGAACCGCTTTCATTACCATTATCAGTGCCAGAACCGTTTTTATCATTTCCAGAACCTTCCTCACTTCCGTCAGCAGTATTCTCGTCATTGGACAAGGGAAGAAGAGCGAAATTCTGTTCAATGATTTTATTTGACTGGATATCTCTTGTATCAAATTGGTCGATAGTGCTAAAGTAACCTTCCTTTTCCACCTTCACCTCGTAACTTTTACCAGTGATTAATGGCATTTCGAACATACCAACTTCATCAGACATGACAACTGTTTCTGTTCCGTCTGTTTTGTTGATGATGGTGATTTTAGCATTGTCCAAAGGCTCAACACTTCCTTTTTTAGTTACAACACCACTCATCACAACACTCGGTTCAAAGATTTGGAAGGCATAGACCTTATCGATGCCACTGCGATCACTAGAAAGATAACCGCTCATTCCATCAACAAAAAGAACCCCAAAATCATCACGTGATGTGTTTAATGGGTAAGCAAGGTGAGTAGGCACAGACCATCCACCGTTTCTGTTTACACTATACAAGATGTCCAAGCCACCAATGGTTTGTTGTGCATCTGATGAAAAGTAAAGGCTGTCTGCAGATTTCAAGCTTGGGAATACTTCATCGCCCTTGCTGTTAATTCTTGAACCTAAGTTCATAGGCGTTCCCCATTCACCAGTTTCAAGTTGCTCCACTTTCCAAATGTCCATTCCACCAAAACCGCCGGCTTTGTTAGAAGAGAAATAAAGCGTTTTTCCATCGGCACTCAAGCTAGGGTGAGCAAACATGAAATTAGGGTCGTTAATACTTAATTCCTCTGGTGCAGTCCAATTGCCCGCTTCGTCTTTAGTGCTGCTATACAATTGAGTTGTGCTTTCCTCGACGTCATTTCCCTCTAAAACGTTCTTGCGTTTGTAGTGGCTTCGCGTTAAGATCATGGTGTTTCCATCAGCACTAATACAAGCAATGCCATCATGATATTTCTGGTTCACTCCGTCAAGACGCTCCGCAGCACTAAAATTATTACCACTTCTGGCAGCGTAGAATAAATCTGTATAAGCTAGGCCGGTGTAGCTGTCTTTAGGACCACTAACAGCGTTTTCCCCCGTAAATAAGATTCCTTCTTTGTACTTTACAGGTGCATAAGCCAAATCAACTCCTGAGATTATTAAAGGAGCGATTTCGTAGAGTGATGAATCTTGTTTGAACTCATTAACGCGTTTGCAAGATGATTTCAGTGCCTGTGCAATTTCATTCGAAGGGTCTCTCGATAAAATCCCAGAAAAAATGTTCTCAGCGTCTTCATAGCGTTCGCTGGCCATCAATGCTTTTCCATGAGCAATACGATCTTCGTCTGTGGCTGCAGTGCTCACACCGAGAAGTTCATATTGTGCAATAGCTAAATCATACTGATTGGTTTGAAAGTAAGCATCTGCTAAACTCCGTCTTCCTTCAGCGTCTTCTTTTTTGTCCAGTCCTTTTTCTAGAAGGGTGATGGCGTCATCCATCTCATAATCCTTATACGCCGAGATGCCTTCTTTAATGTTCAAAGAAGCACATGAGGCCAAAGTCAAAACGGCTAGACCTATGGCAAGATGTTTAAATGTAGAGGTCATAGTTTAGAAGTATCTTGGTGATCTAGTTTTTATTGAAATGTCTTTGCCAAAATCAAGACCAATCATGATCTCATGACTTCCAGCAGAATAATCCTGGATATCGGTCAAAGTGTAATCGTAAGCATAACCAATACGCAATTGAGGAGAGATGTTGTATTCAATCATCCCAATCATCGCATCTTGCGTTCTATAACCTAAACCTAACCACAGTCGCTCATAAAGCAAGAAGTTAGCATTAAGGTCCAATTCAATTGGTGCTCCAGGTAAGAATTTAATCAAGGTTGAAGGTTTGAAGGCAAGGGCCGGACCTAAATCAATTACCCCACCAACATTAGCGTAGTAGTGTTGAGTAAAGTAGTTGTCTTGATTTGTAATCTCAGGAAGAATGTTGTCGTCCAAAGAATAAATCATTGGGATAGAGATTCCTGCATAAAACTTCTCCGTATGGTAGTAAGTTCCAAAACCAAACTTCGTGATCATTTCGTTTTGGATGCTGTTTTGATTGTAAACCGCATCGTTATTGTCCCAAATGGTTACATCGCCAAGATCTGCGCTATACATAGCAATACCAGCTTTAATACCGAAAGACAAACTTCCTGGTCCTAAAGGCAAGTGGTAGGCAAAGTTAGCGGCAACATCTAATTGAGAGGTAATCCCAATTTGATCGTTACTCACTACAAGCCCAACTCCCATGCGTTTGTTAGCAATTGGTCCGTCAATAGCAAATACTTGCGTTGTTGGAGCGCCGTCAAGGTTAACCCACTGAGATCGGTGCAAGAGTGTTGCGCCAAAATAGTCGTGTGTGCCAGCATAAGCAGGATTCAGTAACATGCCATTGAACATGTACTGACTCACTTGCAGCTCTTGTTGGGCGAAAGTAATTCCGCTCAAGCACATCAGAACAAAAAGGAAAATATATTTTTTCATGATCTTGTTTTCAAACTTGATTTATCTTCTTAAGTCTACGTAAGTAGCAAACTCACGATCTCCAGCGGTGAATACCACAAAGTAAGTCCCGTCAGGTAACTCTTCTCCATCGGTATTGGTGCCGGTCCATTCGTTGTTATAATTGTTCTTTTCGTAAACGATATTTCCCCATCTGTTAAAGACCACAAAGGTATTGTCTGGGTGTTCAGATACGCCTAAAATCACATAAGCATCGTTAGCGCCATCGTTGTTCGGAGAAAGTCCTGTTGGTAAAGCTAAATCGTCAGGCTGAGTTAAAACAATGGTACTGTCTTTCATACAACCATTGGCATCAGTAATGCTGATGACGTAGCTGCCTGCTGTTAAACCACTAGGCATTGCTTCACCGTCTTCGATCATGCTCGGACCGGTCCACATGATTTCGTAATCAGGGGTTCCTCCAGAAATATCTGTTTCTATGCTTCCATTGTTTCCGTCGAAATCAGAAACATTAAATCCATTCGAATACAATGGGCTTGTTCCAAAGATTGAAATTGAATCTGGCTCGATGATGCTGTAGCTTTCAGTAATCTCACAACCAAGCTCATCTGTAATTACCACACTAAACGATCCTTGGCAAATACCATCGATGCTTGTGTCATTGCTAATCACGTTTCCTTCAGCATCACTCCAAACAATAGTGACATCTCCGTTGGCATTCTCGATACTCAAATCGATACTACCGTTGCAGTCTCCATAACATAGTGGTTGAACAAGTTCAGCATCAGCAGTTAATGCTTGCGTACCATTCACATCAAGTTCAATCACAGCAGAGCAACCATTAGCATCAGTGATGATGGCTGTATAGGTTCCTTCGCACAAGTCAACAGGGTTAGTTTCGTCATTAGCGATTACTGTTGGTCCAGTCCATACAACTGTAAAAGGAGCATCAATAGCTGTTAACAACAAGTCTATACTTCCGTCGCACAAACCACAGTTTGCGGCGCTTGACGTTCCGGTACCCTCAATTGGGGTTGGTTCAATAATGGTAAAGCACTCATCTATAAAGCATCCATTGCTATCCTCGATATTCACACAGTATTCACCAGCACTCAAATCAGAGATGCTTGAAACATTACCAAAATCAGGTGTCCAAGTGTAAGTGTAATCACCAGTTCCACCGCTTGTAGCTAAGTCAATACTTCCCAGTGTAAGGCCATCACAAGAAATGTTGGTGACACTTTCATTTGCTTGAATAGGTTCTGGACCCGTAATAACGAAGATTTCTTCTATACTGCAGTCTACATCATCAGTGATGAGCAAGCTTACAACATCTCCAGCGCATAAACCAAGAAGAGTTTCTCCTCCACCTACTGGGGTATCATTAACTGTCCATAGAATAGTGTAGCCAGGAGTTCCTCCTGTTGGGCTAGCCGTAATCGAAGCGTCGCAAGCTTCAGGACAAGAAGTGTTGAAACCGTTGAAGTCCGAAAGCACTGCATTAGACATGATTTGTGTAGGTTGTTGAATGTTGAATTGAAGAAGGGTGTCACATCCATTCGCATCACTCACCAAAACTTCATAAAAGCCTTCACACAAATCAAATTGATCTTCAGCAATGCTCAAAGTATCGCCAAGATTATCCAACTCCCAAAGGAAGGTGTAAGGGCCAACTCCTCCGTTTACAGTCAAGTCAATACTACCATCACAAGAACCAAAGCAAGAGATTTCTTCACCACTTGGATATAATGAAACAATGGCGCTTACTTCAAGAGCTTCATCTGGTTCGGTTATTTCCGCAGAAGCAGTAGCGATACAGCCATCACTATCTGTAACGGTAATATCATAAACACCAGCAGGAAGTTCAACTTGATTCAAATCATTTGGGTTTTCGATTCCAGCCCCTGTCCACACAATGTCAAAGTTAGGAAGGCCACCTTGAATGATAGTAAAAATAGCCCCGCTTGAGTCGCCAACACATGGGATAACAAAATCACTTCCATTTAAAATAGGAACAGTCAAGTTAACAATGAAGGTGTCTGGTTCAAAAACCACAACGGATTCTTCAAGGATACAACCGTTTGTGTCGGTCATCTCCAAGTCATAGAGCCCACCAGGAATACCAGCAAGCACGTTTCCTGCAAAATCTCCGTTGTTCCAATCGAAGGTATACACTCCCGTTCCACCGTTTCCTGAAACAGCAATAGATCCATCGCTATAGTCGTAACAACTAACTGGTGTGATGTTATCAATGCTGAGTTCTAAAGCATCTGGTTCCTGCAATTCAAAAAGGATGGTGTTTTCACAGTCTTGTTGATCTACAACACGCAATTCGTAAGTGCCTGGGCAAAGGTTAAACAAGGTATCTGCATCAGCAAGGTTGTCACCAATATCTCCAGTAATCCACTGATAAAGAACGTAATTTCCATTTCCTCCTGTGATGTTTGGTGATATCCACCCATCACAAAGTCCGTTACAGCTAATTTCAAATCCATTGTAATCACTAACTGCTCCTGAACTTTCAATTGGTTCTGGTTCTTCAAGGTCGATTTCAGTAGTAGCAACACAACCATTTACATCGGTAACTACAACGCAATAGCTCCCTGCTGGTAAATCAGTCTGTTGTGATATACCAGGAATATTAACCGGGTCACAGCTGGTCCAGTCATAATTGTAACACTCAGGAGCAAAGGTTGTACAATCAGGTGTTCCGCCTTCAATACTCACAGAAATAGCACCATCATTCGCACCGTTACAAGAAACATTAAAGTCACCACCAAAATCAGAAACTGAAACAAAGATGTCCATCACTTGTGGTGCGTCCAAGAAGAGGCTGTCAGTAACAACACATCCATCAGCATCAGTAACTTGAACCACATAAGTGCACTCAAACAGGTTAGAAATGCTTGTACCGGTGGTTTCAGGGAAGAAACACTCAGGCTGGGCTTCCCAAACTGCAGTTAATACGCCAGTACCACCACTAAGTGAGATATCGATTGAACCATTGTTCTGTCCGAAACAAATTGGAGGAACAACCACATCAAAATCGATATCAATTGGAGTAGGTTCAGTTACCACGTATACAAATTGTTCTTCGCACAAGCCAGAAGTAACAGTTACCACATAGCTTCCAGCGCACAAGTCAAAGATGTCTTCATCACTTGATACAAAGCCATCAGGACCAGTCCAAGAGAAACTATCAGCGACAGCCCCGACCACTTCGATTTCAATGCTACCATCGCAAGTACCTCCACAAGAAGCAGGTGTGATGGTCTCGTTCACCGTAAACTGGTCGTTTTCACCAATATTAATCACAAGGTCTGTGGAACATCCTTCAACATCTGTAAGGGTCAAAAAGTAATCACCAGAGATTAAATTGGTGAGATTAGGTCCTGTACACGGACAGCTTGGTCCGCCGGTCCAATCAAAAGTAAAAGGACCTCCATGAGCACCTCCAGCAATCACCTCGATTTCACCCAAAGCAGCTAAAGGATCTCCACATGGGTTAGGAACAGTGCTTACTTGAATATCCCACGCCGGAACACAAGTAATTTCTACTTCATCTGTAACAACACATCCATTATCGTCTGTTACAGTCAACTCATAAGTTCCACAAGGCAAGTTGCTCAAGTCTTCTAGCCCGATGTAAGTCGTTCCACTTTGATCGTGAATCCATGTTACTAAGTAGGGAGGAGTCCCTCCAGATGTAGAAATATCAATGCTTCCGTCTTCTGCGTCTGGACAACTAACTCCAAATCCTCCAGGATATAAAGAAACATTGTCCACCACAACAGCAAGCGGTGCGCTTGGTTCACTAATCGTAATGGTCACCGATTGAACTGATGTACAACCATTCACGTCAGTCACTGTTACAGTGAAGTCGCCCGCGGGCAAAGAGGTCGCCAAAGGCGAAGTCAAGTTAGGGTCATGACTCCAGCTGTAGGTGTAGAACGGGCATCCACCTGTGGTTGTAACGGTAATTACACCAGTTTCTTCCCCAGTACAAAGTACATCAGTGGTTCCGTCTACTTGAATTTCCAAAATTTCAGGTTCTTCAAGTGTGTATTGAGCCGTGATTTCACAACCAATTGCATCAATAATAGTCACATCATAAGTTCCAGCGCACAAATCATTGAATACAGGAGCATCACCTATTTGGTCTACACCGTCAATGCTTGTTGTGTAAGGAGCAATACCTCCCTCAATGTTCAGTGCAATAGAACCATCACAAGCGCCATTACAAGAAATTGGGAAGCAAGTGTAATCGCTGAAATTCACATCGGCAATGGTCAATAAATTCACTTCAACAACAGCTACGCATTCTGTTGATGTACAACCCAAAGCATCCGTAACTGTTACGCAATATTCTCCCGTTGGAACATTAAATAAATCTTCCTGATCTGAGAAGAAAGCACCGTCTTGAGTCCATTCAAAAGTTAAAGGAGCCGTTGCGTCTCCTACGGTAATATCAATCTCTCCATTATTTCCTTCTTGGCAAGTAACACCGCTAACATCAAAGCTAATGCTTGGATTGGTAACAGTGATTGTGCTCGATGCTGAAGCAACACAAGAAGCAAGTGTGCTTGTTAATGTGTAAGTCGTAGTAACTGTTGGGCAAGCTTCAGGGCTGAGGCTGTTAGGATTGTTTAATCCAAGTGTGGGGCTCCAAGTGAAGTCACCATCGCCATTAGTTTCGGCTGTGCCTAACAATTGTACGCATAGTCCAGAGCATATCGTTGCTGCTGCTGGCGCAAGAGTAACTACCAGTTCTTCTTCAATGGCGAAATCTACTGAACTCTGAAAATCCAGACCATCGCAAAGTTGATCTACCAATTGAACTGAAATAAACTCGGTTCCTTCACCTAGTCCATCATTGACTGTAAGAATGTCTACACTGAAACTGGTCTCTCCCGCCGGGATGGTAAGGGTGTAAATGTCGTTCAGCGCATCGTAAAACGGAGTCAAGTCCGGTGAAGTCGTGTAATCCACTCCAAATTCAGCATCTCCCGCAATTGTGAAACTAAAATCCAAAGGATTGGCCTGGACAACACCACTTTCAAAGGTGACTGTTCCATTGTTACAACCTTCAATCATGTAATCTGTACCACCAGCAGTACTGGTGAGAACAGCAATAGGGTTGGATTCAATTTTCGAAACAAATACAGCACTGTCATACAAACGGTCAGAACCATCAGCAATGATCAACTCCAATGTGTAAGTCTCACAAGGAATAACGTTACCAACTTGTGCTTGAAGTCCAATGGTGAATCCATCATACTGAACACCTTGCCCAAGTGGGTTCTGATTGTTGTAGAAAAAGCTGGTATTGTCGATGTTGTTGACGTTGTTGATAGCAACCGGCTGTGATGTACCCGGAATCAAAGCAATGTTTACTTGAGTTCCAATACCAGGACCAGTAATGAAGAATCCAAAAACGTCGTTAAAAGGAGAACCTACCCATTCGAGGTATTCCTCACTAGCAAAGACGAAATCAAACTTGATGCTATCACCCTGAGGAACGATGTCGAATTGCAGTTTACATGCATCCCAAGTTGTCAAACCACCATTGGCAGTTGTCAAAGTTGGGTCTCCAGGGAAGAAGTTGTCGTAAAGGTTGCAGTTCAAACAGGTGGTTCCGTCCAAGTCGGGAAGACCGGTCTCGTCATTCGGACCAACAGCATTCCATGCTCTACCTGTGGTAAGTAGAACACCTTCGCTTGTTCCGATCTCGGTATTGTTCGAGGTGTAGTAAGCGTAGCTTGAGTCTGCCGCGGTAAGTTGAGCATTAAAAATCTCAACCCCATCACCAACCAAGTTTTGAGCAATTTGGTCTGGTGTGAGCGAGTAATCCAGTGTTAACTGAGCTTTTGTTGTTCCGGCGATAAAAATTATACAGAGCATCAAAAGGATGCGATATGATGTCAGTGACCTCATAGATGTTATTTTGATAAGTGTTGGGTGCTAATTAGTGAGATCCATTTCTGAACGCTTTACAGCTGTTCAAAAAGGTTTCGGCATTGAAATCTGCTAGCAATTCAGCGTTATTCTTTCCGGTCTTAGCAGAAATTAATGCTTTAATGGCAGCAAAATTCTCAGCCAAGGTATTTGAGTTATTTTCCGCCGCTTTAAATTCAAGTAAGCCAACGGGAACACAAGCTTGAGTGAGATCAAAGCTGCTGTTTTCGCGGCAAGCCTTAACAAGCACGGCATAATCGTCAGTGCTTAATCCATTAAGATTGATGTAAATTGTTTGTGCTTCAGAAGCAGATTGAGCTATGGCATCTCCTGTAAGTCCCACAAATAATGCGATGAGAAAAAAAAGGTTTAACCAGAACTTCGAACGTTGAGCGGATTTGTTCATGTTTAATTGTTTAGGAAATAGGGTATTTCGTAAAGTGTTTCGGCAAAGATGCTAAAAAGTACAATAGTTTATCAGTAATAGCAAGTTATAATATTCTGATCTTATTCACTTGCTAAACGTTGCCTTTCAACTTCATACATGGCAATTGCTCCACTAGCAGCCACATTTAAGCTTTGCACTTGCCCCGACATCGGTATGCGCACCAGATCATCAGCCTTAGTTAAGCTGGCACGAGATAATCCGGTTTCTTCGTTTCCAAGCACTACGCAGATGGCCCCTCCGAGCGGTGTTTCATTGATAAGTTGTTCTGATTTCTCAGTGCATCCAATAACTTTTATGCCATAACTCTGCAAGTAAGTTATGCACTCAGCAACGCTATCGGTTCTGCAAATTGGGAGTCTGAGTAGTGCCCCAGAACTGCTTTTTATAGCGTCGGCGTTGATGGGCGCCATGCCTTTGGTTGGAATAACAACGGTGTGAAAACCTAAACACTCGGCGCTTCGAACAACTGCTCCAAAATTTCTCACATCGGTAATACCATCTAGCAATAATACCTTAGGAACAATCGCGGCCTCGTAAAGCTGACTGATGAAAATATCCAATACCTCAAAGGTAATTGGCGATAAAAAAGCAATGACTCCTTGGTGGTTTTTTTTGGTGATCCGTGCAAGTTTTTGCTCTGGTACAGGAGAACAAGGTATTCCCAATGCCTTCGCCTCGCTAATAGCTTGGAGAATTTCCGGACTCTTTAGTCCGCGCATGTACAGAATGCGTTGAATCTCTTTCTCCTTGTCGAGTGCCTCCCGCAATGGGTGATGGCCTATAATGTAGTCTTTTTCCATGTTGTCTTATTCCGAAAAAACACGGCCCCTGCGCCAGTTAGCAACGGCTTGATCCCATCCAGGTTTATAGAGCGCACTGCGGTCTAAGACATATAGATTGTGACTGTAAGGGTGTGTTTTTTTTCTAAAAGTGAAGGTTAAGGCGCTGATGTTACTGTCTTCTCCATAAACCCAGATTTCTTTGTCTGATTCAACAATGATTTTATTAGGGTTGCCAAAGACAATGTGTACCAAGCCGCGATCGCTCTTCCATCCTTCAGTTATCCCCGAAAAATAAATGTTGGCTTCGCGAACTCTGCGGTAATATGTTCTAATTAAAGAACGAGCTTTCTCCTTAGTTCCAGCAGTTTCAATCCAAAATTCATCGAGCGCTTTTTTAGGGTAAGAACTGCTGGTGATTTTCTTGAATTCACTTCGTGAAGTAATGTAGCGCATGCTTTGGATAAGCTGATCCAACTCCCGAACTTCAGGATAGGGCTGGGGCCGACCAAAAAGCGCGAATGACGACAAACCATCAGCACTTCTAATGACATTAATTGAACTGTCTAATGAAAGGAGGTAAAGATCACCAATACTGCTAAGTTCTTCTTCCTGTTCTAAACCGAGGTCAAGTTTTGGTTCACTATATGAATAGGGAGGAGGAGGGAGTGGAAGGTCTGATTTACTTTCAGAAATGCTGAGTTTTTCTGCTTTATAGCGGTCCGAACTCATCAACAAGCTTCGCCCAACACCACTATAGTTCCCAAAAACTGGAGCAAGGGTCTCATCGTCAATGATCAACATGTTCTCTCTTATGAGCCCCGGAGATTTCTCAACCCTTAGTCTTTCGATAACACTGGTTTTCCTGCTTAAATCGGTAATTTTTATCCTTAAATCGTAGTAAGTGAGGTCCTTGAGCTTGAAGCGATGTTTACCAATGATTTGGCGCGACTCCTGTTCGGGGTTGATGTCGTAATAGTTGAATTCTAAACTGTCAATGCTCCCCGTTTTTAAGTCTTTCACCTCAAGAAAAAACTTCATTCTCGCCGAAAAAGGATCTTCTGGTCCAGAGCGAGTATACAAAAGCTCGTCACTAAATAGTTTAAAGTAAAAGGTGCTGCTATCTGTGCTCTGATGATAGACCATGAGCTCAGGGTGAATTAGCTTCGCCTCCCAATCATAAAGGTTGCGCTGTTGATCTGCCTTTATAGCTCCAGAATTACTACAAGAACTAATAGCGAACAGACCAGTACTCAGCAAAAGAAAGCCGATGAGGTAATTGATCTGACGTTTTAGGGTGTAATTCATGGCTGCTAAATTACGACTAAAATAGGTTCACAAAGCCAAAGTGGATTTTTGCATCGCGAAGCAAGATGGCTTGGTTAAACTGACTCCCCAAAGCGTAAACCAGGCTGAAAACACCATTTTTAGTTCCGAAATTCACGCCAGCACCAAATCCAAAAGGACGATCGTATGGTATGAGCTCGTTGCCTTCGGTCCAGCCCTGGTCGTAAAACACAAAGGCACCAGAATTACTGTCAAATCGGTACTTTAAGTGAATGCTTACAATACTGTACGCTTCGGTGAAAATACCTTCTTCATTAAAACCTCGGAGTGAGTTTAGTCCGCCAATTCGAAATTGCTCATTGGTCAAAACGCTTTCATCCCATTTCTTCTCGGCAATCACTCGCCCCCCAATCCCCAAGTTTCCGATGATTCCTTTGTGCCACAAAAAACGCAGACTGGCCGCAACTTGAGTGCTTTCGATTTCTTGCACTTCTTGGTCGATGTCAAATTGTTTCCGGGTTTTAAGTCCGGCACTTCCCTCAATACTCAAGTCAATTCCATTCAATGGATTGAGTCGATAATCCAAAGCAACATATTTCCCGCGGAGCCCATACCTGGTGATGTTTAAATCTTCAACCCCCAAGGCTGATCCCAATTGGTTTGAATTCCAGCGCTCAATAAAGCCTCCGAGTTCTTTTTCGAAAGCGGTCATCCAAATCAACTCCCCACGCAAACGTGTGGTGCTAAAGGTGGAATCACGACGATAAATCTCCAATTCACCACCAATTCCAAGGGAGGTTTGAGCGAGGTAAGGGAAATTTATCCCAATATCTAACTCTTGAACCTCTGCTTGTAATCGCCTCCATTGAAATCGAAGGCGTTCTCCTTGTTGAAGGGTGTTTTGTAAGTCGAGATTAATGTCTCCTGTGATAATTGTAGCGTCTGTATTGGGGTCGGGCTGAAAACCAATCATCCCATCAAAACGATTGGCTGCTTTCTTCTCAACAAATAAAAATACCTTGGCGCCCTTTGGAGAAAAAACGAGCTGCGGCGATTGTGCACTTTGTAAATAAGGTACTTTGTTGATTTGTTTGGTGATGTCCTTGAGCTGCTTTTCATTATAAATATCTCCCGGACTGAGCTGCAAAAGCTTTTCAATCAAAGGAGCGCGAATACCGCTTTTGGATTTTATAATTAGACTGTCAATATAAACCCGAGGACCCTTATCAAAATAAGTCTGTAAGCTAATTCCTTCCTCTGTATTTATTGGAACGAAAGAAAGTCGAGCAAAAGGATAACCGTTTTGTTCTTGAAGGGATATCAGTCGTTCAGCAATTTCTGAAACAAGTTGTGGGGTAAATCCATTTTCCTTGATGTTCCGTTTTTCTTTTTTAGTGAACCGACCCATGGCAATAAGGCTGTCTAGATTCGCTAAATCTTGAAAAAAGTATTGCTCTCCATAATGAAGTTCTGTAGTGAGCGTGTCGCTGTCTGCTAGGTAAGCGCTGAAGTAACCGGATTTCAAAGCCTCGCTGTAGCTAAGTTCTGCTAGAGAGTCTCTTTGGACTTCGTTTGAAAAACTCAAACAAGCGGCGGATGGTTTAAGGGCGCAGAAATTCCATTGTGCCCAAGCTTGATTGCTTAAGAGTAAGACAAAGATCAAGGGAGAAATACGTAAAATTAGCTTGGTCATCGAGCTTAAAGAACGCAATAGGAGTGGGTTTTGGTGCGTTATTAACCAAGGAGCTTTTACTTGTGGATAAGTCCGTGAAACTTTCAAGAGTTCGTTACGTTAAAGAAGTAATAAAGGTTCTCATCTTTGAGAAGAAACAAACAATATCATGAAAAAGTCTTTCGCCACATTAATGCTCGTACTTGTAGGTATCGCTCTTTTGTCTTCATGTTTGCCAACGAAACAGTCTTGTGCTGCTTACAATGGTGTTGAAGTAGAGCAAGCACAAGAACTAAAGTAAAAGATCAATAAGCGTAAAAACTTATTTTTAAGGGCTGTTCGATTTCGGGGTGCAAGCTCAGTGCAACCGGACAGTCTTCTGCAATCTTATAGAGTTCGTCTTGAATTTCCTGTGTGAAATGAGCACGCTCAATTCCTACACTTAAGTCTGTGGAAATACTTTTAATTCGGCGAGGGTTCGCCTGCATCACTTTTTCAGCACTGCCTGAAATTTTCAATTGTCCCCATCGTTTTTTGTTGGCATGAATTCCCATCACGGTGATCATGCAAGATGATAAGCTCACTGCGCTCAAATCTGTTGGAGAAAATGCTTCCCCTTTACCATGGTTGTCTTTAGGCGCATCACTGTTAATTGATGCCCCACTTCCCTCATGAATCATTTCTGTTCTTAAGGAACCTGTATAACTTAATTTGTATTTCATAGGAGAACTTTTGTTAGGGTCTCAGCGTTATTAATTTGTAACTTTGATAGTCAAAGCATCGAAATTACGCATTCATGACGACAGTGCCTAAGTACATATTAAACCTCTTCTTTACCTTTTCGTTTTTAGTTTTAATCTCATCGAGATACCAAGCTCAAAACGTACAAGTTGACGACGATATTAAGGTGCTTTTTTCTCATGAAATCAGTGGAGGGTTGCACCTGCATACCGCTGGAGGTGGTTTGTTTGGCCAATATGCGAAATACCAAGATGCCTCAAACCTATTACTCTTTGGCTTTGAAATGCTTTACATGAAGCACGAAAAGGAAATCAGAAGTTTCAATCCTGTTTATGACGATTCTAGAAGTTATGTTATCGGGAAGCAAAATAGTTTCTTCGTCTTTCGTCCATCAATAGGGAAACAGCGAATCATTACTTCTAAACAGCGCAAAAGTGGAGTTCGTGTAGGCTACTCTTGGCATCTTGGTCCTTCTTTGGGCGTAACGAAACCTGTTTATCTCGAAATAGGCTACCCGAGTATACCTTACGAGTATCTGGCTGTAGAGAAATATGATCCCGCTGAGCACTTCTCTAATAACATCTATGGAAGGGCGTCCGCATTAAATGGTTTGGACGAATTGAAACTTCATCCCGGAGCATTTGTTAAGTTTGCACTCAACTTTGAATATTCCTCAGAGAACGATGGCTTGAAAGGGCTGGAAGTAGGAGCTGTTTTAGATGCTTATGCTACAGATATTCCAATCCTCGCCGATCTCTACGGAACAAATAAACAGTTCTTTTTGAACGCATACGTGAATTTCTTTTTTGGAAGAAAGTACATTATTCGATGACAGATCAGGCAATACCTAATAAGAGAACACCAAAGCCAAAATGGCTCAGGGTGAAGCTGCCTACAGGCGAAAGCTATAAGAAAGTAAGAGAGCTTGTTTCGGAGCATAAACTCCACACCATTTGTGAAAGTGGAAACTGTCCTAATATGGGAGAGTGCTGGGGAGAAGGTACGGCAACATTCATGATCCTCGGGAACATTTGTACGCGCTCTTGCGGTTTCTGTGCAGTGAATACGGGCAGGCCTGACGCCGTAGACCCATTTGAACCAGCACGAGTAGCTCGCTCTGTTGAGCTGATGAATGTAAAGCACGCGGTAATCACTTCTGTAGATAGGGACGACCTCTCTGATGGAGGAGCAGAGATCTGGGTGAAAACAGTGAAAGCAATCCGAAGAAAAAGTCCGGGAACAACACTAGAAACCCTCATTCCTGATTTCGCTGGTAAATGGGAAAATCTTCAGTACATCATCAATGTGGGGCCGGAAATCGTTAGCCACAATTTAGAAACGGTGCGTCGCTTAACAAAACAAGTGCGTATTCAGGCGAAATACGACAGGAGCCTAGAAGTCCTCAAAAGATTGAAAGACGGAGGCATGAAAACCAAGTCAGGGGTCATGCTCGGGTTAGGGGAAACGGTGGACGAAGTGTATGAGACAATGGAAGACCTCAGAAGTGTGGGCTGCGATGTGCTTACCTTAGGTCAGTATCTTCAGCCAACACCGAAACATCTACCAGTGGCCGAGTTTATTCATCCTGAACAATTTGAAGAATATCGGGTTAAAGGTTTAGAAATGGGATTCAGATTTGTGGAAAGCGGCCCGCTTGTCAGAAGCTCATACCACGCAGAGAAACATGTGTTCTAGAAATCCACTGACTTGTATAATTATTGCAAGTACTTGTAGACTTTCCTTTTTTAATAGAAGGAGAATGTTGTAAATTGCCGCACGTTTGTTTTGGGCTATTAATAAAGAATTATGAGAATCAGAGCTTTACTCTTTTCTACAGGTGTAGTTGCTGCCGCAGCTGCCCTCACTTTCCTCTCAATGCAGGAAACTACCTCGTCTTACACAGCACGTGAAGATCAACAAATCGCAGCATCCCCTGATGGAGCAGCTGAAGTTTGGAGAAGATTGCGTGCAGACAACGAGACGGGTGTTGTCAACGAATCAGATTATGCGCGTTTGCGTAAGGTGGCGATTAAACGTCAAGCCAGCATGGAGAAGTCAGCTCCAAGCATGCAATGGGCTGAAATGGGACCAGATAATATTGGAGGACGCGGAAGAGCGCTCTATATCGTAAACGATAATGAAGTTTGGACTGGTGGAGTTTCTGGTGGACTTTGGGTTTCCTATAATGGAGCTAATTCATGGCAACAAATCACCTCGTTCCCAAACTGCATGGTAACATCAATTACCAGAAATGGCAATGGGCGTTGGTACGTTGGGACTGGTTCTCAATTTGATGGTGGAAGTGGTTCTGGAGGCTCTGGTTTCCGTGGTCGAGGAATTTATACCTCCACGGACGGCGTGAACTGGGAAATCATCGAAGATACCGATCCAGGTCTTTTAGGTGGTGGCGATTGGTCTGCCGTGGAAGCTTTGGAGGCAGATCCATTCAATGCAGAAAGAATTTGGTACGCAGGTAATGCTGGATACGGATATATCGACGGTACTCAAGTTTTTGCAGGAGTAGCCAGCGGAGTGAATAACGGAAACGCACAAGATATCGAAATCGCAGCAGATGGCTCTTATATGCTTCTTGCTATGGATGGAGGGCGTGTTTGGAGATCTACTGATAATACCTACCTCGATTTTGTTCAATTATTTGCACCTAACGACCCAGGTTACCTTCCACAAAGTGGAATTGGTAGAGCTCGTGTTGCCATTTCGAAAGATGATGTAAACCATGCTTACGTTTTGTATTCTACTGGTGGTGGTTTCTTTGGTGGTGTTTACCACTCTGGAAATGCTGGTGCTGAGGGCTCTTGGTCGAACATCTGGCCAGCGAACGTAGGAGATCAAACGCCACTTCCTCGCGGACAAGGTAATTATGACCTTGCTTTGGACGTGAAAAAAGGCGATCCTACTATCTGTTATGTTGGAGGTATCGAATTGTGGAGAAGTGGACCAAACTATCAAGCTGAGCTCGCTGCATTTGCAATCGACTTTCCAGGTTCAACCAACGCGGTTCATGCAGATGTTCATGAAATTAGATTTGGAGAAAACGGAGATATGTACATCGCTACTGATGGTGGTATCTACAAATCAACCGATGGTGGAGACACTTATACTGCTTCAAACAGAAACTTGAACATTACTCAGTTTTACGGTATGGCGTATGATCCAAATGGAGGAGTTGTTGGTGGAACACAAGATAACGGATCACTTTACATTCCTGCAGACGGTTCATTAACAACTGAACAAGAAGCTATCGAGATTTTTGGAGGAGATGGGTTTGATTGTGCCGTTTCTCAAAACACAGAAGCACCTTTCAGAGCAGCCTTCGTCATGTCACAATATGGAAACCTCGGTCGTTTTACAACTGACGGTTCTGGAGGTCCTTTTTATGATGATGAAATCATTGCTTTGCAAGATGAAGATGGAGAAGTGGGACAATTCTACTCTGTATGTCAGCTCCATGAGGATTTTAGCGACGAGAACTCTGGTCAGTTCGTAATTCTAATTAACCCTTACGAAGAAACAGTTACTGACTCTACTTTCAACTTGAATACGCTCAATTTAAACATGCCGTTAGATTACACACTCGAGCCAGGCCAAGAATTGCGCTACTGGGATCAGTTGATTCGTCCTGAGATGACTCTCGACGAGCCGATTACTGAGGATGCAAACTACTTCTGGTTAGAACCACAACAATTAACAGAAGAGCAAATCATTTGCACCACTGATTCGGTTGAAATCGGAACGGAGATGATCATTACGAACATCGAACCAGTTGATTCTTGTACTACCTTCTTGGACGAGATTATCTGTGTAACCATTGGTTTCGACACCACTTTTGCTGAGGTGCCTGTATTTGAGTACTCACAAATGTGTGATACCTCTTACTTCTATGCAGCTGATACACTATATGATATTCGCGAGCAATTGCTTGTTCAAGATCCTTACACTTCTTTATTCGCTGTTGGTTTCATCGGTAGCCAAGGGGTATGGATCACAAGAGAAGCGCTGAACTTCAACACTACACCAGACTGGCATCGAGTAATGAATGCACCGGGTAGTGGTGGAACAAAATCAATCGAATTCTCCACAGATGGAAACTACATGTGGGTGTCTGGTTGGGATGGTTCATTGACGAGAGTTGGAAACCTCAGAAACTTCTGGGATGCTGAAGACTTAAGTGTATTGGAAATTGATGAAGTAGTGCCTAATGCAGGAGGTGTTGTAACTGGTGTTTCTATCGACCCTAACGATCCAGATCACGTTGTGTTTACTGTTGGTGGATACGGAAATACAGGTGGTGGAAAAGTGCGTGAGACTTTCAACGCAACTTCACAAAGTATTATCTGGGACAACAGATGGTTGCCAAACAGCGATGAACTTTCTTCAATGCCTGTGTACGATTGTGTTATTAACGTGAACAACCCAGACGAAATTATCATTGGTACTGAGTTTGGTGTAATGACCAGCAATGACGGTAACAACTGGGAATTTGTAAATGTTGGAATGGCACCATTGGCCGATGCTTTAGCTTGTCCTGTAATGTCTGTTGAACAGCAATGGAGACAAGACGACAACTATTCTTCACCTACCAACAAAGGAGTGGTTTATGCAGGTTCACATGGACGTGGAATCTTCAAGTCTGATAACCTCGTAAGTGTTCAAAACAACTTCCAAGATGAAGTGGGAAAAGAAATCTTCAGTGTTTATCCGAACCCAGTTACTGGCGGACAGTTGAACGTGAATGTTGACTTGAATGCACCACAAGATGTATTGATCAATATCTTCAGCATGAATGGCCAATTGGTTAAGGTTATTCGCAAGGATGATGTTATGGGAACACAACGTATGACCATTGATATTAATGAACTTTCTAGAGGACAATACTTCCTTCAATTGAATACAGCTACAACAACTAAAGTTGCCAAGTTTGTAGTATTGAACTAATAGAAACGAAGACTATAGAAACTCCTCTTCCATCATTGGAAGGGGAGTTTTTTTTGATGTAAATTTTTGGGAAAAGAGTAATTTCACCACATGAAAAAGATCAGAGTAGCAATCAATGGGTTTGGTAGAATAGGGAGAACGATAGCGCGATTGTTAGCTGAAGACGAACAAATCGTTCTAGTGGCTATAAATGATCTCCACGATGCTGATGTGCTTTCTCATTTGTTGAAATATGATTCTACACACGGAAAATCACCTTTAGATTTTAATTTAAATGAATCGGTCTTGAGCTTCGGCCGCCAGAAGGCACAGTTTCTTAAGGAATCAAAGGTGAGTCGCTTACCCTGGAATGAATTAGCTATCGATGTTGTTTTGGAATGCACAGGTAGGTATAAAACAAAGGGTGAACTCCAAGCGCATTTAGACGCTGGGGCCAAAAAAGTCATCCTCTCGTCTCCTCCAAGCGATAGATCCATGAAAACAGTTGTTCTTGGTGTTAATGAGGATAGTCTTCAAGCTGAAGATTGTATTGTCTCAAATGCATCTTGTACGACCAACAATGCAGCCCCGATGATTCAAATCCTCAATGAATTGTGCGATATAGAAAGCTGCTACATTACAACGGTACACAGTTATACCGGAGACCAGCTTCTTCAAGATGCACCACACCATGATTGGAGAAGAGGTAGAGCGGCTGCAGAGAGTATTGTGCCTACTACAACTGGTGCAGCTAAGGCATTGACCTTAATTTTTCCTGAACTTAACGACGTTATTGGAGGTTGTGGAATTCGTGTTCCTGTGCCAGACGGCTCCTTAACGGATATCACATGTAACGTCAAGAACCCAAAAACAGCCGAAGAGATCAATGCGTTTTTTAAGAAAGCAGCTGAAGGTCGCTACAAAGGGATTTTAGAATACACAGAAGACCCTATTGTCTCAAGAGATGTAATTGGGAATCACTACAGTTGTGTGTTCGATGCCTTACTAACCAGTGTGATCAATAACATGGTGAAAATTGTAGGGTGGTATGATAATGAAGTAGGTTACAGCAGTAGAATGATCGACCTATGTCGCTTTATGATGAGGTGAAGGCTTTTCCCAATTCAATAGCTTCATTTCTTGACCATCAAATACGCCAAAAGTGAAATAGGAAATCCAGTCGCCCAGATTGGTATATCTGCTTTCTTTACCGAGATTAATCTCTAAAGGCATGTGGCGATGGCCAAAAACAAAGTGATCGAAGTGTTCTTTTTCAAGTATTTCTTTGGCATAAATTACTAACCACTCTTTGTCATCGCCCAAAAAAGTTTTGTCTTTTTCACCCCCTGCTTTTCTGCTGGTTCTGCTCCAGAAATTAGCCATTGCAATTCCAAAGTTAGGGTGGATACGGGCAAATAACCATTGACATAAACGGCTAGAAAAAACACGTTTGATGAATTTATAGCCATAATCACCAGGACCTAAGCCATCGCCATGCCCAATGAAAAAACGGGCATCATTCCAAGAGCGCTGAATGGAGTCGCGATGAACTTGCACACCACATTCCTTTGGAAGGTAGTCGAATATCCACATGTCGTGGTTTCCTGTAAAGACATGAATAGGGATACCGGCATCCGTTAAGCGAGATAGGGTGCCTAATAAACGAGAAAAGCCACGAGGAACTGCATGTTTGTATTCAAACCAGAAGTCAAAGATATCGCCTACCAAATAGATTTCATGAGCGCTAGGAGCAATATGCTCTAACCAAGCAACAACCGCTTTCTCACGAACTAAGCTCGCTTCAGCACTAGGTGCCCCAAGATGAAAGTCTGAAGCAAAATAGATGTGTTTTCCTTCCGGAAGCTGAACGTTTTCCAAAGATGATGGTTTAGACCCGCTAATGTCCGAAAATTTCGCTGAGTTGAGCACTAAGCGCAGAACCTCTTAAATGTGTAGCGATAATCTTACCATCTCTTCCAACCAAGACAGTGTGAGGTATACTAGATACGCCATAGTTTTGGGCCGCTGCATTTTGCCAACCTAGGAGGTCGCTTACATGGTATGGCCATAACAAGCCGTCTTTTTCAATAGCTTGCTCCCATTTATCTACTTGCTTGTCTAAACTCACAGAGAATACTTCGAAGCCTTCTTTGTTGTACTTCTTGTAAGCTTCAACCACATGAGGGTTTTCTCTGCGGCAAGGACCACACCAAGAGGCCCAAAAGTCAATCATAACAACTTTCCCTCTCAAATCAGAAAGATTCATTGTTTCACCCTTAGGATTTTGCATGCTAATTTGTGGTGCCTCCATACCAGCTCCATATTTTGTGTTGGGCTGCTGACGCTCTTGCTTTGGCTGATTGGTTTTCTGAATCTGTTGGTCAACCATCTTATAGTAATAAGTGTGACTAAAATTTGATTTTAAGCCTTCTTTTACCTTGATGAAATGGTCTTTATCTCGGTTTACATCTAGCTCAGACAACGCTGCAAGAACTGCTGGAGAAGGGAGTTCATCATCAATAAATTTCAAACATTCTTGACGACGTTCTCCGGCAATTTCTATTAACTGTTTTTGAGCCAATTGACGCTCATCATCAGATAATTTAGGATTGTTGGTTTGCGCTTTTAACTCGATAAGCTTTTCTTGTTTTTTCGTTAGGCTTCTGTGAAAGTCCAGTAAGCGGCAGGTATTGTGAGAGCCTTTTACTTGAGCATCCTCCTCGAAATTGTCGGCACTTGTTTCAATAGATAAGTGCTCTGTAGAATCAGTTACCAATACAATGTACTGGTCGTTAGAAAGCATCAGCTTGTAAAAATTCAGTTCTAAACCGTTTTCTGGTTGAATAAGGAATTGTCCTTTGTCGTTAATAAGTGCTGAATCGGTAACAACGGCTTTGTTGTTAACAAAGCGCTGAAGGTAAATGGTTTCTCCTTCGGCGCCATCAATCGTACCGCTGATACCACTCTCAATATTTGAGAAATTGTTACAAGCGAAAAAGACACTTGCTGTTAGGAGCAAAAGGAGGTGTGTTGTTACTTTCTGAATTTTCATAGTTCTATTCTTCCGCATTAGGTCTCTCAAAAATACCCTTTTTTTAGTTTAAAATAGTTTTGAGCCGAAGTGCAAAGTTTCGTTTAAGGCATGAGTATTCCAAATCTTATTCAAGCTATTCTACTCATTTAAAGTGCTTTTTAAGATGATTTATCAACTCAGCTTCATTTTCAATTTCAACGCCAATAGGCAAAATGAAAATACTGAGTGTTTGAAGTTCTTTCTGAAAAGGTTTAAGTCGGATTGCATCCTTTGCCGTAGTAACTAGTTGTGCGCCTGGATGGGCATTTAAATAATTCGTCCACGTCTGAACATCTGTTTGGGAAAAGCGATAGTGATCTCGATATTGAAAGTGCTTTTTCAGCTCGAAATTTTCGTCGAGATAATTTGCCGGTCGATGCGCTTTGGCAATTGCAGTTAAAAGCACAACCGGCCTATTCTTGTCGAAGTTGCTTTGATGCCCCCATGCTTCAGGTTCAAAATAGATGACTTTACTTTTAAAAAGTAACTGATGGTCTTTCAAGCTTAATTTTCTTCGGAAAGAAACGAGATCTAAATGATCAGGGGCCTCACTAATAATCACGGCATCCGCACGTCGAGCACTTATTTTATGGTCTCTTAAATCACCACTGGGCAAGTAAAAGTCCTTGTAATATGGCCGCTTCCCGGGGACCATTAGAATACAATAGTCAGGTTTCAGAGATCGGTGCTGCAGGGCATCATCCAGAATGACAATTCCTATATGACCAGATTTTTTAAGTTCGGCTATACCAAGTAAACGATCTTCACAAACGGCTACCGTTTTCATCCCCGCCTCAAGATAAAGTTGTGGCTCATCTCCTGAAATTTCGGGGTCCATATCATCTTCAAGCAGAAAATAGCCTTTTGACTTTCTCCCGTATCCTCGACTTAAGATGGCAGGGTTTAAGGAATCAAGGGCTTTGGCTAAATGAATGGTGTGAGGTGTTTTTCCTGTACCCCCTGTATTCAGGTTCCCAATGAGTAAAGTGGGTAGTGCTCCTTTTTCCGAAGGGAAAATCCCCCAGTCGAAAAGCTTGTTCCGCAAGAAAAGTATTGATCCGTAAATCAAAGAAAATGGAAAAAGAAGGAGTCGAACGATGTGCATTGCTAAATTTACGTCAGCTAAAATACACAATCCATGCAGCTAAAAGAGATCATTCAAGCATTAGAACAATGGGCAGCACCAAGTTTACAGGAGTCGTATGACAACAGTGGACTTATCGTGGGCGACAAAAATATGGAGCTCACGTCGGCTTTAATATGCCTCGATAGCACAGAAGCCGTTGTTGACGAAGCCATAGCCATTGGGGCGAATTTAATTATCGCACATCATCCCATTGTGTTTTCAGGATTAAAGCGCTTCACTGGCCAGTCCTATATTGAACGTGTGGTCATGAAGGCCATTAAGAATGATATAGCCGTCTACGCTATACATACAAATCTCGACAATGTGAGTCATGGAGTGAACCAAATGATCTCGAAACACTTGGGTTTAGAAGCAACTCGTATTCTATCGCCCAAAAAAGGACGCCTTAAGAAGTTGATTGTAAATACCCCTGAGTCTTGTTTAGAGGCCGTAAAAAAGGCGGCTTGGGAAGCAGGTGCCGGTGAGATTGGGAATTATTCGGAGTGCAGTTTTGGGGTGAAGGGGGATGGTACATTTAAGCCCGGTGAAGGATCAAATCCTAGTGAAGGAACAATTGGTAAACGCGAAGAAGTAAAAGAATTTCAACTCGAGTTTTTGGTTGAAGACTGGAGATTAGCTGCTGTTCTGTCTGGGGTGAAAGCAGCTCATACTTATGAAGAAGTAGCACACGACATCATTAGTTTGGATAATGTGCATCAAAATATTGGTTCTGGAATGATAGGACAACTTCCTCAAGAAATGGAGCTCAAAGCATTTTTCAAGCTTCTGAAGGAAAATTTAGGTGTTCAAATGATTAAATACACCACGCCAAACAAAGAAAAGGTCAAAACGATTGCTCTTTGTGGGGGCTCTGGAAGTTTTTTATTGAGTGATGCGATCAAGGCGAAAGCCGATGTTTTTGTTACTGCAGACTTCAAGTATCACCAGTTCTTTGATGCCGAAAACAAGCTCGTTATTGCAGATATTGGTCACTATGAAAGCGAGCATCTTGTAAAGGATTGGATAGCTGATTTTCTCATGCAAAAATTTCCTACCTTTGCAGTTCGTTTAACGCAGGTAAATACAAATCCTGTTCAATACTTTTAAACACACATGGCAAGTAAAACGGCTACACCAGAACAGAAGCTAAGAGCGCTTTTCGATCTTCAAGTGATCGATTCTAAGATAGATAAAATCCGCATCATCCGCGGAGAACTTCCTCTCGAGGTTCAAGATTTGGAAGATGAATTGGAAGGTTTGAAAACACGCGTTACCAAGCTCCAGAACGAGAAGGATGAGGTGGAGCAGATGATTTCTGACAAGAAAAACGCCATCGAGGAAAGCAAAAGCTTGATCAAAAAGTACGAAGAGCAACAGAACAACGTTCGCAACAATCGTGAGTTTGATTCCTTGAGCAAAGAGATTGAGTTCCAAAATTTGGAGATTCAACTATGCGAAAAGAAAATCAAAGAGTACCAAGCTACACTTGCTCATAAAGAAGAAATTCGTGGAGCTAGCGAGGAGCGCTACAACGATCGTAAAGCTGATTTGGAAGCAAAACAATCTGAGCTTGAAGAAATTATTCAAGAGACGAAAGCGGAAGAAGAAGTGCTTATGAAGAAAAGCGAAGAATTCGAAAAAGACATTGAAGAACGTCTTTTGAAAGCTTACAAGAGAATTCGTGAAGCAGCTAAGAACGGAATGGCAGTTGTGCCAATTGAAAGAGAAGCATCAGCTGGTTCTTACATTAAAATTCCACCACAGAAAATTCTTGACGTTGCGGCTCGTAAGAAAATCATCGTTGATGAGCACAGTGGAAGAATCTTAGTAGATTCTGAATTGGCAGAAGAAGAGAAAGAAAAAATGGAAAAGCTCATTGCTACTGAACTTAAGAAAATCAGTAAATAAGCATTTTCCCGAGGAAATAAAAAAAAGCAGTTCGATAGAGCTGCTTTTTTTGTGCGTGTTTATTTCTGTTCGTAGAAAGTCTTTTAATTCCTCTAAAGGGCTTATCAATATCTCAGACCAAAAGAAATAACGAATTGACCTTGACGGTGGTTTAAGTTACTTTGCGGCACGAGATTCGGGTTGTAGATGAAGTAAGTGTCTTCCCACTGAGTAAGGCGATAACCAATATCGAAGAAATAGCCCGATTTACGGTAGCCAACTCCCGCGGAGTAACTCATTCTATCTGAAACACTTGAAACCAATGTGGGGTCTTCGGCAGATTGTTGTAAGGCAAAACCAGCGCGAATGGATAAAGGTTTACTGATCCTCATCTCGGCGCCAAGCCTCACGTTATGGGCTCCACGAAAAACTTGATCGATAATTTCGTTCTCGGCTTCAAAACTATATGGATCAATCGCATTGTAAGAGGTGCGCATAGCAGCCCCACTGTAGTTAATGAATTCGTAGTCGGCACTAATGATACCAGACTTCCCTAAGATATATGCCGCGCTGAGGACATAACGTGAAGGTGTTCTTAAGCGGTATTCAAAACTGCCTATTGGTGAAAGGGCATTGTAGCGTTCGCCATCTTTGAAGGTGCTGCTGATTTCTGTGTCGTAAGTATCAGTAATGGTTAAAACACTAGG